>WPCK01287141.1_pt1 | contig 37647 bp, 31 predicted proteins | sample 5399851 | NCBI WGS metagenome assembly WPCK01 (sample SAMN12869471, study PRJNA574797) | sludge metagenome | isolation source: wastewater treatment of pH11 | place: China:Beijing | collected 2019-05-20
CCATCGACCGCTGAAGCAAGGATGCCGCAGCGGCCACAATCCAATCGCTCCCGGAATGCTGACGGAGTCCTTTGCCCCCCTGGGACCCGAATTCTTCCGGGGGCTTTTTTTTTACCCCGCGGGACACGCCATGTGGTGGCACCCCCTGAATGGAATCCCTACCGCGACCCTGGTCTGGATCCTCGGCTGGCTGGCCGTTATGTCCCTCATCGTGTTCGCCCGCCTCGAATCGTTGGGGCGACGTCTGAGGATTCGGCAGTCCCCCTGGGGTATGGTCTCACTGACCACTGCGAGATCGGCCGCGGAGACCCGTCGGATCTTGGACGCGTGGCAATCCGACGGGCGTCGCGTGGCACGCCAGCAACTGCATTGGGATTACGGTTTCATTCCCCTCTACACCACGGCGCTGGCCATCCTGGGTCTCTTCGCGGCCCGCTGGTTCCATGCCAAGGGCTGGATTGGTGTCTCCCAGGTCACACTGGCACTTTCTTGGAGCCAATGGCTAGCGGGACTGGTCGACTTCGCCGAGAATATTACGGTACTGCGGATCCTGCACGCCTACCCCACCGTGCCCGAATCCCTGGCACTTTTTGCCGGCTGGTTCACACGGATCAAGTTCCTCTTCATCCTGTTGTCGCTGGGTGTTGGGGCGTTCGCGGTGGTGAACTGGCTGGCCTGAGTACTGGGCCTTGCAGATCCGCAATGACAGCAGATGAGGAAACACCGAGGGTCCCGCGTGAAGGCTCGAATCACGGTTGTTGACGGGGCGAGGCCTACCGAGGTGAGGTTGCGATTGCCGACGGTGATTGGCCGGAGCCAAGAGGCCAAGATCAAAGTCCGGCACGCGCTGGTCAGCCGCCGCCATTGTGAACTCGTCGATTTCGAGGGACTACTCTGTGTCAAGGACTTGGGGTCGGCCAACGGTACGTACGTAAATGGCGAGCGGATTTCCGCAGAACTCTTCGCGCTGCGGGACGGCGACCTTCTGCGTGTCGGCAATGTGACGTTCCAAGTAAGTGGCACCCACTTGGAAGTGCCCACCGGAGAGGTCGCGGCACTCGAATCCACTACGCGTCTGCCACCTCGCGACGCTCAGTCGCCGACTGCGGGGATTGCCAACGATTCGACGATACAGGAAAAGACCCCCTTCGTGGAGTATCACGAGACCAGCGGAGGCAGCTTCGTGGGCATCGTGGACGCCGACCTCCCCAAGGACGAACCGCTTCCCCCGGATGACCGTGCGCTCGGCGATTTCCTGCGCGACCTGGAATGAGGCCGGGATGGTGGACGAACATGGAAACCGTCCAGATCTTCCTGACCGTGATCTTGCCCCTCTTCCTGGTCGTGGGCATCGGCTTCCTCACCCAGCGTTTGGCGCCCCTCGACGTCTCGACACTCGTGCGGCTGAACCTCTATCTTTTCGCGCCCGCCTACTTGCTTTCACGACTCTCCACGCTCGATATCAGCCCGAACGATCTGGCGATGATCGGACTGACACTGGCCTTACCCATGCTGGGCGGAGCGGCCCTCTTGTTTCTGATCTTCCGCCCGCTCCGATGGAATGCGGCCACGCTTTCCAGTGTCATTGTCGGCAGCTGCTTCTTTAACTCAGGAAATTTTGGTGTGGCCGTCTCGGAACTGAAGTTCGGGGCCGACGGAGGAAAAATCCAGTCCGTCGTCGTCATGTTCACTTGCTTGATGACCTTCTTTGCTGGATATGGAATCCTGGCACTGGGTCAAGGCTTTGGTCTGACCGCACTGGCTCGCTTCTTTCAACTTCCCTACCTCTACGTGGTGCTGGCAGCCGTCGCGATTCAGTCCTGTCACATGGAGATACCCGCCTGGCTGGCACAGGGTGTGGACGTGCTGGCACAGGGAATGGTCCCCACGGCGCTGATCACCTTGGGTGCCCAAATGGCGCAACAGGTGCGCTGGCCCAACTGGTCCCTGGTGCTGCCGGTCGTGATCTTGAAGCTCATCGCACTGCCCCTGGTGACCTTGGGGCTTGTGCGGGCATTGGGACTTTGGCCATTTCCTGGCCAGATCCTGGTCGTGGCCACAGCCGCGCCCACAGCCGTCAATACGCTGCTGTTGACAATCGATCTCCAGGGGGATGCGGACCTGGCCGCAGACTTCGTTTTCTGGACCACCACGGCCAGCGCGCTGACCGTGGCGGCCTGGATCAGCATTCTGACTTGAGTCCGGCACCCTCGCACCTGGAAACCGGCGGGGCAAAGCAGGTCGGCAGAATGATCCATGCCAACCCAAAGCGTCAGTGAGGGGAGTCTCCCGTCCCTCGCCGGCGCTTCGGGCTACATTGCAGCCCATGTCCTTCGGCCTACCGACTTAGTCCGAATCGACCTCGAAGATGTCCTCAATATCGACGACCATATCCATGGGCAGGGCATTGACACCAATCGCACTTCGGGCCCCCACTCCGTCTTCTCCAAACACATCCCGAAATAACTGACTGCAGCCGTTGATCACCGCCGGCTGCTGAGTGAATTCGGGTTGGCACTGGACCATCCCCAGCAACTTGATCAGTCGGCGGACGCGATTCAAGGTCCCCAACTCCTGCTTCAGGGTCGCCAGCATGGCCAGCCCCGTCTGACGTGCCGCTTGCTGTGCCAGTTCCAGTCCGACGTTGGCACCCACTCGACCTGTGGTCAGGGTTCCATCGGGCAGCAGGGGTCCATGCCCGGACAGGTAGGCATAGCCACCGGAAACCACCACGGGGCGATAGAGCCCAATCGCCTTGGGGGCTGGCGGCAATGTCAAGTGCAATGCGGCAAACGACGCTTCTGCATCCATGGCACCAGTCTAGCAGAACGCGGTCGGTTGGCGGAGTACACCCAAGGCGGGGACGAACGTCATTTTCATAAGGAACCGAACGGGCGCACTCTCAAGACCAGCGGGCCTTCGGCGTGCCATCCACGCTCTTTGGGAACGCTTGCCAGACCAGATGTTCTTTCCGATTCTGACGATCGCGCCGGAGGACGGGCGGCGATTCGTCCGAGCCAAGTCGTTGACTTGAGAGGGCTCCTACCTAGAATGCGGTAATCCGCCGGATCGCCAGCATTTCCTAGGGGAATCGATATGGGCAGCCGTTTTCTCACCGCCTTGCCAGTCTTCAACGAAGCCCGGCATGTCGCCAACGTGCTCGACGAGGTCCGCCGTTACAGCCCGGATACGCTGGTCGTCGACGATGGCTCCACGGATGGCACGAGCGACGTCCTGCAGTCCCGGGGCGACATTCGAGTGATTCGGCATCCCCGGAACCGCGGCTATGGCTCGGCCCTGCAGTCGGCATTTCAATACGCGATCGCGGAGAATTACGATGTGGTCGTGACCATCGACTGCGATGGCCAGCACGAACCTCAGCGGATCCCTCGATTTGTCAGTGCCTGTCGCAACGTGGAAATCGTTTCGGGAAGCCGCTATCTCTCTTCGTTTCGCGATGACGCGGAAGCGCCCCTCGATCGTCAGCGGATCAACCGAACGATCACGGCCGAACTGAACGAACGCCTCGGCCTGAACATTACCGATGCGTTTTGCGGGTTCAAGGCGTACCGCGTTGCTGCGCTGGGGCGTCTGACACTGACGGAATCAGGCTACGCCATGCCGCTCGAGCTGTGGGTTCAGGCGGCGCGATTGGGCCTGCGGATCGTGGAACTGCCGGTTCCCCGCATCTACCTGGACGCCAAGCGCTCGTTTGGTGGCAGCCTGGACGACGCCACAACGCGTCTAGCGTACTATCGAGAGGTTATTGACCGGAGCTTGTCCGAATGGGCGCGACGGCGGGCGGCGGGGCCGCTGGCAATGTGCGGGGAATACGCCTGCTGAACCCGCCCCCAACGCCCGTGGAGCACGGATCGGGTTGGGTCCACCCCACGGGCCAGTTGGAGCGCATGCTTCGGGCGAATCAGGCACACCTGGCCTCTTTGCGATTCGAGGTAGGGGATCGACCGGCCACCGAGGTGGCCCGAGATGCCCGAGCTCATCTGCTGACGACGAGCCGCCGCTACGTAGCCGAATACCAGGACGGCCTGGAGGACTTCCCTCTCCGGGACGACACGCCGATCGTCATGGCAGGGCACCAGCCCGAACTCTTTCACCCCGGCGTCTGGTTCAAGAACTTTGTGATCTCGGAGGTGGCCAGACGCCAGTCGGCCCTCGCCATTCACCTGATCACGGATCCGGACCTCAGCCGCTCCAGTTCCATCCGGGTCCCCACCGGTTCGATCGAATGCCCGGAAGTCGCCACCCTGGCGTTCGACGATTCCCTGCCCGCCATGCCCTTCGAGGCCCGCGAAATCCAGGACATCACCACCTTCCGCACGTTCGGGCTCCGAACCGCCGATGCCATCCGCCCCCTGGTACCTCGTCCCCTCGTGGAAATCCTGTGGCCCATGGCTGTGACGGCGGCACGTCACCGACGAAACCTCGGCCAGGTCGTCAGTCAGGCCCGGCATCGCCTGGAACATGCTTGGGGCCTGAGGACCCTGGAAGTGCCCCTCAGTCGGATCTGTTCCGGAACTGCGTTTCACCGCTTTCTGCTGCACGTGCTAATGGAGATATCACGATTCCAAGAAGTGTTTCACGCAGAGCTTTCCGCGTATCGCCAGGTATTTCGGGTTCGCAGCCATACCCACCCGGCGCCGAGTTTGCGGCGACAGGGAACGGCCTATGAAACACCCTTTTGGATTTGGAGTCGCGACGAGCCCGTGCGACGACCGCTGTGGGTCGACTGGTCTAAAGACTCACTGCGACTGCGAGGCGAGAATCCAAGGGGGGGTCTGCAGGACCTGACCCTTTCGCTCGATAACGGGTCCGGTCAGGTGGCCGACTGCCTCCGTCAACTGGAGCAGCAGACGCAAGACGACATCCAGATTCGGCCCCGTGCCCTGATGACCACCATGTTTGCCCGACTATTCCTCTGTGACCTGTTTATCCACGGAGTCGGCGGGGGCAAGTACGATCGGCTGACCGACCGACTGATCGAGCAGTTTTTTGGGGTCCGTCCGCCCGAATTCGCCTGGGCCACCGCCACCTTTCGTCTGCCGACGGCAGAAGTGGCTGGGGCAAGACTCCCCGCCCGTCTGCCCTGGCGGGAACGGTGGTATCATCCGGAACGACATCTGGCGTCGCCCCCGGGTGCCGTGGAAACGGAGCCGGCGATCCTGATCTCCCTAAAGCGCTCGCTGATCGCCAGCCGACCGACGGAAGGCCCCAAGAAGGACTGGCACGACCGGCTGGAGCGCGTAAATCTCCAGTTGCGTCAGTTCGTTCCCGGACTTCGGGACGGAGTGCACTGTGAGGCGGACGATCTGCCAGGAACCGATCGCCACGAAACCTTCCTGCGGTCTCGTGAGCACCCCTATTGCCTCTTCTCCGAGGACATTCTCCGTCCAAAACTACTGGACTTAGCGGCCAATTCCGCGTAGATTTACTGTCGGAACAGCTCTCTTCGGAACAAAGAGATCGACAGAGTGGAGGCAATGCGCCATGGGTGCCACCTTTCGCGCGGATGTGGCTGCGCGCCTGGACATGTTTCCAGGCGTCGGGTCGTGGGAACCTCTTTCCTTGGTACCGGAGGCGCCACGAGGTGTCCCGGCCCTTGGAACCGACTTCGAGTTGGGGTGTGCGTCACGCAAGGATCACGCCCGTATCTTTCGGCTGCTGCTGGCCACGTTTCAGGAACCGTCGTTGGCCGAGTTCCAGGCGCTGAACGATGCGCCGCGCTACGATGCTTCGGATCGACTGATCATGCGCCGCCGCGACGAGATCGCCTCCCACCTGCACCTCGTCCCGCGTTCCGTCTGGTTTGGCGATGTGGAATTATCCACGATGGACCTCAAGCATCTGGCCACCTTGCCGGAATACCGGTCGCGTGGCCTGGCGAGGGAACTGGTTACGGCGGCGCTGGAGGAAATGCGACGGGCAGGAATCGTCGTGGCGACGGTGTCATCTCGCCATCCCAATCTGTTTCAGCGAATGGGATGGTTTGCCTGCGGCACGTTCAGCCGCACCACGGTTGATGCGCGGCGGTTTCTGGCACACGATCAGGGGCAGGCCGCACCTGCGCCATCGTTTGCCGCTCGTCCCACGGCACCGCTGTCCATTCAGGTCTGGCGCCGCAATGAAATGGACGAACTGTCAGCGCTGTACGATTCGATTGCCAAGGGCAGCTTCGGCCGGACCGTCCGGTTGGAAAGCGACTGGCGATGGCTCATCTCACGCCAGGCATACGATCATATCTATGTCGCGACTCAAATGCCAACGCGCGGCGGGATGGCCGTAGATCCAGCGCCACGAGCCGGGATCGTCGGATATGCCATCGTGCGCGGCGAGCAGATCGTGGAGATCGTAGCCCAGGGGAATGATCGTCGAATCCAGCGGCTGCTGATCAGCCGGGTCTGCCGGGACGCCATGGAGAACAGCCGCAGTCGCGTGGAAGTCCACGCTCCCCCCGACGATACGATCCATTCGCTGTTGGTCGAAGCGGGCGGTACCCAAGTGCATGCCGCCAGCGATGCCTCTCGTCAGTTGCTCGCGCAGGTCACACATCCGCAGACATTGCTGAACTGCCTGCGACCGCTGTTGAAGGCCAGGGCCACCGAAGCGCACTGGGGCAGCCCCTTAACACTCGGTCTGGTCCACCCGAACGGCCGCACGAACATCACCTTGGGAAGCCGCAGCGTGACGATCTCACCCGGCCGCGAAACCGAGTATTCGGTGACGACGTCGACATCCACCCTCTCGCAAATGCTGCTGGGCCACGGCTCGGCCAGGCAGGCGTTCGAGTGCGGGGCAGCCAGGGCCAGTAATGAACTGGCCCGGCAAGCCGCGGAAATGCTCTTCCCCGCCCTGCCGCTCTGGCGACCCACCTTTGACGATCTGCCCGCCTGAATAAAGGGGAGGCTTCCGGAGCGGGACGCGCCGAGACCTGATTCGGGGGCGTGGTCAGGTCGCCAGGCAAGACGTCGGGCCACCTCGCCGAGACCGTCATTCGCCTGGCTCGGTCATACTCCAGGGGTCGAGCGCCTGCCGAAGCTGCGTTTCCGACAGGATGCCCTTTTCCTGGCAGAGCTGCCGGATGGACTTCCCAGAGGCGTACGCCTCCTTGGTCAAGGCCGCAGCCCGCTCGTAGCCGATCAAGGGATTGAGACTGGTGACCATGGAGAGGCTCTTCTCGACTCCCGCCTCACACGCAGAGAGGTTGGCCTCCAGTCCGTCGATGCAGAAATCGACGAACGCGACCGTTGCGCGGGTCAATAGACGAACGCTTTCCAGGGCGGCATGGGCCATCACGGGCATCATGATATTCAGCTGGAATTGGCCACCGCTGGCCCCGGCGATGGTGAGGGTCTGGTCGTTTCCCATCACCCGAGCTGTCACCTGCATCATGCTCTCGCACATCACCGGATTGACCTTGCCCGGCATGATGGAGCTGCCCGGTTGACGGTCGGGCAAGATGACTTCCAGGAAGCCGCAACGCGGACCCGAACCGAGCCAGCGGATGTTATTGGCCACGTTGAAGAGCGTGGTGGCGATGGTACGGATGTGTCCATGGCAATCGACCAGCGCGTCCCGTTGGGCGTTGGCCTCGAAGTGATTGGCGGCTTCCCGAAACGGAATGCCCGTCCGGTCCGCCAGCACCTGGCTGACGCGTTGGCCGAATTCTCGATGCGTGTTGATGCCGGTCCCGACCGCCGTACCACCAATGGGCAATTCCAGCAGACTGTCCCGCGCCGCAATGGCACGGTGAACCGACAATTCCACCTGGCGCGCGAACCCTCCGAATTCCTGGCCCAGCCGCAGCGGTGTTGCATCCATCAAGTGCGTACGCCCAATCTTGATGATCCGATTCCATTCCTTCGCCTTCCCTTCCAACGCATCGTGCAGGTGGCGCAAGGCCGGAATGAACGACTGCTCGATCGCCAGGGCCAGCGCCACATGGATGGCCGTGGGAAAGACATCGTTCGTGCTCTGGCCCATGTTGACGTGGTCGTTCGGGTGGATGACCTTCGCATCCGATAGCCGGTCGCCGCCACTCAGTTCCATGGCGCGATTGGCGATGACTTCGTTGACGTTCATGTTGGTGGAGGTGCCACTCCCTGTCTGATAGACGTCGATCGGGAACTGATCTGCCAGTTTTCCCTCGGCAATCTCGCCGCAGGCCTGCAGCAAGGCGGCGACGTGCGGTGGGCCAAGTGGTTTCGCACCCGTCCCCGCCAGCTTTCCCAGGTCTCGGTTGGCAACCGCCGCGGCATACTTGACGAGGCCCATGGCGCGCAGGAATTCCGGGGGGAGCGGAGTGTGCGAAATGGGAAAATTCTCTACGGCCCGAACGGTCTGCGCGCCGTAATACGCGTCCGCGGGAACCTCGACCTCTCCCATGGTATCTCGTTCGATCCGAGTGCTACGCTTCATGGAATACCTCATGGGGTCACAGAAAACGACAGCCCCCAGCACACGACATCCCCAGCACACGACAGCCCATCCTACCGAAGTCCGCAGTGTCCGCGAAAGGAGACGGCCACGGGTTGTGCACCAGGCGGTAACCGCAAGCGTGGCTACGACAGGCGCCCGCGGTCCGCAGGCAACCATGGCGGAAGTGTGTACGCGGGGGGGCGAGACCCGAGGTCTTATCGGCGCTGGGGAGCGCTCGCGACCGATGCATGATACCCGCAAGTCTCCAGACCACGCACCGGCGGACTCGCCATGGCACGGGCGACCAGGGCATTGGGGGCAACGGGGCTGGGCCCCCTGGCACTCGCCAGCAGCGGAGCCAATTCCTGCCGTACAAACGGTGTTGCCGTCCAGCCAAAATGGCCGCCGGGATGCCCGGAATCGAGCAGCTCCCAATGATACTTGTGCTGGTGCAACTTTCGCGAATAGAGGTTTCGCGACGCTTGATCAAATTCTTCCGGTACCCAGAACCCGACGCCACCGGCCGTCACGTTCTGCTGCATGAGCAGGGCAATGCCCATGGAGATCGGGACATCGACGTTGGAATAGTAGTTATCAATTCCCCGTTCCGTGCGGGACATGGCGGGACGAAGGTCGTAACGTGGTCGCAGCGCGGCGGCCAAGAGCACCACCGTGCTCACACGATGTTCGGGTGGTAACGCCTCCAACGTGTAAATGACCATCACGCCACCGCCAGAATGACCGATCACGTGCACTGGTCGACCCGGAAAACGCTGCTGGTAATCCACGATCTTGGCTGCGGCGCGGGCCGCCTGACGCCGCTTGTTCGTGGTCGCCAGCCCATTGTACGTCATCATCAGGGGACCATTGGTCCAGTCGAACACCTCCACCGCGGTAGGCACTTCCGACGCAATCAACGTCTTGGCCACGTTGTCATCCCAGAAGCCCCGCCCCAGGATCCCGGGCAGGATCAAGGTATACCCCTGGCTCAGCTGCTCGCGACCGTGCCATTTCGACGCACCAGCACATTCAGGCGACAGGGGCGTCACGAGGCACCAGCACCCGAAGAGTATGCTCATGAGTCGGGTCATTCGCCGTGAACTCCCGCCCGTCCAATTGCGATCCACGCGTATCAACCTGGCACATTCAATGAACTTCGGCACGTCGATTCTCGCATGCAGAATACGCGACCCCCGTGGGTGGCACGGGTGAACGGGGCGTGTCGGCGCCTAGGGGCGCCGAGGATGGCCCCCACGTCATGATCGTCCGGCCGTGGTATGGGTCCTGAATCCGCGCCGGCTTTTTTGGATGCGCCGCGAGGTCGAAACGCTAGCCGTGAAAGCTATGGCAGCAGCATGCCCGCCATGGACGCGTTCACCAGCGTCGCCAGGAATCCGGCCAAGAGGGCTCGCGGACCCAGTCTCGCCAGGTCCGAGCGTCGTGAAGGAGCCATCGCGCCGATTCCCCCAATCTGGATCCCAATCGAAGCGAAGTTCGCAAATCCGGTAAGGGCGTATGTGGCCAGGACGAAGGACCGATGGGAGATCTGTTCTTTCATGGTGGACGTCAGCTCGACATAGGCCACGAACTCATTTGCCGCCAACTTGATCCCCAGGAGTTCGGCCACCTTGGCCACGTCCCTCCCTTCCACCCCCATCAGGAACGCCATGGGAGCAAAGACCTTGGAGAAAACCCGAGCCAGGGACCAGTCCGGGTGAAACCATGAGAGGATGTGATTGAACATCGCCAGAAAGGCCAGAAAGGCAATCAGCATGGCCGCCACATTGATGGCCAGCATCATCCCGTCACTGGCGCCAGCGGCCGCGGCATCGATGGCGTTGCGGTGCAGTTTTTCGACCTGAGTGCGGACCGTACCGCGTGTCTCGGGCTGCTCCAGTTCGGGCAGCAGAATCTTGGCCAGGTACAGGCCACAGGGGGCCGCCATGACACTGGTGGCCAGAATGGCCACAGGATCTGCCCCCATCTTGATGTAGACCGCCATGATGCCGCCCGCGATGGTCGCCATTCCACCAACCATCATGGCGAGCAGTTCGGACTGAGTCATCCTCGCCACATACGGCTTGACAATCAGGGGCGCTTCGGTCTGGCCCATGAAGACATTGGCCGCCGCCGAAAGTGTCTCGGCGCCGCTGGTCTGCATCAAGTAAACCATGGCCCGGGCAAAGAGACGGACGATCAGCTGCAAGATGCCAAAGTAGTAGAGTACGGTGAAAAAGGAGGACACGAAAATGATGGGAGGCAAGGCGGAAGCGGCAAAGACGAAACCGTTTCCCGGCCCAAAAACCTTGTCCATCGGCTCGCCACTGGCGAGCGGTCCAAAGACAAAGCGGGCTCCGCTGTCGGAGAATTCCAGGAACTTCTTGACCCCGGATCCGGCCAGCTGAAACAGCTCATATCCTGGGCGGAACCGCCGCGTTGCGCCCGAGGCATCGGTGACGTTCCAGCCCAGTTGCAGGATGGAGAGTACCAGGCCGATCTGAAGGACAAATCCCCAAACCATGGTCCGCCAATTGACCGCCCGCAGATTGCTGGAGAACAAGGCGCAGATTCCCACGAAGCAGACCACGCCAATCGCTGCCCGACCGCGCAAGCCCAGAGTGCCTTGACAGGTGTACGCCAGGCTCACCAGCCCCACCAGTACGGCGAGAATCACCCCTCGCCACCACAGGGGTGTCGGCGTCAAGCCCTCAGCAGATTGTCCCACGTGGGGAGCTGCGCTCATGAGTTTCTGACCGAAGTCGCGCGGGCCGTGCGCCCGCACCTCGTGGTTGATTGGCTTGATTCGATTCGCCGGTTGCCATTGTGGCCGCCGTGCTGGTCGAGTTCAACGGGAGTCGCTACAATCACGGCAGCCGGGGAAGAATACCCCGACACCGGAACCCGTCACCAATTCTCTGTGTCCACGACGGCGAAAACTCAACCCGCGCAACAGGCAGCCGCCACGACCTGGTCACGACGACATCTGTTGGACCTGGAAAGTCTTTCGGCGGAGGAAATCACGTTTTTGCTCGATGCGGCCGCAGCCTTCAAGCAAGCCACGGACGGTTGCCGCAAGAAGCTGCCCCTCTTGAGCGGCCGGACGACCTGCAATCTCTTCTTCGAAAACTCGACTCGTACGCGGATGAGTTTTGCGCTGGCGGCACGGCGATTGGGAGCGGATTGCGTCGACTTCTCGGCCGCCGGCAGCAGCCTGGCCAAAGGCGAGACCTTCGTCGACACGGCTCGAAATATCGAAGCCATGAATGTGGACCTGATGGTCGTCCGGCACGCCACACCGGGGACTCCCCGCCTGCTGGCCCGTTACCTGAAGACTCCCATCATCAACGCGGGAGACGGCGCCCACGAACATCCCACGCAAGGGTTACTGGATATCCTGACCATCCGAGAACAGAAGCGGAACGTGAAGGGATTGACCGTGGCCCTCGTCGGAGACATTGCTCACAGCCGAACGGCACGATCGAACCTGTGGGGCCTGAGAAAGTTAGGGGCCCACGTGATTGTCTGCGGACCTCCCACGCTGGTGTCCCGCCGCTGGGAGGAACTGGGAATCGAAGTTGCCCATGACTTCGACGCCATCCTGCATCGATGCGATGTCTTGAACTTGCTCCGCGTGCAGTTTGAACGCCAGACCACGCGCCCCTTCCCGTCCGTTCATGAATACGCCCTGCTGTACGGCATGAATGGCAAACGACTGAAGCGAGCCAAGCCCGACATTCTGATTACGGCGCCAGGCCCGATCAATCGGGGAGTCGAAATCACTCCCGATGTCGCCGACGGTCCCCATTCCGTGATCCTGGACCAGGTCACGAATGGACTTGCGGTTCGCATGGCGGTCACCTGGATGACTTGCGAACTGCACCGGAGAAGCGGCGTGACCCTGTCTCACTTGCAGGAGGCCCTGAAGGAGTCGGGGGAGGATCCATGACCCGCCTGCTGATTCGCAATGGTCGCGTCATTGACCCCAGCCAGGACTGCGACCGCGTGGCGTCCTTGCTGCTGGAAGACGGCAAGGTGGCAGCCTGGGATTGCGACGCACCGGCCGATTCCCAGGTCATCGATGCCTCGGGCTGGGTTGTCACGCCGGGGTGGATCGACGTGGCGGTAGAACTGCGGGAACCGGGATTTGAAGAGGACGAGACCATCGATTCCGGAACCCTGGCGGCGGTGGCAGGTGGATTCACCACCGTCGCGTGCCTGCCAAACACCGATCCTCCCATCGACTCACAGGCCAATGTTGCCTTCGTTCAGCTCCAGTCGCGCCGCGCCGACCACTGCCATGTGCTGGTCCTGGCCTGCGTCAGCAAGGGGAGGCAAGGCGAACAGTTGGCGGAACTGGGGCTGCTGGCACAAGCCGGCAGCGTGGGCTTTACCGACGCCCCATCTCCCGTCCATAACCCTGACCTCTTGCGGCGGGCCCTGCAATACTGCCGCATGTTTCCACTCCCCATTTTCAATCGACCGGAAGTTCGCGAGCTGAGCGAAGGGGGCATGATGCACGATGGGCTGGTCTCCACCGTGCTGGGATTGCCCGGTCTCCCTACCGCCGCCGAGGATGTGATGACGGGGCGAGATATCCGACTGGCCCAGGCCACCGGAGGTCGGTTGCATCTGTTGAGCATCTCCACGGAGGGGAGCATCGAACAGATCCGGTATGCCAAGGAACGCCAGACTCCGGTCTCCTGCAGCGTGACCTTGGCGAGTCTCATCGAGTCGGACGAGGCCCTTCGCGGCTTCGATCCGAATTTCAAGGTGCGCCCTCCCTTGCGGGCCTCGCATCACGTCGAGGCCTGCCTCGAGGGCGTTCGGGACGGGACCGTAGACATCATCAGCAGCGGACATGTCCCCCGTGCGGCGGAAAAGAAGATGCGCGAGCTCGATCTGGCCCCCTTCGGTGCCGTGGGAATCGAAACGGCCGTACCACTGCTCATCACGCGATTGATCCTGCCCGGACACTTGGATTGGTCGACCGCCGTGCGACGATTCTCTTGCGAGCCAGCCAGGCTGCTGGGGCAACACCTCAAGGGGACCTTACGCGTCGGTGCCGACGCGGACGTCACCTTGATCGACCCGGTCCTCAGCACCTCCATCGAGGTTGATTCGTTCCGGTCCAAGGCCAGAAACTGCCCGTGGCCGGGCGAGCCAGTCCGCGGTGCCGTGATGATGACCATCGTCGCTGGCCGCATCATGTACCAGCGAACAGAAGCTGTGGCAGCACTTCCAGGCTGAAACATGCGGGATGTTGGGCTGTGGCGGTCACGGGTTCGTTGCCCGGCCTGAGCAATAAGACGGTCCGCATGCCACTCGATCTCGCGGCATCCAGCTCCTCTGCCACATCGCTGGCAAACAGGATGGTCGCTGGTGCGACCGCAAATTCCTTGGCAATCGTCGCGTAACTGGCTGGTTCCCGCTTGGGTCCCGTCGCGGTGTCGAAATGCCCGTTGAGGAACGGGAGCAGGTTGCCTGCCACGGTGTGCTGAAAAAACAGCCGCTGCGCTGCCACACTGCCAGAGGAGTAGATGCGAACGTCCAGGCCCGCGGCCTGCCAGCGGGTGAGCGCCGCGGGGACGTCCTCATAGACATGCCCCCGCAGGGCACCGCTGCGAAATCCCTCCTCCCACACCAGACCCTGCAGCAGCTTGAGCCCGATCCGCTTGGCATCGGCATCCATCAGCTGGAAAACCGCACGGACAATCGAATCCCGATCGCACCGCGCCGAAAGCGTCGCCCCCTGGCCACCGTCGGCAGGCCCTGCCGGATTCGCCTCGAGCATGACCTGCTGGCAAGCATCGACAACATCCGGACGCTGCCCCTGCCGCTCGAGGAAGCCAGCCATTTCGCGTCGCACGTAGGGGAACATCTCCTGGTGCACGAAGGCAATCGAAGACGTGGTTCCCTCGATGTCCAGCAGAATGCCGCGACAGTTCATTCCCATCTCCCGCGGGGATCCGTCGCTCGAGGCGCCGCCCCCTTCGTTCCGACGAGAGGGCCTGCGCCCGAGGAAAGGGACCCACCAAGAAACCGCCTGGTCCTAGCGATCGAGTCGCACCGCGGTGGATGCAGGTCGATCTTCCGCGCCTACGTAGTCAGGCCCAAGACAAATCGGCAGATACCGCCTGTGAAGGTCACTCCCCTCCACATAATGAGGCGCCCAGCCGGACGCATCCTGAAACAATCGGATACAACGAATGATCTTGTCCTGGCAGAGGTCGAACCAATGCCGCGTCCCGCGCGGTACATTGATCAGGTCCCCGGGACCGACCTGGATCGCGAAGATCGGTCCCGTCTCCGGGTGTACGTGAAACACCCCCTGCCCTTTCACCGTGAAGCGGATCTCATCTTCCGCATGGGTATGTTCCTTGCGAAAACGATCGAGCATGCTCTCCAGATTGGGTGTCTCGGGATGGACACTGACCACATCCGCGGTAACGAACCCACCCCGCGCTTTGAGCCTTTCGATCTCCGGCGCGTAGGTCCGCAGGATCTCGTCTGCTTCCGCTTCCACGTCGATCCGACCGGCCACGTCCCAGGTCTCGAACCAGATACCATAGGGACGCAGGAACTCGGCGACCTCGTGAGAATCGGTGATGGTGCGGTTCTCGTCAGGCACATGAACTTTCGCCACGGAACTACCTCCTCAATGTCTTACGGCTCCGACCTCCGCGCACGACGCGCGGATGTCGGCGAGCGACCAACGGAAACGGTCTTCCAACAACGGAGCGGTCGCTCGCAGTATCCACGAGCACTGCCCACGTTAGGCGGAAGGAGATGGGTCCCTCCCTGGAAACATCAACTCGCGTCCCAGGCACTCGAACAGAAACTCCAGGACTTCCACGTGCCGCTCCGCCTCGTCCAGTCCACGCCCCCAAGTATACAGGCCGTGCCGACGGATCAAGTAGGCATGCCGCAGCCTTTCGTCACCCTGCCTGCGGCACTGCCGAACATCGGCCGCCAGGCTCGAAAAGTCTTGTGTGTTCTCAAAGATTGCAATCCGCTCGACGTGTTCGTGCGTGACCACGCCCGATAACCCCTTCAGCATTTCGTACCCAGATATCTCCAGGCACTGGGCGGCGGCGAATCGCTCCGAAAGCAGCGTGGCCCAGACAGAATGGGTGTGCAGGACGGCCCCCACCTGTTCGTCTTCGTAGAGCACGGTATGCAGCGGCGTCTCCGCAGACGAGGAAGGCTGGCCAGCGGTCACTGGCAGTCCGTCACCGTCGACCTGCACAAAATCGTGTTCTTGCAACTGACGCTTGTCCTTGCCACTGGCCGTGATCAGGAATTCGACGGGATCACGCCGCCACCGGACACTGTAGTTGCAGCTCGTGCCCAGGGACCAGCCACGCTGGTGAAAGCGTGCACCTGCCTGTCGGAGCCCGGTAATCATGGCTTTTCGGTCTTGGTCGTCCGTCTCCTGCCATCGTTCCCGACATCGATCGCCCTGCGACATGCTGCCTCCTACGGAATCTGGAACCGCAGTCCATTATTTCGATGCGCGGGCTTCCCGCAACGGTCCAGCACGAGCGTTGTAACATTCCGGAGTCCTTTCCGCTGAAACGATCAGAAGCGGCGATACCATGACCTCCAGGCGCTGATTGCCGCAATTGCAGCGGAGAAGTACCATGACCCGGCCCCGCAGACTTGAATCCCCTTTCGTCCGTCGGGAAGCGAGTTCCACGGTCGTCAGCCGGGAGCCCTTCTGCTGTGAGTCCCCTCGGCAGCCCCGCCCCGTCCGCGCCTAGGTCCCCGGTCAGACCCCTCTTTTCCCGAGGAATCGGCGCACCCTGCGGGCTCGGAGACCGTCGCAATTGACGTGCGGCAGTTCGGTCCGTACGTTAAGGGCACGAAAGCGTCCGTGAAAATTGCCCGCCTGGGAGGTCTGATGATGCCCTTATTTGAGATCGAAACCAACGCCCACATCATTATCACGTGGGCCAAGAACGATGACGATGCCGTGGAGGTCGTGGCGGAGGCATACCCTCACGACGATGTGATCCGGCTCACCAAACGGCCACGCGACACGTGGGTCATTTCCAAGACGGCCCTGGGGATCTCGGGCCAAACCGATCCCTGTACCAAGGCCCGAGATTGCCTATCCAAGGCGGCGGGCGACAAGGTCCACGCCATTCGGCTCTATATGCAAGAGACCGGGACCGACCTGAACCGGGCCCGCAAGGTGATCGAGTCCAACATGGTTATGGGCTGGTAACGGGCGACACACTCGAGGTGCTCCCCGGCTGCCAAGGTCGGCTCAATCGCGAGGCCGATTCGCCGCCGATAGACTCAACACGTGCCGGACTCCCCGTCGCTCGATCGTAGTGAGATACGACTTCGACCGCCCCCATTTCGCTCTGGGGCTGCAGTGGGTCGGTCACACGAGAATATGTGGCTGGGGCGGTGGGATCACTCCCCAGTGGTGTGTATACGGCCGGTTGGGCAACTCCATCAGCGGGTGCAATACTGGCAGACGAGAGGACCGCCGTGCTGTCCGCGGCGCTCGACAGATCGCTTGAAACGGGCGCCATCGCGCCGTAGAGCGGTGCGTTGTTCGTGGCGTCGGGGGGTGCACTGTTCGCCAGGGGCGAGGCAGCGTTCGGCACAGCGGCAGCCGCCGGCGTTTCCCATGTGGTCACAGGGCCCTGCGACGTGCGACCGCCGGCTGGATCCGCACTGGCGGTGTAAAAACCCTGCTGTACGTAACTGGGGTCTTCCGCCGACGTCGTTGCCACGGAACTGGCGGGTGGTGACACCGTCTGGGCCACCGCCGGGTGACCGGTCGTGGGATAGCCAGCCACAGGATAACCGGTTGTGGGGTAACTCGCGGGCGCCGGAGGGGAGAAGCCCGCGGAAGGCGGAGTCGCACCCGGCGGTACGCTGGTAGCGCCCGGCCTCGGAGAATGGGTCTGCGCCACGAGCTGCGGATTGACCGTCGCCGACGGCGCGGGCAACGTGCCCGAGGCAAGCGGCACATTCGCCTGACCGTTTGCATTTCCGTTCTGTTTGGCCAGCCACCCCATTCCGGGCAACCGGGCAGCTCCCTTCATGGACTGACAACCACTTGTCACTGTCAGCAGCATCCAGCACAACAGCAGCCCACGGCTGCCATCCCATCGCGTTCGACTCATGCACTTCATCCTGATCGCCCTGGCTCATTGGCCTTGCCGGGGTCAATACGACGCCGACGCGGGCAGAATCGTAGAAAGAGCGCGCCACCGGGTCAACTTCGAAAATCGGCATAACCGGAACTTCTGGCGCGAACATCATCTTCGAACCCGCGCGAGCTCGATCTCTACATCAACGGACCCTTGGCAAGTCCACGCGTTGGGGAATTCACGTCCCTGCTGGCGTTGCCTGCAGTGTTCCGCGCTCATCCAAACTCACTCGTCGCATGCCATACTCCAACTCGCTGGCGAGACTCGCGCTTGCCTCGACGTCACGTCGGCTCCTTGGGATCGATGCGATAGCGCTCGCCATGCCGTTCACCGCCCGGTGTGTTCGTGGCTCCATGCTACTGCTGGCATGCTGGCTGATCACGGCCATGGCGCCGGCCCAGGAAGTCACTTCGCAAGGTCCGGATCACAGTGTCCTCCAGCTCCTGCCAACGCCGCCGATTGGGGATCGTGGTCCGCAACTCCAGCCGACCCCTGCCCCGACGGCAATCCAGCCCCCCTGGTCCCTGCCCTCCGCCGCTCCGGGAGCCAGCGGCGCCTGGACACCGCTGCCCGAAAACGCGAACTACCCCGTCGGTCCATTGCCCGAGGGCTGCGCGGGCATCCCTGAGTTGCCGATGCCCTCGCCCGATGGACTACTTGGCTGTGACAACCCGTGCATCTTCGGTGCCACCTGTGCCGCACCCCTTCGCTTTTACGGAGGCTGGGAATTCCTGCACTGGTGGACGCGAGGACAGCGAGTGCCACCTCTGGTGACCACCTCCGAGGCCGGAACGCCACTGGCGTCGGCTGGCGTCCTGGGAACGGGCGCCACCAGCCTCCTCTTGGGGGATGAACGACTCAACTCTCAAGGTGCTCCCGGTGGTCGCTTCTGGCTGGGTTGGAATTTCGACGATACCGGCAACAACCGACTCGAGTTCCAGTATTTTCTTCTGGGACAGGAAACCGAGTCGTTTCTGTTCTCTTCCCCCTCGGAGTTTGGCATCCTGGCGCGACCTTACTTTGATACGTTTGCCAACCAGCCCTCCGCACAGGTCATTGGTTTTCCCGCAAGCGCAAACGGACAAATCAATGTCGGTACCGAATTGAATCTCCATGGGCTCGGAATGTGGTGGCGATCCAATCTACTCAGCCTGGGCCCCTGGCAGGGCGACTTTGTGGGCTGGCCAGGTCGGCGGGGTCACGTGCTGAATCGTGTCGACCTGATTCTGGGATATCGAAATCTCGACCTCGACGAGTCCCTGAACATCACCACGCAACAGGTGGTCACCGATCCAGGGGGTACCTTGCCGGCGGGCTCCGTGGTGAATGTTTCGGACCGATTTCGCACCGAGAACGACTTCGACGGGTTCGACGTGGGGCTGGGATGGCGCTGGAGCAAAGGGCGATTTGGCACCGTCAATTCGATCAACTTTGCGGTCGGGAATCTCCGTCAGAGCGTAACGATCCTGGGAAATACTTCCACGACATTACCTGGGGGTCCGCCCTCCCGTGTGGATGGTGGACTCCTGGCCCTTCCTTCCAACATCGGGACCTACCAACAGAGCGAATTCGCCATTGTCCCGGAACTGGGCCTGAACCTCTTTTGGCAAATCTCGGCCTGCTCGCGGATGACGTTCGGATATACGGTCATTGCCCTTCCGGATGCCGTGCGCCCGGGCGATCAGGTCGACTTCGACGTCGATTCGCGTCAGATTCCACCCGGGACGTTTCCGGCGGCCCGCGAACCTGAACACACGTTCGTGGAAGACGACCTCTGGGTACGCGGGCTGAATTGGGGTGTCGAATTCGCCTTCTAGTGCCGTGTTACGTGTTCGTCTTCGAGTTGCTTGGCTTCTGGGATGGCGTCTTCGAAGCCCGCCTCATTTCTAGTCGTCACAGCACACCAGGCATCGTTTGAAAAACCATCGGCCGTAAGGCCCACGGTTTCTTGAGCCCTTCGCCAAGGTGGTGAGCCGTTCCAACCGGACGCTAGCGCGTGCCGGTTGATGGACGTGGCAATGCACCCAGCAATCGATGTGGTGGCAATGCGCCCAGCAATCGATGTGGTGGCAATGCGCCCAGCAATCGATGTGGTGGCAATGCGCATATCAGCCGCTGGGCGCTAGCCCACGGTTTCTTGAGCCCTTCGCCAAGGTGGTGGGCCGTTCCAACCGGACGCTAGCGCGTGCCGGCCGATGGACGTGGCAATGCACCCAGCAATCGATGTGGTGGCAATGCGCCCGTCGGCTGGCACGATTTCACACTTTGCTTCGTGTGATCATACGAAACGCACGCTAATTCATACCCAGTAGTCTTGTCGTGCTGGCCGGCAGGCGATGCGTGAAAAAGTCCAACAGTGACCGGGCATCGGCGGTTATCTGCCGCTGCTCCGATTGCAGACCGTGCTGGAAACAAGCGAGCAATCGTCGGGCGGAGGATCCAGCCGCTTCGAATGGCTGTTCCCAGGGGGCCGATCCGCTGAACGTCGGATCCGTGGTCAAGGGGACCGACAGCGAGCCGGCCTGCTGCCGGACCTGATCCACCCATTGCTGTCCAGCCAACCATGCGCTGCCAATGAGCTCCTGGTGGGGATTCCGACGTTCGTGGTCGCGTGATGCGGATGGGGTCGCCGCGACGGAGGGGTGGCCTTGGTACGTTCCCAGTCCGCGCGTAAGCCCAAGGATCGATGCTGCCACGAACAGGCAAGCCGCCACCGCCGCACCAATGCGCCAAGGGGAGTAAGGACATCGGCCACGTGAGCACCGCACGACCCTTCGCTCGTTCGCGACTCGACCATCCCCAACCTGGCCACACGATTCCTTCCAACCGACCGCGTCCGCGCGCAGCCGCTGCATGAGCTGGCGGTTCTCGACCTCCCAGCGCCGCAGGTCAGGGTCGCGATCGCACCAGCGTTCCAGCCAGCCCGGCAGCTCCTTGGACGCTTCCACGGCTTCCCCAATCAACCATCGTGCCACATGGCGTTTCATATCACTGGATCCTCATTTCCGGTCCGGCGACGCTTCTGCCCTTAGGCGACGAATCATGTGGGTCCGCGCCCGATAGAGCAGCACGCGGACACCGACTTGAGTCCGCCCCATGACCTTGGCCACGTCTGCCACGTCCAAGTCGTCTCCGTATCTCAGCCACAGTGCCGTGAACTGTCTCTCGGGCAAGATCCGGCGAGCCAACTCCCAGAGATTGGCCACTGATTCCCGATCAGCCAGTACGTCGGCCGTCGCCCGGGCATGGTCCGCGCCGTCACTCTCGTGCAGGGCCACGAACCGGGGTCCCCGCCGGCGGCTCCGCGCGCGATCCACCGCCATCCGAGTCGCAATGGTGAAAAGCCAAGTGGAAAAACGGTACTTCGGGTCAAAGCGATCGAGACACTGGAAGGCCTTGGCGAGCGCGTCCTGGGCCACGTCTTCAATATCGGGCGAAGTCCCCCCCATCCGCCGGCGCAAGTAGTGAACCAGCATCGGCCGGTAACGCGTGGAGAGTTCTCCCCAGGCATGCGTGCAGCCCCCTCGGGCCCGCCGAACCAGGTCGTTCGGTTCCATGATCCCCGGCTCCCAAGGGGCGAATCGAGACGTCACACGCATATCAATCGTCATTCAGCTCGTGCTCAAGGACCTTCGCCAGTTCCTCCGACGAGACCGTCAGCCGCACATCGACTTGCCGTCCCTCGCGACCGGAAGACAGTTCATGTACAAACTTCTTGATTTTTCGCAAGTCGTCGTCCTCGGGATCGGCCGTCTGCGCCAAATCCAGCATGGCAATGAACCCCTGCGCCATCTGACGCAATTGGTCCGCCTGGCCCTCAGTCTTGGCAGTCAGGGACATTTGCACCTTGAGATCGCCCTCCGCATCCCCCACTCGCAACGTGACCCCATCCACGATCTTGGCGACATTTGCGGGGGGACCCTCGTCCAGCATTTCGGCAGGGAGTTGCAGAATCCGCAGGTAGAGGATTCCCGAGTCCTCCGCATCAACGGCGACCGTCTGGTAGTCGCCCTGATCTCCGGCACGATCATCCAGCTGATCGAGCAGACCCACCACGGCCTCACGACGCGTCGCGAGAATCACTGTCTTCTGGTCCGACTTGTCCGTATAAATGCTTCCGAAGATCGTCTGGTGCTTGTCGGGCGTTGCCGCGTGGATCTGGTGCTTTCCATGTTCCTCCGTGGAATAGCCAGGCAGGCCCAGCAACAACCCTTCCAGATTCCCCGTGGATGCTCGCAATTGGATCATCGCCACGAGAGACTTTTCCGGCCGCTTGTAGTCCGATGCGGCAATCGTGATCCCCTGAATCTCCTCGAAGGGGTCAAAGCCCAGCATCTCGTTGACCTTGTGCAGCAGGTCCGACTCGCCTCCCTTGGCGCGCTTGGAAAGTTTCTCCACGGCCTTACGGCGGACCAACTCCAACAGCCTTTCGCCAAAGGTGGTCTGGCGAAAGGCCTCCACGTCCAGCCTCAACACGAATTTCGTGTCGGCCGGAACACGAAATTCCTGCCCCTCCCTGGCAATCGCAGCATTCAGTCCCCCCAGGGCCAGCACGACACTCGCCAGCCATACCGCTCGCAGTTTCATAGAATTCTCCTCTTGTTGGAGTTCGTTCACCAGGAAGAAATCTTCCTTGCTAGCTAAACCATTCTCATTCCGGGGCGTAACGCCATGGGTCAGGCCTTCGCGGATCTTGTACGGCAGGGATGGCCCTGGTGTTACATGATTCTGCAGGAGAAAACCGGATAGTCGATACGTCTTGCCTCCTCGAACGCTGGCCCTGGGAAATGACTGGAGTGAATGCATTGACGGCCTCATGGACCTACCTAGGATTCCAGAGTCCAACTCACGAAGCACCGACCGGCCGGCCTGGGGATCCGCGGACGGCCCGGGAACAGGCACCTGGCAGTAAACGGAGTCCTTTGGTCATGCCACGCACCCGCTCAGTACGTTCTCCGCTCCGTTCGTGGACACAAGCCACTCCGCCGTACAGAAACAGCCACCCGCCGAGGCTGGCAGCCACCTCCGTGCTGCTGATCCTGTGGTTCGCGGCTACCAGCTGGGGAGGAGATCCCAGCCTGTACTTCGACGTGACGCCGCTGGTGGCCTGCCGACCGCTGCACGATCCGGAATTCGAAACCGACTCGCCCGGCGAGGAACTGATCGAAGCACGCTGCCAGGTCTCCGTGCTGGCGTCCGGTGAGCCTGGCGGAACCCCCGACGAATGCCTGTTCCATTTTTTCAGTCCGGAAACGCACACCCGCGTACAGGACTTTCTTCCCAAGACGGCCCTCGTCACCGATGTCGTGGGAACCGTTCGCGTCTCGCAAGGACGCGAGCGGACCCAGGGACTGGAATTCAGTACGGGCGCACAGTTCGAAACCGTGGCCAATGCGAAGGCCTCGGTCTCAGGGAGTCGCCACCAGTCCTATTCCGTGTCGTACGATCGGCTCCCCCCTCGGGAAACCCTGACGGCCGTGGGTACGTTGGGGCGAGGCGCCGGGGTCTACTTCAAACAGCGACGTACCTCCCAGACGTCACTGGAGGGCGCGAGAGAATTCGTCCTGATCCTGCGAGTGCCGCAAGGCTGGCGGGCTGGCTACTTGCGACTCGTCTGCCAGGCGCGGTCCTTTGGGGCGCAAGGCGGCCGGGGCGATCCCTTGATGGCGGCAGCCTCGTACCTGGTGCCCCTCTTCCGTGCAGGGGACCTCGAGGCCAAGCAGGCCGGCGAACTCCTCTTCCTGCGAGAGCAACAGCTGATCGCCGATGCCTACGAGCACCGTGCGGCCATCGGACATGCGCGACGACCCTCGGTGATCCATGAACTGTTGCTGGCGGATCCCAAGTTTCCTGAAGAATGGCTCAGTATTATCCTCCGAGGGAACTCCCGTTCCGGCCCCGAACCGTTCGAGACTCGACTCCCCCCCTCGACCATCGAAAAGATCGCCCGCTATCGCCAATCCCGCACGGCGCTAAGTGCACTGTCCACCGCCGGCAAGCGCTCCCAGGACGATCGGTCAAGCAGCCGCCCCAGGCCGCCCAAGCCGCATGACCTGGCAGACAATTCGGAAACCAAGCAACGGGAGAAGCCCTAAGGTCAACGGCCCCCTGCCCCACAGGGCTCGGGGCTCCGGCAGCAGACCGCGCGTTCCCATCATGGCCCTATCGGCGACGACGCAGCAGGCAAAGGGCACCCGCGATGGCGACCCCATAGGCCGTTGGTTCCGGAACAAAATAGGTCATTCTCAATTCATAGCTGCCCGTCACCGTGCCTGCCGTAATCCCACCGATCGCCTGGGTAAACACCGTGTCAAAGCCACCCACGACCACGGTGTAATTCCCTGCCGGCAATAACGCGCCGTGCTCACCGTTGTCGGTATCCCCGATATTGCAAATCGTCCCCGCGTCGTTGGCCAGTGGGTCGGAAACTCCGAACGACAGCATCGCGTGGAGATTGCCTGCCGCGGGTACCTGCCCGTCGTCGTTGTTGGCAGCGCATGATCCAAAGGTCGTACTGCCAAAACTCACCATCATGCCGGTACTGTCATAGAGCGCCATTTCGGTATCCATGGCCGAAACACCCGCCGGAGCTCGATTCTGCAGGTTCAGATAGCCCCCCGCGACAACCCCCGCGCTCAGCGAAAAGGTATAGAAATCCAGCCCGCCCGCCACGACCGGTGTGATGAAGGAGCTCGTCGTGTTATCGCCCGGAAGTGCTCCCGCGTCGACCATGCCGTTGACGACCACCTCATTGCCAAAATCGATGGTCACGTTCGTCCACGATTGATCGGGCGTCCCCGTGTCATTGAATGACTCCACGAACTCGATGGACAGAGGGCCTACACTCGGGGTAAACGCAGATCGCGCGGTGATCGTATTGGCAACGGCCACAGGTCCGACATAGACCCCTCCGATCCCACCATCGACCTGAAATGCCGGCACTCCGGTGGGCGTAATGCGCAGGTTCGCCTCCGAACCAAGCGTTGTCGCGACGCCCAGGGGCGATGTGTTGTCGAGCGTGCCATTCACCCGGACAATCGTCGCACTGTAACCGCCGATACTTGACGTCATGACAACACCATTCCCCGCATCGCCGGTGGCCCCGTTCGAGCCGAAGGGGCCAGTAAATGGCCCGAACGTCTCATTGGCGACAAAAGAGGACATGCTGGCCTGCGAGCTGGACATGGCCGTAAAGGCAAACGACAAAGCCGCAAGCACGAGAATGCGTGTGGAGTACATTGGTACTGCTCCTGCCGTAGTGGGGTCGGTGTCGTTGGGATTCCCGCGGAGAGCCTGGCGCCATGGAAACTGGCAGACGGGGCTGGTGACGAGTACCAACGAAAAAAGGGAACATGCAGACGGTACCCCGCGACAGCGAGGTAACTACGGCATTTTCCCTTAGGTCGTCGATTTCACGAGCTCAAGCCGAGTGTACTCGAAGCCCGCGGCATTGCAAGAGCTGGCATCCTTAGGATCGGGAAGAAATGAGAAAATCGATCTGCGCGAAGGAATTCGGACTGGGGCGATCCTCTGCCACGTTGGTCTCCGAACCGCCCTCGCCCGGACCGACACCAATCATTGCCTGCGCCTGTTAACTCGCACCAGGTTCCTGGCATCGTCAGGATCCGGTTCGCGAACGGTAGAGTTGGCCGTCGACGGCATCGGTCATGGCAGCCTCATCCAGATCCGGAAAGCCGAGGAATTCGGCCACGGACCTGGCCACTTCGGCCGGATGCTCGATCGTATCACGGAACGCAACCGTGATCATTTCGGCGCCCGAAAACTTTTGCACCATGGCTTTGGCCTGTCCCAGCTGCTTGGCGTAGATCCCGCTCAGCGTCTCGGTATTTGCGGCCGCCGGGACGGCCCCCAATCGATCGAGCATACTGGCTTGCGACTTGAGCACTTCGTCCAGTTCCCGTTCCATGAAAATGAACTTGTAGTGCAGCCTCGGTGGAAGGAAGGGAACCAATTGAGCGATTACCTTCAGCGCGTGTCCTTTTGCCTCCACCACCCATTGGGAATCCTTGGCTATTCCCTTGACCTCCTCCAATTCGAGATACCCCCGCGGATTATTCTCGTCCGCCGCGCGCTTGTGGTCCGCACGAATCGGCACGCCGGCAGCCTGCAGCATTTGCATCATCATGGATGTCCCCGAACGGGGCAGGCCGGATACGACGACGACCCACTCATTGGGTGGAATGAGATGCAGTTCGGGTCGGCGAACTTCTCGAATGGAGGCAGGCACCTCGGCTTTCCCTTCCGCGGGCCGCCCTTGCGGCTCCATCGGCCTGCGCGACCGGCGCAGATTGCGAATGTGGCGTCGCAACCGCCCCGCTTCCTGCTGGTGGCGTTCGGCACGGGCCGGGTCATCGAGGTGCTGCGAATAAATGGCCGCAAGTCGGGCATGGGCTGGCGGGAAATTAGGATTCTGCGCGAGGGCCGTTTCCAGGGCACGGACCGCCAGCGTCGGCTCGCCGCAATGCACGAGTGCCACCGCATGCAGGTAATGCGCCCGCGGATTGTGGAAGAGCGTTCCTACCGCGTGCCGCGCCAACTCAGCAGCCTCGGGATACTTTCGCTGTCGCAATTGGACACGGCACAATCCGAGGTACGCCTGGGAATTGTGTGGATCGAGCTCCAACACCTGCCGAAAGCGCCTTTCGGCGGCGGCCGGCCGTCGCAGCTGGAGCAAGATTTCCCCTTGCTTCAACAGCACGTTGCCACGACGGCTCGATTCCGTACCAGCGGCCCGCTGGAGCAGTTTCAAGGCCCCCTCATACTGCTTTTCCAGCTGCAAGACACACGCTTCCAGGTAATCCAGGGCGGGACGATTGACGTGTGCTCGCGCCTCGAGGCGACGAATGCGGGCCCGCTCTTGCGGCGTGAGGTCCTTCGCCGTCTTGTCGGGGTGCATGGCGCGGAACTTCTTGACCTCCTCCGCCGCCTGCACCGCCCCCACCGCCTTGGCAGCTCGGATGGCATCGACGGTCGCCCGAGCCTCTCGCGTCCATTCCAACGCCACCTGGCACTGAAGCAAGGTCACACCGAATCGCAATTCATCGGGCCACCGGTTCCAAAGCTTGCGGAGGATGTCCACCGCGACCCGGTGCTGCTGGGCATCGATATACGATTGGGCCAGGTGATAATCGAGCTCCCGCGCAGCCTCCTGGGCCGCCACACCCTGGTCGTCATCCGGCTGATCGATGTAACCCAACGCCACCAGCTGCTGGATGGCCTCCTGCGCTTCCACGGCATCCAGTCGAAAATCGGGTGGATGCTGCCCCGACGGACCGTCCACCGCGTCCCAGCTCTCGATGAATCGAGCCTCGGCCGAATCTTCCAAGGCGGCACTCAATACGCGACCCTCCATGTCACGACCGATCGGCAGATCGAACAAGTGCAGGATCGTGGGACAGATGTCGAGCAGGCTGGCACCATAGATCCGCTCATCCCGCTTGATCCCTGGACCGCTCAACACCAAGATCCCCAGCGGACGATGCTCGGCCGCCGGGCCCACCGGCTCGTTCGGCAGGATCCTGGGGCGGAGATGATCGGAATGAAAGCCATGGTCCGACAACAGCAGAATCGTCGTATCGTCCCCCGCCAATGCCAGTAGCGTTCCCAACATCAAATCGTGATATCGATAGGCCCCCTGAACCACCTCCTGGTACAGATCAAAATCTTCCTGCTTGACCCATTCCAGGCGCGGGGGATGATACCTCATGAAGCCATGCGAAAAGTGATCGATGGCGTCGTAGTAGACGGCCATGAAATCCCACGGCTCCAACTGCATGATGGCCGTCGCCGCCGCATGCACCGACGAGCACTCGGCAATGACCTTCGCCAGCTGATAGAGCCGCTTGTCCGCCTGCTGATCAATCTCCGCGGCACGCGGCACAAACGGCACCAGCATGTCCCCTTCAATCTCCCAGGGGGGGATTCGCAACGGTGACAAATGCCGCACCAGTCGTTCCGGATGGACGGTCGTTGCCGGAAAATGCCACGGCGCTGCAGGATCCTCGGGCGCCCGATGGAAATGGTTTGAAACCATCACACCATCCAGCGGCTCCGCGGGATGAGACGGCCACCATGCGACCACGTTGCACTTCTTGCCAGACTGGTTCAGGATGTTCCAGACGGCCTTCGTCCTGCGACTGAGATTCGTGATCGGCCGTATGCCTCCGACCCGAGGATCGGGTTCAATGAACCCACAGATTCCATGCTGGAAGGCCCGCTTTCCCGTGGCAATGGAGGTCCATAGCATCGGGGAAAGTACCGGAAACAGCGTCGCAATATTCCCGATGACTCCGTTGTTCACCAGACGCTCAAGATTGGGCATCTGACCGGCGTCCATGAGTGGGTGGATGACCTTCCAATCCGCCGCGTCCCAGCCGATCAACAGGAGTCTTCTGCGTGGCATACATACCCAATGAAAAACGGGCCAGATCCGGTACGAACCAGGATCTGACCCGTTGACAGCCAAAAGTCAAGGTCAGGCCAATCAGGCAATCGACTTACGGCGTCTCAAGCCACGGAGACCCGCGGCACCGCACGCCAACAGGGCCAGCCCCCCAATCGCCGGCTCGGGGACGGCTCCCAAGTGAATCTCCCTTCCGGTGTCCTCGTAAGCCCACTCGTTGATCGAAAGCGTCGCGGTGGTCGTATCCAAGGTGACACTGGCCCAACCGTAGTTGGGAACCGCGCCGAACTTGAAACCAACGTACTGCGTCGGGGCAGCCCATCCCAGGGCGTCAGGGCCCAACGTCGTGCCACCGCTCACCATCATGGTTCGGAATGCGGCATTGGGGAGCCCGAAGAAATAGCCGGCTGGCAATGCCGGACCGACGTCAAATTGACTGGCCGTTGTATCAAATCCCTCAATACCATCCTCGGTGGCGCCAACCAGATTCACGAATGCCCCGTTGACTCCTCCGCCATTGATGGACAACGAGCTACTGCCGAAAGTCTCAAGTCGGAAGTCGGTGGTGCTATCCCCGTCAACGTCCCAATTCACGAGGCTACCGCCAAGCCCAATGGAGAGTGGCGTTGTCACATACACAATGGCGGCGTCAGCACTGGGAGAGGCCCCGAGATACATGGCTGCCGCGGCCGCACTTCCGGCGGCCAGTTGCCATTTCTTGACAGAACGTCGGCGATTCTTGTCTACCAAACGATTTGTGGACTTTTTCATTAGCTTTTACTCCCGATTCGAAATGATCGTGACGCTCTACGACAAAAATGGAACACGTAACCGTGCCCGCCAAAAATGGTGGGACCGATACCGCTTTTCCGCTAAGCCTTCGGCACCTAATGCGCCTACGATAACCTGCTTTTTGGCAGAAATCAAGTCGCTGCGGAAACAAAGTTGCTGCAGATTACCCCCAGCCGTCATCGTCGCTGTTTCATTCGCGATACTTACGCCGAATTGCGGGGCCAGCTATCGTACGCGCTGGTGGTGGTGGTGGTGGTGGTGGTGGTGGTGGTGGTGTGAATCGAGTTCGCAATCTGGGGCAAAGTCGATCGATAGGCCGAACGACAAATCGTCAGGGCGAGCTTTCGGTCCAACTGGCCGGGAGGTGCCAGTCTGCGTTGCCCCACCCCCTCGGGGCTGGGGCCTCCTAGCCGGCCTAGGGCCCGGCTTCTTGTGGATGGTGTCAGCCACGGGATCGGGTGAGCTCCTATTTACTCCACGCATCGGGTCCCTTTACGGCTATTCCCTACTCTGGGCCCTGCTGGCTTCGGTGGTGCTGAAGTGGTTTATCAATCGGGAGGTAGGGCGCTATACCGTGTGCACTGGGGCCACGGTGCTTGAGGGATTTCATCGTCTGCCTGGAATACAAGACTGGGCCGTGTGGCTCATCGTACTGCCCCAACTGGTCGTCGCCGTGGCAACCATTGCAGGACTTGCAGGTTCCTCTGCCACGGCGCTCGTGCTCGTGCTGCCTGGCGATATTCGCCTGTGGACCATCGCCTCGCTGCTCACCGCCACGGGGCTGGTGATGTGGGGCCGGTACCGTGTGATCGAGCTGACTGCCACCGTGCTCGCCCTGCTGCTGGCCCTGGCCTCGGTCATCGCTGCCACCAAAGTCTTTCCCGGCTGGCGGCCGCTGATCGAAGGAATGGCCCCGCGAGTTCCCGGCACGCTGGACTACGGTGAGGTCCTTCCCTGGCTGGGATTCATGCTGTCGGGCGCCGCCGGCATGATGTGGTACTCCTACTGGGTTCGTGCCAAGGGCTATGGTGCCGAACCCGGAGCTGCTGGCGAGCCGCTCGATCCTCGATACCTCAGCCAGGACGATCAAACCCGCCTGCGGGGCTGGCTGACTCAAATGACCTGGGACAACTCCGCGGCGGTAGTAGGAACCACGATGGTGACGCTGGCGTTCCTGGTGCTGGGGACAGAACTCTTGCGGCCCAAGGGGCTGATACCGTCGGAGCGGCAGGCTGCCGAGGTGCTCGGTCACCTGCTAGGCGAACTGTGGGGACCCGCCGGTTTCTGGTTCATGGTCTTGGGCGTCTACGTCGGCCTGTGGGATACCATCCTTTCCGATCAGGATGGCTTCTCGCGACTATTCGCCGACGGGACCCAGATCCTGCTTCGCCCCTTCGGACTCCAGGGCACATGGTCCAACGACCTCGCATGGCGCCGCGCGTATGTCCTCGTCCTCCTGACCATCATTCCCGCACTGGTCTACCTGGTCTCCGGAGCGCCGCTCTTTCTCTTGAAACTGGCAGGAGGCATCGAAGCCGCCCATATCCCCGTGTTAACCTTCTTGATCCTGTATCTGAATTGCCGCGATCTGCCCCCTGGCCTGCGGCCAGGTCGGCTGACCGTGGCCGCCACTTCCTTGGCCGGTATTTTTTTTGCCGTCTTCGCCCTGGTGTATGTCATTCGCCTGGTGGCGACACGCTCCTGACGAGAATGGTTGAGGAGCGTCTTGTCACGGATCGACGAGGCACGCTTGGAAGCGCGTCTCGCATCATCGCGGATGCAAGAATGCCATGGGGAATGCCTTCTTCACATGGATGGATGTCGCCTGTGCGAGTACTTCGATAGCCGGACACGAGGCAAGTAGTTTGGCGTTCTGTGGTGCGGTTTCCCGCCCGTGAGGCCAACCATGCCACTATTCTGGATGTCTGGAAGAGTGTTTTCGAATTTTGGCACAAATCAGTCAGAACACGGCGATGTGCGGCAGATTGAACGGCCCTCCACGCCGAGCATGCCGCCGGGTTCATTCCGGTGGTTTATTACCATTTACCTGGCGGAAACTGGCACACCACCGCAAATGCCGCCGTGTTTCTTATCGCCGCCATGCAACGTGCGGCTTGTTTCGACCTCGGCATGCCTCCGCCATATGGCCGCGCGCCTGGCTCGGCCGACGAGGTTGGTGTGTCACCGTGAGGTGAAAGGTCGTGACTCCCCTGGAGTAAATCCAGGGGCATGTGCCTCCACGCCAAGAATGCCGCCGTGTTTCTAACCGGCGGGCCCAGAGCATTAAGTGGCTCCTCGAGCATGGTGACTGGGATCTCCTCTGACTGGGATTTGCCGCCCAGAGTCTGGATGTCTGGGATCCACTTGATGTCTACGCTCGGTTGGCATCCTTGCCGATCAGGTCGCACGCGGATAGGGTGAATCAGAGCCAAGAGCCTATCGGACAACCAGGTTGTGGCCGGTCTCCCGACCGAGCTACCGGGCCCTCCCGTCCGGTTCTCAGCGGAGTCATGGGGTGGCACGGGCGTCTCGCCTGTGCTCGCCAGATGTACCAGCGCCCAATTCGTACTTGAGCTGATGTGTGATTAACTTACCTTTGAGCTGCTTCATTGATGCTTGGCGAAATGGGAGAATCGTATCGTTATCAGAAATGTTCTGTTGGAACGCGAAAGGGGGTGGTCAAATCGGTTCCTTCGATCAGCACGGCGGACACGCCCGTGCCACTCACCCGCGAGTTCCGGCTGGCCGCACGATCGGATATCTCGCGCGGTTCGCTCCCGAGAACGGACTGCTAACGGGTCTCTACCGTAACCGCCATCACGACGGGGGCGGAACCGTCCGGTCCCTTGACCAGTTGAATTTTCTGAATGGCTTCAGTTCGGGCCGGGATGATCGCCAGGTAACGAATCTGCCGGCCGCGCAAATCAAACGCGAATTCCGAACCGGGGACGTCGACCCGACGAATGTAGTCGGCGAAATGTTCGGCGTTTTTCAGCGGGTGTTCTTCGATCGGACCGTCCGCATAACACAGTTTCACGATCAGAGAGACGTTGGGCTCCTGATCGTAAGGGAAGCCCCAGCCACTGACGCCGCTGAGAAAGTGAATCGCACGGGCCGACGAGTTGACCGGCAATTCGACGCTTTTCGGCATGGCGGTGACCAGCGGGGTTCGCGGGCTGTGGAACAAGATCACGTTGGGCCGCTGACCGCCGCGCGGATCCAGCAGCGTGAACGGCACGCCTTGGAACGTCTGGTCTCCCCAGGCGTCGAACACCAGACGTTCGACCTCCGCCCCGCGGTCGATGAACATGCCGAGGTCACTGGCCGCCGAGGCGACTTTTGACAGGTCCAATGGAAGGTATGCGCCGCGAGACGCCAGGAACTCCAACAAGTCGGTCATTTGCTCGAGCGAAACCTCTTTTTCGAATCCTTCGGGCATCACGCTTTGTTGAGAAACTCGCATCTCCTCGATATCCTCTCGCAAAATGCTCTTGCGCTGTGCCTGGGTGTCGATCAGCTCGATCGCGGTCTGCGATTCGCCTGCCAACATACCGGACAAGGTCAAACCATCGATCGTCTGCACGATGTACATGCGAAAGTTGGCCTCGACGCTGCGATTCGGATCGAGAATATGTCCGAGCAATTCCTCCTTGGGGTGCACCGCCATTCCGGTGAGGTCCGGTCCGATCTCAGTCCCTTCCCCTGAATGTCGATGGCACTTGGCACAAGTCTGGGTGAAGACCTGCTTGCCACGAGCGACTTGGCCGCTCCGTTCGATCGCGGCTCGATACTGCTCGAGCACCGATTGGCGGTCGGGGCTGACCAGCGCTCCGCCGCGCTCGAACAGGGCGACAGCTCGCTTGCGTATCGAGTCGCTGGGATGACTGGCGAGAGCCCGTCGCTGTTCCAGCGTCAAATCAGAGACTTGCAGTCTTGCTTGATCCAGCGAGTCCAGCAGGCTGGTAGTCCAAGATCCTCGGCGCAATAAGACATCGAACGCCTGTTGGCGGAGTGCCGGCGTCCATCCTTCCGCTGCGGCGACCACCTTGGGACCCAATGCATCGCTCTGCAGTTCGGCAAGCGCCGTGACCAGCCCCGCCGCCAGGCCCGGTTCGGTCTGCGGCGTCAACCGTTCGAGGATCGTCTCGATCGTGCCCGTATCGGCCGGTCGGAAATGGACCAGGCGGCACGCGGCATCAACCCGCTGCGCTTGGCTTCGGCCCATGTCATCGATCTCGCGCACCAGGTCGGCGGAAATCGAGGCGGCGTGCTCTTCGAGACAACGCGTATTCCAACGGTCGGCGAGCTGCAATACGCTGGCTCGTTCGGTCAGCGGCAGATGCTGGAAGAGTGCCCGCAAGTCCTCTTCGATGCCTGGCGCCGGCGGCGCTGCGGAGTTCGAGCTCGGCCAACCGGCGACCCAGCCGCGGACAATCGCGGCAGCCACTTCAGGGGTCCCCGCCACCATCGTCTTCGTCAATTCGGTGAATTGGAACGGGACGTCTGCCTGGCGGCGGGCCGTGTGCTCGGCCACGACGGTGACTCGTTCCACGACGTTCGTCGCCCACGCGTCGCCTTGAACGGCGGCGGTCAAGAACGAACTTGCGTGCTGTGCGGCGGCACTGGTCGCGGCATCCAGAATCCAGCGATCGCTCTGGTTTTTCGGCAAGCGAAGCGAAGCGACGATGGCCTTGCCCGCTTCCGAATGGGCCGGCATATCGGCGAGCGTCAACAGCGCTTGCAAGCGGACTTGCGGATCGCGGTCGCGCAGCAGGCCATGTTCCAAAACGGCAGCCGTCGATGCATCGTCAGGGGGCAACACTTGCAGCGCATTGCGGCGCACGCCCGCGGATGGGTGGGCGAGCGCCGCGCGGACTGCCGAGACGACGTCGGGATGCGAGTCAGCGATCACCCCTAGACCTTGTAACGTCCACAGCGCATGAATCGCCCCGACATCCAAGCCAATTCCATCCAGCTGCCGTCGGCTCAACAACTGCAGCAACTCGGGGACGACATCGGTCTGTTCGCGCTCGACCAGCAGCCTCTGGGCATGACGTCGCCACAACAAAGTGGGGTGGGCCAGAGCCGCCACCAGTTCACCAGGTAGGGCGCCGGCCAGGTTGGGCGACGGTTCCGGCGTCCCCCCTTCGTAGACGACGCGGTAGATCCGGCCACGCGTCTTGTCCCGAAGCCCGGTCTCGTACGCCGCTCCCTTACCGGTCTCAAACCCTAGCGGCGTGGGGTTGTGCTGCACGATATAGTTGTACCAGTCGATCACCCACACGTTGCCGTCCGGTCCGACTTCGGCCATGATCGGCGCGGTCCACTCGTCCTCGCTCGCCAAAAGGTTGAACGGATTCGAGCTGCAAAAGCCGGCGCCATCCGGCTTCAGCACAAACGTCCCAACCAGGTGCCCCGTCGGTCCATTCACGAACGCAGTTCGATTCCAGTACGCGCGGGGATACGTGCGAGCGGTGTACAGGGAATGGCCTGCCCCGGCCGTGTAACCTCCGTGATGGTCCACCTGGCGGACACGATCCGTGATCGGTTGGAAGAGGTGGGTGTCCGCGATGGCGCCCAATGTCAGCGAGGCTCTCCAACCTGCCACCCGCTCGTAGTACCGGTTGGGGATCGGCATGAAGACACTGGGGTTCCGGTTGGCAGTCGAGCCGAAAATCAACCCCTCTTCGCTGATCCCCAATCCCCAGGTGTTGTTGTCGGTCGCGCGAATGAACTCGATGTCGCGAGTTCGCGGGTTGAATCGAAAAAAACCCTGGCTGAAGCGTTGGAACTTGCGCTCACCGGCCTGGGGCCGTGACGGATTGTACCCTTGCATCGCCCAGAACCAGTTGTCGAGCCCATATTGAAAATTGCTCACGCCGCCGTGCGTGTCCGACTGGTCCCAGCCGGTGTACCAGACTTCGCGTGTATCTGCGACGTCATCTCCGTTCGTGTCCCGAAGATAGAGCGTCTCGGTCCCGTTCTGCACAATCACGCCACCACGGTAAAACGCCAACGAGGTGGGGATGCTGAGGCCGGTTGCGAATTGGGTGAATTGGTCGGCCCGGCCGTCGCGATCGGTGTCCTCGCAGATTCGGATGTGATCGCGGCCTTCCCCCGGCGGCTGTTGCTCGTTGGGGTAGTCCACCGTTTCGCATACCCACAGTCGGCCGCGCTCGTCCCAGGCCATCGCGATCGGCTTCCCCTGCAGATCCGGTTCGGCCGCAAACAGCTCGACGCGGAACCCGACCGGCGTCACCAGGTGCCGCATCGAGTCTTCCGGGGGAAGTGGCTGCTGCATCCGGTTCAGCGGTTCACCCTGTTCACCCCAACGGGCAGACGGAATGTAATTCGGGATCTGCTTGCCGACATCGACGTAGCTGAATGCCGGGCGCTGCGCGGGTAAGCTTGTCATGTGCGGGACCGGAAAGGGGAGATCGGTCTGAAAATCGCCGGCCCGGGCCGGATCGTCGCCGGCGGCCCAGCGGATCCCACGTTCGACCAGGTTCACAAACCCGGGGTGCCCCCACGTTCGATCGTCATGTCCCCAGGCCGTATAGAAAACACGGCCTCGCCCTTCATTTCGCACCCAGGTCCATGGCTCACGCCCCTGGTTGTCGACGCGATACTCCAGCACGGTCCGGCCCGTCTCATGATGCAAATGGTGAACGTAGGTTTCATCCCAGCTTTCGAAGCCGCCGAAGCCTCGCATCACCGGATGATCAGGCGCCGCGATCTCCGTGCGGAAGACGCCGGTACCGTGCTGTTTGAACTGCGCGCCGATCATCGACACCACGGTCGGCGAATTTCGAAAGCAGTAGCTCGCGCAGTGGATGGGCACGAAGCCGCCTCCCGCCCGCACGTAATCCACCAGAGCTCGTTCGGCCGCCGCGTCGATTTCGTCGATATTGGCGTACACCGCCACCGCAACGTAGTTGCGGAGGTTGGCTGCGTTGAGATCGCCCAGGGCTTCGGTGTACTCCAACTGGATCCCCCGCGCCTGCATTTCGGGCTGCATCTGCGCGAATCGCTCCTTGGGCTGATGATGCCCGGCGTCACCCAGGAACAGGACCTTAAGGATCGAAGGAGGGTCGACCTGCGCCGAGCTGATCTGGACCAAGGCCAATAGCCCAACGCAGGCCAGGGGCAAGAGTAGATTTGCATTTCTCATATCGGCAACGAATATCTGAATGGGAACGAAAGTCAAATTCTGGGGCGGAAAACGCAGCCCCGTCACCAATTCGGGACCAAAACGCTCAGGGAGCTGGAATTGCAGGTCGGCGGTGAGCACCTCCGGCGTGCAACCGTCAGCCCATTGGTCCAGGCCATTCGGGCGGGCCGTCACATGCCGTCGTGGCTGGGCGTCCAGGGATGCCTATGGACCGACTCGGCGGCCACCTTCTGCCAGATTCTCGTCATCACCAGGATCCGCGAGTGCGCCACGCTGGTTGGGCTGGGACGAACTCGTCCCACACGCGCCACTCAGTCATGTCTTCACGCCAAATCGCGGCAGTACCCAGACCTGCAGGACGAACCAGCCCACCAGAATCCCAACCGGAATCAAGAAGTCCATCTGCTTTTCTCATCATGGCTGCGCGTTTCTTGCCCCCCCTGGCATCGTAGAAACAAGCCAGGCTTCTGGCAACCTGCGTCCTGAAGCCATTTTTATGATCGCCGTGGTTGTTTCGGTTCACCGCCGTTCATCGTTCGACCCCTGCGATGGCTGCCGGTGACGCGGCTTCATAGGGCTCCATGTGGATCAGCACTTCCGCGGCCGCCGGTACCGCGGCCTGAATCGTCGCTTTCACTTTGCCGCTAAGCACGTGCGCCTCGTGCAAGGACATGCCTGGATCGGACTGCACGTGCAAATCGACCAAATAATCGACGCCGAACTTGCGGACCCGTTCCTTCTCCGTCGCCAACACCCCAGGCACGGAGTGCGCGGCAGCGACGATTTGCTCGACAATACCTTCCGACGGTAAACGATCCATCAATTCATGCACGGCGGTCATGAGGAAGCGCGCCCCGTTCAAGGCAATGATGAACGAGGCCAACAAGGCGGCCCAGTCATCGGCCGATTCCCAACCGGGTCCACCCCACAGCGCCAGCGAGATCCCCACAAAGGCCGCGAGCGAGGTGAACGCATCGCTGCGATGATGCCAGGCATCGGTTTTTACCGAAGTGCTCTCGATCGTGTTCCCTACCTTCAGCACCGTGCGGAATAGGACTTCCTTGATCACGACGACTCCAGCCACCACGAATAGCGTGAACGGCCTCGGCGCATGATGGGGGGTAATGATTTCGCGGACGGCGGTTACGGCGATGCCTATGGACGCTCCCAGCAACATCACGGCCACCGCAGCAGCGGCGAGTGATTCCGCCTTTCCGTGACCATAGGGATGCGACTCATCGGCCGGCCGAGCGGCCACCTGCAAACCGCCCCACACAATGAGAGACGAGAAGATATCGGTCGACGATTCAATGGCGTCGGCCACGAGCGCATACGAATGCCCCACGATGCCGGAAATCAACTTCACGAGCACCAGGACGATATTGACCACGAGCCCGGTCTGAGCGGCCCTGACACCTTGAGTAAGTCTTCGCATGGCCGCCTTACTTGGGCCTTCCACCAGGATTTCCACCATCTTTCCGATAAGCGAATGATAGGAAATCTGATCTCCGGTAGGAACTTGGGGGCGAACAGGGTTGTTGGGGCGCCCGGGCGGCCCAACAAAACAGTTAGCATGCAAATTTGGCGATGCCGCCCGGTGGCCCTACAGCCCGCCTGTGCTGCGCGCCGAAACCAGGAGCACAAAGCCCCCCCCCCCA
>WPCK01397492.1_pt1 | contig 37589 bp, 31 predicted proteins | sample 5399851 | NCBI WGS metagenome assembly WPCK01 (sample SAMN12869471, study PRJNA574797) | sludge metagenome | isolation source: wastewater treatment of pH11 | place: China:Beijing | collected 2019-05-20
GTGCCCTTGGCCGGGCGCTTGCGGACCGGCACGCTTTCGCCGGTGAGCAGCGACTCGTCGACGACGAGCTGCGACGAACGGTAGAGGACCGCGTCGGCCGGGATGCGCTCGCCTTCCTCGACCAGGATCACGTCCCCGGGCACGATGGTGCTTGCCGGTACGGTTATCGTTTCCCCGTCGCGGACGACGCGGGCATCGGGCGCGGCCAATGCCCTGAGGGCTTCGAGCGCGTTTTCGGACCGCCGGCGCTGATAGACCACCAGGGCGATGGTGACGAAGGCGAAGAAGGCCAGCATGAGGCCTTCGCCCAGATCGCCGAGCACCAGATAGAGCGAGGCCGCCACGACGAGCAGCAGCAGCATCGGCTCGGTGAGGATTTCCTTCAGCAGCGTGAGAAAGCCGTGCTCGCCATCTTCGGGCAGGCTGTTGGGGCCGAATTCGCGGAGCCTCTCGGCGGCTTGCGCCGAGGTGAGGCCGACCGGCGGTGGCGTCTCGTGTCGAAGGGCGCTCATGGGCTGTTTCTAACCGAATCCGGCGCGATTCCGGATGACGGCGATCAAATTGCGTACCGAATTCTGGATTTCCGCCGCTTCAGCGGTCGCGGGCTCGCGCGAGCGTTACCCGTCGATCGGTACAAGAGCAGCCCGGCCAGCGGTCGGATACGCTGGTTCGTCAGCTTCTCAGGCGGAGATTTCCGGGGTCCCACAAGGCGGCGTCGTCGTGGACGACGGCGCGGCGCTTTTCGCCGAAGATCTCGACCTCGAATTCGGTGCCGGGACGGGCGAGATGCGCCTTGACCATCGCCAGCGCGATCGACTTGTCGACGCGATGGCCCCAGCCGCCCGACGTGGTTTCGCCGACGATGCGGTTGCCCTTCCACACGGTGGACATGTAGGGCGCGTCGCATGTCTCCGCGTCGACGACGAGGGTGACGAAGCGCTTGGCCCATTTTCCGTGGATCGCCTGCCATAGCGCCTTGCGGCCGACGAAATCGCCCTTCTCCCAGTTGATGAAGCGCTCCAGCCCGAGTTCGAGCACCGAATAATCGGTGGAAAGGTCCTGCTTCCAGGCCTTGTAGCCCTTTTCCAGGCGCAGCGCGTCGAGCGCGAACATGCCGAAGGGTTTTAGTCCGTGGCGTTCTCCGGCGGGCCAGACGGCATCGAAGACGGCGGCGGTGTCCTCGACCTTCGTGTGGATTTCCCAGCCGAGTTCGCCGGCAAACGAGACGCGCACGAGCTTGGCCCAGCGGCCGGCGATCTCGGTTTCCTGATGCGTCAGCCAGGGCATCGAGAGGTCGGCGGCACAGACCTCGGAGAGGATCGCGCGGGAAGCGGGGCCGGTGAGGATCTGCGTCGAATATTCCGCGGTGCGGTCGATCAGCGTCAGCGAACCGTCGGCGGGAAGGGCGGCGCGGAGCCATTCCCAGTCGTGCAACTGGGCGGTCGCCGCGGTGATCAGCGTCATCAGCGTTTCGGCATGGCGCACGATCGTCATTTCGGTGACGAGGCGGCCGCGGCGATCGGCGAAATAGGCAAGGCCGATGCGACCGGGCTTCGGCACATTGCCGGTGATCAGGCCCGACAGCCATTTGGCCGCGCCGGGGCCCTCGAGATTGAAGCGCGAGAAGCCGGGCAGGTCGAGGATGCCGGCGGCGTCGCGCACGGCCAGGCATTCTTCGCGGATGCGTTTGTGCCACGGGCCGTCGCGGTCGAAGGTCATGGTCGAGGATTCGGACACGTCGTCGCCGGCGCAGGCGTACCAGAGTGCTCGCTCCCAGCCGTTGTAGGCGCCGAAGACGCCGCCAAGCGCCTTGGTGCGGTCGTGGATGGCGGAGAGCTTGCGGTCGCGGCCCGCCGGCCAGGCGTGGCGGGGGAAGTGGATGGCGTATTCGTGACCGTAGACCTCCTTCGCCTTGGCGACGGCGTAGTCCGGCGCGGAGGCAAAGGGGGTGAAGCGGCGCGGATCGCAGGACCACATGTCCCATTCGGTCTCGCCGTGGATCACCCATTCGGCCAGCACCTTGCCGGCGCCACCGGCCTGGGCGATGCCGAAGGTGAAGACGCACGCCTCGAAGGCGTTCGGCACGCCCGGCATCGGGCCGATCAGCGGGTTGCCGTCGGGCGCGTAGGGGATCGGGCCGTTGATGACCTTCGACAGCCCGGCGGTGGCGAGGATCGGCACCCGTGCCATCGCGTCTTCCATGTAGGGGGTCAGGCGGTCGAGATCGTCGGGATAGAGCTGGAAAGAGAAATCCTCCGGCATCGGATCGTCGGCGGTAACCCAGTGGGCGCGGCAATCGCGCTCGTAGGGACCGAGATTCATGCCATTCTTCTCCTGACGCAGGTAATAGGAGGTATCGACATCGCGCAGAAGCGGCAGCTTGCGGCCCTCCGCTTCCGACCAGGCTTTCAGCTCGGGGATTTCGTCGAACAGGATGTATTGGTGGCTCATGGCGACGAGCGGAATGTCGCGGCCGAAAAGGGCGCCGACTTCCTTGGCGCGATAGCCGGCGGCGTTGACCACCTTGAGACAGCGGATATCGCCCTTCGGCGTGGAGACGACCCATTCGTCGCCGGCGCGGCGCACCGCCGTGACCGGGCAGAAACGGACGATCTTCGCGCCGAGGTCGCGGGCCCCCTTGGCGAGCGCCTGGGTCAGCTGCGCCGGGTCGATGTCGCCATCGTTCGGATCGTAGAGCGCACCTTCCAGGTCATGCGTCTCGATGAAAGGGTAGCGTGCCTTGATCTCGGACGGGCCGATGACGTCGATCGCCATGCCCTGGTAGCGACCCATGCCGCGGGCGCGCTCGAATTCGCGCATGCGCTCGCGATTGTGGGCGAGGCGGATCGAGCCGGTGACGTGGTAGTTCATCGGGTAGTCGACGGCCTTGCCGAGACCGCGGTAGAGCTCGGCCGAATATCGCTGCATGTTCATCAGCGACCACGAGGTGGAAAAGGTCGGCACATTGCCGGCGGCGTGCCATGTCGAGCCGGAGGTCAGCTCGTTCTTTTCCAGCAGGACGCAATCGGTCCAGCCTTCCCTGGCCAGGTGATAGAGTGACGAGACGCCAACGGCGCCTCCGCCGATGACGACGACACGGGCGTGCGACGGCAATTCGGACATGATCCCCTCCCGGTTCGCCGTCATTTGAGGAAAAAACCGGGGCGCGCGCCAGCTGGAAAACGACGCGGAAGAGCGGCGGAGCGGTTACCCGCTCCGCCGATCCGCAACGGCTAGGCGTGCAGGCGGCGCAGCGCGAAGCCGTAAGGCACCATAAAGATCAGGAAGGTCGCCGCCTGCAGCAACGAAGCCGCGCTTTGAGACGGCGAGATGGCGGCGAAGAGCATGTCGGCGCCCTCGCGGAACAGGGCGACGACGAAGACGGCGATATAGAGGCCGCGCGAGGGGCGTAGCAGGGCGTAGAGCCCGAGTGCGATCATTGCGATGTTGCGCCCGCCGAGTTCCCACAGCGCCTTCACGTTCGCAGGCTCGTAAGTCGCCACTTCGCCGAACAGCAGCGCTGGAGAGAAAAAACATGCCCAAGCCTTGAAGCCGAGAATGGCGAGAGTGACGCCGTTCAGGGCGATCATCCACCAGCTCACGGCGGAGCGGTCTTTCCGATCGGTCATGCGGCGGTTTCCCCGGGTCGATTGCGGACGTGGCGCAGGAGGACAAGCAGGCACACCACCTCGATCGCCACAAAGGCGGCAAGCACACCGGGCACGAAGGCGTCGATGCCGGGCGTCGTCGACGAAATGGCGAGGTCGGTGGCGTCGGCGACGAGCCTGACGGCGAACATCAAGGCGAGCAGGCGCAAATCGCGCAGCGCCAGGGCGATGAAAAAGCCCGCGCCGATGGCGAGAAGCCGCGCGCCGAGATTGGCGACGGCCCACGATGCCATCGGGTCGGCCGGCGTCCACGAAATGAAAGCGACATTCCGGTTGGCGATGAAGTCCCAGGCCGATTGCAGGTACATCAACGCCAGCAGTCCCGCGACGATTTGAACCAAGAGGAGCGACTTTCCCTGTTTCATGACGAACGCTCCGGGATCATCCGCGCAATTGCGCGACGGCGGTCATCCAGTCCTCGACATGGTGGACTTCGGCGAGCTTGCCGTCGCGAACCGTATGAAGGTCGATGGTTGTGATGCGGAACGATCGTCCGTTCGGCGGAACGCCCATGAAATCCCGCACCGGCGTACCCGTCGCTTCGCAGCGCACGACGATCCTGTCGTCCGCGGCGACGATTTCTCGGATGGTGAAAGCGAGGTCGGGGATGGCCGCGCCGAAACCTTTCACCTTGGCGATGAAATGGCCGCGGTCGGAAACCGAGCCGGCGCTGCCATGGCTCTTCCAATCGGCCGCGAGGCACGATTCGAGCAGGCGGGCGACATCCTTCTCCCCGGGATTTGTGAGGGCATCGTAGAGCGGGGCGACCAGCGCCTCGGCGACAGTGGGAGTCATGGTTTACCTCAAATAGTTGCGTGCGCACGCAACTATTTGACAGAATCGACGGCGAAGTCAATATCGGCGCATGACGACGTTACTGAACAAGCTGGATATCGCCGCGTGGGCGGGCTTCGTGGTCACGCAGGGCAAGGTTTTCCGCGCGATCGAGGACGACCTCAGGCAGAAAGCCGGCATAACCCACGCGGAGTACGAGGTGCTGCTGCGGCTGTATTCTTCGAAGGACAATCGGGAGCGCATCCAGACCCTTGCCGCGCAGAGCCTGCTCTCGCGCAGCGGTACCAGCCGGGCCGTCGACCGGCTGGTGCGCGCCGGTCATGTCTTGCGGATCGGCGCGGAAGAGGACGGGCGCGGGGCCTATGCCGTGCTGACTGACGCTGGAAGGGCGCACTACGAACAGGCGCGGGCGGATCATCTGAAGCTGGTGAAGACGCTGTTCATCGATCGGTTCAGTGTCGACGAAAGGCGCCTCCTTGCCGGATTCTGGGAACGTTTCCGCGACATCGATCTCGAATCGGGCCGCCGCTGACGGTCGCTGCCGCCGCTGGCTTTGCGCATTCACGCGCGGATCACGCGCCAGCATTAGCGCTTGCGGGCAGAGGCGCCGCGTGCCAAAACCATTGGTCTGGCGATGATTGCAGGGACGGAATGCTGGACGACACCAACCGGCCGGGATCGGCGAAATATCGTGCCGTCGTCGAAGAGGCGATCGGCTCGCGCAAATCCGTGCGTGCCTTCCTGCCCGATTCGGTGGACGAGGATACGGTCAAGCGCATCCTCGAGGTTGCAGCGCGTGCCCCTTCCGGCACCAACATGCAGCCTTGGCGTGTCTATGTCCTGACCGGGCAGACCAAGCAGGCGGTGACCGATGCCATCCTCACTTCGGGCATCCGGCCGGAAAAAGCCGAATGGGACGAGTACAAATATTATCCCGACGTGTTTTTCGAGCCGTACCTGACCCGCCGGCGTACCGTCGGATGGGCGCTCTACAACACCATCGGCATCGCGCGGCGCGAGGTGGAAAAGATGCGCGCCCAGCACGACCGCAACTTCTCCTTCTTCGACGCCCCGGTCGGCATGCTGGTGTGCATCGACCGCCGGCTTCAGGTTGGCTCTTGGCTCGACCTCGGCATGTTCATCGAGAATGTGCTGATCGCGGCGCGCGGCCACGGGCTTTCGACCTGTGCGCAGGCCGCCTTCGCGCCATACCACCGCCAGATCCGGCCGCTCCTCGGCATGGCGGAGGAGGAGGTGCTCGTCTGCGGCATCGCGCTCGGCTACGAGGACGAGACGAAGCCGGAAAACAGCCTGAAGACCGAGCGTGCGCCGCTTGAGGACTGGGTGACGTTCAAGAAGTAGCGCCCCCCGGGCCTGTTTTCTCAGTATCCCTTTGCCAGTCCCGCCTCGCGGCGGCTGTCGTTGGCGCCTTCGAGCAGTCCAGTTGCGGGATTGCGCAGGATCGCCTCGTTTGCACCCCAGGGCGAGCGCTCCTTGATCTCGTGGCCCATCGCGGCAAGCGCGGACCGCGTCGTTTCGGTCAGGTAACCGGGCTCCACCGAAATAGCGTCGGGCAGCCACTGGTGATGGACGCGCGGCGCATCGACAGCCTGCTGCATGTTCATGCGGAAATCGACGACGTTGACGATGGCTTCAAGGACTGTGGAGATGATGGTCGAGCCGCCCGGACTGCCGGTGACCATGAAGGGCTTGCCGTCCTTCAGGACGACGGTCGGCGTCATCGAACTCAGCGGGCGCTTGCCCGGCTGAACGGCGTTGGTTTCGGCCTGCACGAGGCCGAAGGCGTTGGGCACGCCGGGCTTGGCGGTGAAATCGTCCATCTCGTTGTTGAGGAAGAAGCCAGTGTCGCCGGCAATCCTGCCGGTGCCGAAGAAGAAGTTGACCGTGTAGGTGACGGCGACTGCGTTGCCGGCCTCGTCGACGATGGAATAGTGGGTCGTGTGTTCGCCCTCGTCGGCGCCGAGGCTGCCCTGCACCTGCGATGACGGCGTGGCCTTGTCGAGTGCGATCGTGGCCCGGAGCCTGGTCGCGTGATCCGCAGAGAGCAACTGGGCAAGCGGATTTTTGACGAAAGCCGGATCGCCGAGATAGGTGTTGCGGTCGGCGAAGGCGCGGCGGGACGCCTCGACCAGGACATGCGTGGTCTTCGTCGACGCATAGCCCCATTCAGCAAGGGGATAGGGCTCGACGACCTGCAGGATCTCGCAGAGCGTGGTTCCGCCGGAACTCGGCGGCGGCGCCGAGACGATTTCATAGCCGCGGTAGGCGCAGCGCACCGGCTCGGCCCAAACGACATTGTAGCCGGTGAAATCGTCCGGCGTGAAAAGACCGCCTCCGGACTTGCTCGCCGCCACGATCGCCTCGGCGATCGCTCCCTTGTAGAAGGCATCGGTGCCATCGCGGGCGATGAGGTCCAGCGTTATGGCCAGTTGCGGCTGCACGAGGCGGTCGCCGGCGGCGAGCGGCTGGCCGTCCGGGCGGAGGAAGATGGCGGCGACGTTCGGTTCGCGGGCGAAATCTTCGGTGCGAAGCGCAAGGATCTTCGCGTCGGCCTCGGTCAGTGTGAAGCCATCGCGGGCGAGGGCGATTGACGGAGCGATCAGGTCGGCGCGGCTCATCGAGCCGAATTTCGTCCGCGCTTCCTCCAGCCCCATCACCGTGCCGGGTACACCGGTCGCCAGCCAGGATTCGCGGCTGAGTTTGGGATCGGCGTTGCCCTCGGCGTCGAGGAACATGGTCGGCGTCGCCGCCAACGGGGCCTTCTCGCGGAAATCGAGGAACAGGTCGCGGCCATCGGCAAGATGAACCGTCATGAACCCGCCGCCGCCGAGATTGCCGCAGCAGGGATGAACGACCGCCAGCGCATAGCCGACGGCGACGGCGGCATCGACAGCGTTGCCGCCCCGCCTGAGGATGTCGAGGCCGACATCGGTGGCCAGATGCTGGGCGGTGACGACCATCGCGTGCTCGGCTGTCACCGGCAGGGCCGCGGCGAGCCGCTCCCGTGTCGTGCCATCGATGCCGAGGTCGGGAAGCGCTGCGTCCACGCCACCCTGGCTGTCGGCCCAGGCGGCGGAGCCGGTCAGGGCGAGGGCAGCGAGGAGTGTTGCAAAACGGCGCATCGGCGGACCTTTCCGGCGGCGGAGAGGGCGCAGTATCGGGATGTTGTCCTGCCCTGTCGAGCGAAGGGATGGATTCAGTGCGCCGTATCCCACTCGACCGGTAGGGCGGGGAGGCCGCGGAAGGCCCAGCCGACCGGTTTGGGATCGGCGCCCGGAGCCAGGCGCAGGCCGCGCAGGCGGGCAAACACGGCCGGGAGCGCCACGTCGGCAATCAGCGCGCGCGCCACCCATGCGCCTGCACAGAAATGCGGGCCTGCGCCGAAGGCGATAGCTTTGGAAGTATCGCGGCCGATGCTGAAGCGATCGGCGTCGACGAAATGCGCTTCGTCGCGGTTGGCGGAGGAGAACATCAGGAAGGCGCGGTCCTCGGCGGCGAAGGTCACGCCGCCGAATTCGTGGTCGCGAGCGATGCGGCGCGGCGACATGCCGATCGGCGCCGTCCAGCGCGTGTACTCCTCGAAGGCCTGCGTCCAGGTCGCTGTTCCTGAATCGATTTTCGCCTTTTCCTGCGGATGGACGAGCAGCGCGTGGACGCAGCCGGCGATGGCGTCGCGCGGCTCGTTCTGGCCGCCGGAAATGGCGAGGCGGATGTTCGCCTGGACACTGTCCATCGGCAGGCCGGCCTGCATCATGACGGAGAGGAGGCTGAAATCGGGCGCGCGGCGCAGGCGGGAGGCAGCGACTTCGACGGCAGTATCGATGGTGGCGGTCGCCGCGTGACAACGTTCCTCCACTTCGGGAACGCCGGCGTAGTTGGCGATGCCGTCGATCATCGCCTGCGACCAGGCATCCATGTCGGTCGGGGACGCTTCCGCAAGCCCGGTGACGCGGACGAGCGCGGCGCCGGCCAGCGGCATGGCGAAGGCCTTGATGAGGTCGCACTGCCCGGCGGGTTCGAGGCGTTCGAGAAGCGCGGCGCAGTCGGCCTCGAAACCCGCCTTCCAGACATCGCGCACGGTCTTGGGCGAAACGGTCGGGAAGATCGCGGCGCGTTCGACGCGATGGGCCTCGCCGTCCTTCCTCATCATGTTGACGCCCATCAGGCGGTTCATGAGGCCGCCGGGCTGGTGGGAGGAAAACACCTCGACATTGCGTTCGCAGGTGAAGATGTCGTCGCGCCGCGTCAGCAGGGTCGCGCCGAGCTGCGGCACGTAGCAGATCGGCGCCTCGCGTCGCATGCGCGCAAGCGTCGGATAGGGATCGGCGGCAAAGGCGAGCGGATCGACATCGAAGCGCGGCGCGTCGGACATGCCCTACAGCACTTCGTAACCCGTCTCCTCGGCCGCGTGACATAGCGCGGTGAAGAAGGAGCGGGCGAAGGAGCGGAAGACATAGAGGTCGAAGGCGCAATCAGCGACGCGCTGGACCTGGGCGAAGACATCGTGATGGGCGGTGGAGACCGCTTCGCCGACAGGGAAGGCGTCGCGGGAAAAATCGATGGCGAAAAGCTTCGCCAGCACCCAATCGGCCTGGCGGCCGTCGATGCGCAGGACGGTTCGGCCGTGGGCAAGCGAGACGACCGCGCCATCCTTCGCCGGCACGGCGCCGGCAAGGGCAGCGGCGATGCCTACGCCCTCGTCGGCAACCAGCCAGCGCCCCGGCGCGAAGTTGAACGCGTTGCGTTCGCCGTTCACGCAGCCGGCGCCCGGCCTGGCGACAAGCTTGACGCTTGCGGTGCGGTTGAGTGCGTCGAGGACGGCCGCCTCGCGTCCAGCGAAGGCGGCAACCTGGACGATGGCGCCGAGGCGACGTTCGCTGATGACAACGCCGGCGGTCTCGCCGCCGCCGTGGCGGCCCGGTTTGCGCGCCGGTCCGATGGGGGAGACGATCTCAACCATGCATGCGCTTCCCTTCCGGGTCGACGAAGACGTGGTGGACGATCTCGACCGGACCGGAGCGGTTGCGCAGCGGATCGGTGATGAAGGCACGCTGGCCGATGCGGTCGCGGCCGTTCTTCACCAGCGCGAGCGCGATGTACTTGCCGAGCGCGGGTGAGAAGCAGGCGGCCGTCACATGGCCAAGGCTCTGCACCGCCTTTTCCCCGTCAAGGCTCTCGACCACATGGCTGCCGCCATTGATGGCGCGGTCATCAAGCGAAACAAGGCCGACAAGCTTCAGGCGATCGGGCAGGGTCAGGCCTTCGCGATCCATCATGGCGGAACCGGCGAAGGGCTTCTTCTTCGACAGCATCCAGTCGAGGCCGAGATCGCGCGCGGTGGTGCGGCCATCGATCTCGGCGCCGGTGACGTGGCCCTTCTCGATGCGCAGGGCCCCGAGCGCCTCCAGGCCGTAGGGGACGATGGCGTAAGGCTTGCCGGCGTCCATCAGCGCCTTCCAGACATGCGCGCCGTGCCCGGCGCCGCAATAGACCTCGCAGGCCCATTCGCCGGAGAAGGACAGGCGGCAGATGGTGACCGGCGCGCCGGCGATCTCCCCCTTGACGATGCCCATGAAGGGCAGCGTCGCGTCGTCGACCGCGGTTCCCTCGACGCAGGCGGCGAGCACCTCGCGCGCCTTCGGTCCGGAGATCGCAGCACCCGCCCACTCGTCGGTCACGGACGTGAGGACGACCTTCAGTTCCGGCCAGACGCAGTCGAGATAATATTCGAGCTGCTGCATGACCTTGCCGGCGTTCGCGGTGGTCGTCGTCATGAGGAAATCGGTTTCGCCGAGGCGCCAGGTGGTGCCGTCGTCATAGGCGAAGCCATCCTCGCGCAGCATCAGACCGTAGCGTGCCTTTCCGACGGGAAGCGTCGAGAACAGGTTGGTGTAGACGCGGTTGAGGAATTCGGCGGCGTCGGGTCCCTGGACAGCGATCTTGCCGAGCGTGGAGACGTCGACGATGCCGACGGAGGCGCGGACGGCCGCGGCCTCGCGCACATAGGCCTGCTCGATCGTCTCGCCCGGCCCGCCATAGATCATCGGGCGCGACCACAGGCCGGCATTGTACATGGTGGCACCGTGGTCGAGGTGCCAGTCATGCATGGGCGTCAGACGCCAGGGCTTCAGGTCGTCCTTGCGCTCGGCGGTGATGGCGCCGAGCGAGACGGGAACGAGCGGCGGGCGCGAGCGAGTCGTCCCGACTTCGGGAGGCGTCATTCCGCGCGCGGCGGCCATGATGGAAAGGCCGGCGAGGTTTGACGTGCGGCCCTGGTCGGTCGCCATGCCGAGCGTGGTGTAGCGCTTCATGTGCTCGACGTTGACGAAGCCCTCGCGATGGGCGAGGCGGACGTCGTCGGCGGTCACATCGTGCTGGAAATCGACGAAAGCCTTGCCGGGCGCGCGGATCTCGAAGATGGGCGCTGGGGTCGGGTCGATCTCGGCATCGGCATCGATCTCGCCAGCGGCCGCGCCGACGACGCGCCAACCCTGCGGCAGGGAACCGGGGGCGAGGAAAGCATGGAGCCGGGCATCCCAGCGCGGCGCGTCGCCCTGCTGCACCGCAAGCTGGATCTGCGGCGCCCAGCCACCGGACATGACCAGACAGTCGCACTCGACCTGCCGTGTCACGCCGCCGGGCGTGCCGTCCGGCGCGACCTGGCTGACGGTCACGCCGGCGAGCGCCTTGCCGCCTGAGGTGGCGATCACGGCGCTGGCGGGGATGATTTCGGCATCCGCCTCCCCGGCCCATTTTTTCGCCGACACCGATTGCGACGGTCGCACATCGACGATGGCGATGACCCCCGCGCCGGCCGCCTTCAGGCGCGCGGCCGCCTCATAGGCGCTGTCGTTATTGGTGAAGACGACAACCCGGCGACCCGGCACCACGGCAAAATCGAGCGCGTAGCGGCGCGCGGCCGAAGCCAGCATGACGCCGGGCCGGTCATTGCCCGGAAACACCAGCGGACGCTCCAGAGCTCCGGTGGCGACGACGATCTCCCTGGCGCGGATTACCCAATGGCGATGGCGCGGCAGGTGTTTGGGCGGATGGGGGAGATGATCGGTCACCCGCTCCACCGCCGCAAAGGTCATGTCGTCATAGTGGCCCCAGACGGTCGTCCGGGTCAGGAATTCGACATTGGCGAAGGCGGCGAACTCGGCGTTGGCCGAACGGCGCGGACGTTCGCCGTCGCAGACGATCACGCGCTTTCCGGCTTCCGCGGCTTCGCGCGCGACGGCGAGGCCGGCCTTGCCGGCGCCGACGATCAGCAGGTCGCAGAATGCGTTCATGCGCTCGTAGCGGGCCGGATCATGCGCGGCGGAAGCAGCGCCGAGACCGGCGGCGCGGCGGATGAACCACTCGAAGAAGTGCCAGACCTTGGTGCCCTTGATCGCTTCGGGTCCGAAGAAGGTCTTGTAGTAGAACCCGGCGGAAAACAGCTTGCCGGCAAGGCCGTTCATCGCGCCGATGTCGAAATCGAGCGAAGGAAAGCGATTCTGGCTTTCCACCCTGAGCCCGTCATGGACCTCGATGCGGGTGGCCGGAATGTTGGGCTCGCGCACGTCGCCGGGACCGAGCACGGTGAACAGGGCGTTCGGTTCCTCGTCGCCGCAACCGATGACGCCGCGCGGCCGGTGATACTTGAAGGAACGGCCCATCAGGATCACGCCATTGGCAAGCAGCGCCGAGGCGAGCGTGTCGCCGGGATGGCCCGAATAGCTTTTGCCGTCGACGACAAATGTCACGGCGATGTCGCGGTCGATGCGGCCGCCATTGGGAGCGCGCCACGGGCTCATGGCCTGGCTCCGCCGTTGGCTGCCACGGCCGGGCGCGCATAGACGACCGACAGGATGCGATGGGTGGCGGTATCGCGCTCGACAAGGAGATGGGACCGGCAACCGCCGGAGTGCTGCCAGAACTCCTTGTGGGGACCCCGCGTGTTGACGCGGTCATAGACATAGGCGTTCCAGGCCTGCTGGTCGGTCGAGGCCGGGTCGGGGCGGGTGCGGTTGGCATCGCCTTGGTAGGTGAACTCGACCACGTCGCGCGGGCCGCAATGGGGACAGGCGATTCTCACGTCAGTGCAGCCGAGGCGTTGCGCCCTGGCCCTTCTCGTCGATGACAAGACCGCGGTGGAAGCGGTCGAGGGTGAAATGCTTGTTGAACGCGTGGGGTTCGTCCTTGGCGATGGTCCAGGCGAAACACCAGCCCGAGGCGGGGACCGCCTTGAAACCGCCGTAGCACCAGCCGGTGTTGAGATACATGCCGGGCAGGGGACCCGTCGTGATGATCGGCGAACCGTCCATCGACATGTCCATGATGCCGCCCCAGGAGCGCAGTAGGCGCACGCGCGCAAGGCCGGGGAACAGGGCGACGAACTCGCTCATCACGTCCTCGACCACGGGCAGGTTGCCGCGTTGCGCCCAGGTGTTGTAGCCGTCGATATCGCCGCCGAAAACCAGCGACCCCTTGTCCGACTGAGTGAAATACAGGTGACCGCCGCCGAAAGCGGCGACGGTGTGGATGTAGGGCTTAACTGCCTCCGTCACGAAGGCCTGCAGGACGTGGCTCTCGATCGGCAGGCGGTCGATTCCGGCGAGCTTCATGACACGGCCGGTGGAGCCGGCGACGACCACGGCCACTTTCTTGGCCCGGATCTCGCCGCGTTTGGTGATGACGCCGGTGACGCGGTCGCCATCGCGCAGGAACCCGGTCACCTCGGCGTTCTCGATGATGTCGACGCCGTGCCGGTCGGCGCCGCGTGCATAACCCCAGGCGACGGCGTCATGACGGGCGGTGCCGCCGCGCCACTGCATCAGGCCGCCGTGGATCGGAAAGCGCGCCGAGCCCGAAACGTCCATGCCGGGGAGGACCCTGGCGACCTGCTCGCGGCTCAGCAATTCCGCGTCGATGCCGGCGAGGCGCATGGCATTGCCGCGTCGGGCGAAATCGTCGAGTTGCGCCGGCGAGACGGCGAGGTTCATCACGCCGCGCTGGGAGAACATGACGTTGTAGTTCAGTTCCTGGGACAGGTTCTCCCAGAGCTTGAGCGAGTGTTCGTAGAAGTGCTGGTTCTGCGGATGCAGGTAATTCGAGCGCACCATCGTGGTGTTGCGACCGACATTGCCCGAGCCGATCCAGCCCTTCTCGACAACCGCGACGTTGGTGATGCCGTGTTCCTTGGCGAGGTAATAGGCAGTCGACAGGCCGTGACCGCCGCCGCCAACGATGACCACGTCGTAGGAGGGCTTGGGATCCGGCTTGCGCCAGACTTCCTTCCAGCCGGCGTTGCCCGTCAGCGCGTTTTTCAACAGGCTGACCGCCGAATACTCGCGCATGCCACCGAATCCCCGTTACGTGGGCGACACTATTGGACGGGGCGTGGCGGCAAGGCAAGGAAATCGCCGCGACCTTTCACCGGGCCGACGCGCCTTGCCGTGGCGGGTCCGCGCCCTTATCAATCGGCCGACGCAACGAACGAGTGGAATAGACCTTGTCGCGATTCGCCCGTTTCGCAGTGCTGGCGTTGCTGATGTTGGCGATTGTCTCGCCGGCGAGCGCCAACACCGATCCCATCATCGAGCAGCAGGGACCGGTCATCGACAGGCTGGTGCGCGATATCGATTCCCTGGCCGGGCGGCTCGACGCCGCAAGGACCGATGACCTCAAGCTGGTCGAGATCCGAAACGCGCTGGAGGAGAAAGGCAAGGAACTGCTCGCCGCCGCCGTCGCCTTCCGCCCGCGGCGCGACGAGATCAACGCGCGTCTGGAGCAGCTTGGCAATCCGCCGGCTGAAGGCGAGCCTGCCGAAGCGCAGGCGGTGACCGACGAGCGCAACGCGCTCAAGCAGGTCAAGGCGGCGATCAACACGCTGCTCGGGCGCGCCGAAGACGCATCGTTGCGCGTCAGCAGTCTGCTGGAACAGCTGGCGGAAATGCGGCGCGACCTGTTTGCCGGACAACTCTCCAAGCGCTACGACATCAATTTCGCGCTGTTCGGCGAGGGGATCACCGAGTTCCAGGCCGAGATGTCGGAGCTGAAGCGCATCCTTTCATCGTGGGTCAGTTTCGTCGTCCGCTTCAAGCTGCGCTCGGTGCTGCTGGCCGCGTTCTTCGCGCTTTCGGCGGCTGCGATCCTTGTCATCGGCGGGCGGCGGGCCGTCGGCGATGCCATGCATCGCGACCCAAATAACCTGGAGCCCAGCTACCTGTCGCGCATTTCGGTCGGCTTCGCTTCGGTGCTGCTGCCTTCGGCGGCGGTCGCGACCTTCCTCGGCGCGAGCTATTACTTCTTCGATTATTTCAATGTCCTGCGCGATGACGTCTCGGAACTGATGGTGACGACATTCAACGTCGTCGCGACGGTGGTCTTCATCGAAAGGCTGGCGAGCGCGGCCCTGTCGGTGCGGCTGCCGGCGTGGCGGCTGATCCCGGTGGAGAACGGCCCGGCGCGGGCGCTCTACTGGCTGGTGCTCGCGACGGCGATGACGGCGGGTGTCGATTTCATCATGTCGCGCATCAATTCGGTGCTCGGCTCGCCGCTGACGCTGACGATCGCCAAGAGCTTTTTCCTGACCGTCGCGGTCGGGCTGATGGTGATCGCCATCAGCCGGTTGAGGCCGTTCCATGACGAAGCCGGCAAACCGCGAAGCTGGCCAGGCTGGGCGCGCTACACGCTGCTGGCCGTCGGCCTGGTCACGGTCGTGGCGGCACTGCTCGGCTATGTCGGCTTCGCCCGCTTCATGGCGCGCCAGATCGTCGTGACCGGCGCGCTGGTGGCGACCATGTCGATCGGATTCCTGACGGCGAGCGCCGTCTCCGAGGAAGGCGCATTCGCGCGGACGTTCGCAGGGCGGCGGGTCAAGGCGCGCTTCGACGCGGAGGAGACGACGCTCGACCAGATCGGTCTTGCGACGGGCATCGCGATCAACCTGTTCATGGTGCTGGCCGGCGTTCCGCTGATCCTGCTGCAGTGGGGTTTCCAGTGGGGCGACGTGAGGGCCTTCGCGCTGAAGGTGCTGACCGGAGTGCAGATCGGTTCGGTCACCATTTCGCTGATCGGCATCTTTACCGGCATCGTGGTCTTCGTCGTGGCGCTGCTGCTGTCACGCTGGTTCCAGCGGTGGCTCGACGGGCAGGTGCTGGCGCGCGGCAAGGTGGATTCCGGTGTCCGCAATTCCATTCGCCTGGCCGTCGGCTATGCCGGCATGGCGCTGGCGGGGCTGGTCGGCATCTCGGCGGCGGGGATCGACCTCTCGAACCTCGCCCTTGTCGCAGGCGCTCTCTCGCTCGGCATCGGCTTCGGCCTGCAGAACATCGTCTCGAACTTCGTTTCGGGGCTGATCCTGCTCGCCGAGCGGCCTTTCAAGGTGGGTGACTGGATCGTGGCGGGAACCATCCAGGGGACCGTCAAGCGCATTTCCGTGCGCGCCACCGAGATCGAGACGTTCCAGCGCCAATCGATCATCCTGCCCAATTCCGATCTCATCAATCAGGCGGTTGGCAACTGGACGCACCGCAGCAAGCTGGGGCGGCTGGAGATCCCGGTCGGGGTCGCCTATTCGAGCGACGTCAAGCGCGTCCAGGAGATCATGCTGGAGGTCGCCACCAGAGAACCGAGGGTGGCGCGTACGCCCGAGCCGGTGGTCTATTTCCTCGGATTCGGCGCGTCCTCGCTCGATTTCGAACTTCGCGTCTTTCTCACCGACATCCTCGACCAAATCCCCGCCCTCAATGCGATCCGCTTTGGAATCCTTGAGGCATTCCGGGCCAACGGCATCGAGATTCCGTTTCCCCAGCAGGACGTGCATATCAAGGCGGCGCCGGCTGCCGAGCCCCCTGCCAGACGACCGCGCGCGCCGAAAAAGGCCGGGACACCGGCGACAACCGATACCCGGAAACCGCACGGGCGGCGACGCAAGGCCGACCCGGACGCCTGACAGCAAGCTGCAAGTTCCGTTCAGATGGCGTTCATGGAGACAATCCTATATAGCGGACCGAAACGGGGCTCAGGCCTCGGAAATGTTCACCAGAGGCGGTGGAGACACCGGTCAAGATGATGAAGAAGACGATCCTTGCGGCGCTGGCGCTTTCCCTTGTCGCCGCCCCTGCGTTGGCGGCGACCGTAGTCAACAACGACAGCGAAGTGCGCACCCTGATCGTGACGGAAGGGTCGAGCAAGTCCGAGTTGGCGGTCGGCGCCGGCGAGTCCGTGGATTTCTGCCCGTCGGGCTGTTTCGTGACGATGCCGAACGGCGACCGCGAGGCGCTGACCGGCTCCGAGACGATCGAGATCAAGGGCGGCCAGGCGCGTATCCGCTGAGGCCATTCCTAACAGCGTGAAAAGCCGGGCAGCAATGCCCGGCTTTTTGTTCGTCCGTATTTTACCGATCGCGGCAAGGTCCGGTTAAGCCTGACTTCGATCTGCCCTTCATCCGCCGCCGGAATAAACGGTTTTCCAAACCCCGTGCGCTAAGCCTCGCCAAGAGTTACCGGACAAACGGTGCGGGTGGATCGGGCAGCGGCGTATGGATGCGCGTTCAAACAAGCTCAAGGTGCCTTTGGCCGTCGATCTCGACGGCACACTGATCGCGGGCGACCTTTTGTGGGAAGGCCTGTTCGCGCTGCTGCGCAAGAACCCGCTGTTCCTGTTCCTTGTTCCCTTCTGGCTCGCCTCGGGCCCCCAGCGTCTCAAGCACGAGATCGCCTCGCGCGTCGATATCGACGCTGCCGGGCTGCCCTACAGGGATGACGTTATCGAACGCCTCAAAGCCGAGAAGGCTACCGGGCGCATGGTCGTGCTGGCGACGGCGGCTTCGCGCCGTTACGCGGACGCGGTTGCTTCGCATCTCGGCCTGTTCGACCGGGTGTTTGCCAGCGATGAGACGGTCAATTTGAAGAGCGCGCGCAAGCGGGATGCACTTGTTGCCGCCTTCGGCGATGGCGGCTTCGACTACGCCGGCAACGACCGTGCCGATCTGGTGCTGTTCGATGCGGCGGCCGACGCCCTCGTCGTCGATCCGGACCGCGAGGCACGGGCATGGGCGAAGGCGCACGATGCCGAAATCATCGAGGGGCGGCGGGTCGGCCTGCGCGCCGTGCTGAAGATGCTGCGCGTGCACCAGTGGCTGAAAAACGTGCTCATCGCCGTGCCGATGGTGCTCAACCACGAATATTTCAACATCGGCATGCTGGCAGCCTGCGCTATCGCCTTCGTGTCGTTCAGTTCCGCCGCATCGGCCATCTACATCGTCAACGACTTCTTCGATCTCAATCTCGATCGCCGCCACCGCACCAAGAAGAACCGGCCGCTGGCGAGCGGGGCGATCTCGCTGAGGGCCGGGGCGCTGACTGCCGTCGGCCTTCTCGCAATCAGCCTGACGACGGCGCTGGCGCTGCCGCTCCCCTTCCTCGGCGTGCTCGCCGCCTATCTGGTCGCGACGACGGCCTATTCGCTGGCGCTCAAGCGCATGCTGCTGGTCGACGTACTGACGCTGGCCGGGCTCTATACGGCGCGCATCCTGGCGGGCGCGGCGGCAACAGGCGTGGCGGTTTCTTTCTGGCTGCTGGCCTTCTCGATCTTCTTCTTCCTGTCGCTGTCGCTGGTCAAACGCTTCGTCGAACTCGATTCGACGCAAACGCCAGTCGGCGCCAAGCTCGCCGGGCGCGGCTACCGTCCCGAGGATCTCGACATCGTCGCGCAGTCGGGCATCGCCTCGGCCTTTGCGGCCGCGCTCGTGCTGGCGCTCTACATCAACTCGGTCGACGTCATCGAGATGTACGCCCATCCGTGGCTGGTCTGGCCGCTCGGCCCGATCATTCTCTATCTGACGCTGCGCATCTGGGTGCTGGCGCGGCGCAAGGAGATGCACGACGACCCGGTGGTCTTCCTCATCGGCGACTGGCGCAGCCTGATGGTTGTCGGTTTCGGCGCCGTCCTCGTGTTCCTGGCGAGGGCCTGAGATGGGTGCGGCCTACGAGAGCTTCGGACGCATCGTTCGGCGCGAGCGCAAGGCGCTTGCGGCCGCCGACGCGGTCGCGCTGCTGACCTCGGGAAACGCGCGGGCCGGGTCGCTGCTCGGTTTCGGGGCCGGCCGCTCCTATGGCGATTCCTGCCACAACGATCGCGGTTATCTGGCCGACATGCGGACGATGGCGCGGATCGGCGAGGTGGATGCCGGGCCGGGGCTGGTGACGGTCGAGGCGGGCACGCTGCTGAAGGACCTGATCGAGCAAATGCGACCGCAAGGGTTCTTCCCGGCGGTCGTTCCCGGAACGCAGCTCATCACCGTCGGCGGGGCCGTCGCCAACGACATCCACGGCAAGAACCATCATCGTCGCGGCACCTTCGGCATGCATGTGGACTCCCTGCGCGTCCTGCGCTCCGACGGACAGACCTACAACTGTTCGCGCGAGGAAAACCGGGGGCTGTTTTCCGCGACCATCGGCGGCATGGGGCTGACCGGCCTGATCCTCGACGTCACGCTGCGGCTGATGCGGGTGGCGAGCGCCGATATCGTCGAGACGGTCACCCCTTTCCCGGCGCTGGAGGAATATTTCGAGCGCGCCGAGGCAGCGGACGCGGCGCACGAATATTCCGTCGCCTGGATCGACCAGCTTGCCTCGGGCAGCCACAATGGCCGCGGTCTGCTGATGACCGGCGACCACGCTGATGCGGATGCTTCGCGCGGTGGCGGATTGCCGGTCAGGCCGCGGGTGCCTTTCACGCCGCCGGTCAGCCCGCTGAACCGGGCCGGCCTGACGCTGTTCAATGCCGCTTACAGGGCGCTCAAGTCCCGCCACTCCGGGCCGCGCACAACGGCCTATCAAGGCTTCTTCTTTCCGCTCGACGGGGTCGAGGACTGGAACCGGCTCTACGGTCCGGCCGGGCTGTTCCAGCACCAGAGCGTCGTGCCGTTCGAGGCGGCGCACGAAGCCGTTCCGACGCTGTTGAGGGCGGCGCGCGAAGCCGGGCATGCCTCGTTCCTGACCGTGTTGAAGCGTTTCGGCGCGCTCAAATCGCCGGGCGTCCTGTCATTCCCGCGTCCGGGCTACACGCTGACGCTCGATTTCCCCAATCGTGGGGAAAAGACGCTGCGCCTGCTCGACCGCCTCGATGCGATCACGCTCGATGCCGGCGGCGCGATCAATCCCTACAAGGATGCCCGCATGTCGGCGCGCGCGTTCGAACGCGCGTTCCCGAACTGGAGCGAACTGGAAGCCTGGCGCGACCCGGCGTTCAACTCCGACTTCTGGCGACGCACCGCGCAGGCGCTGCCGATGGCGCTGGCGGCGGAATGATCAAATGCGAACGAAACGGGGTTAACGGAGGGTGAAGCCATGATTGACCGTGATTTCTCGTTTTCCGGCGGCTCGCATGGGTTTGGGTTATCAAATCGTAAAGAGATGCGGCCGTCATGAAATTCCTCCCGTTCATCCTGTTCACGGTGCTGACCAACGCCGCGGCGCAGCTCATGCTCAAGCAGGGCATGACGACGCTGCCGGAGATGGCGTGGGCGGGCAACAACCCGCTGTTCAAGCTGATCGGCATCGTCTTCCACCCCTGGGTGTTCGCGGGGCTCGCCACCTTCGTCATCTCGATGGCGTCGCACATGTTCGTGCTGTCGAAGGTGGAACTGTCGTTTGCCTATCCGTTCCTCAGCCTCGCCTATGTCGCGGTGGCCGTGGCCTCCTGGTACTTCTTCTCCGAGACCGTCGATACGCCGCGCATGATCGGCATCGCGCTGATCATGGCCGGTACCGTCTTCATCGCGCAGTCGGGCAGCTCCGCCCATTCCGCGCCGTCCTCCCACGTCCAAGCCCTCAACGAGCCAGCAGAATGAGACACATCATCTTCGGCGGCGACGGTTTCGTCGGCCGTCATCTCGCCCCCAAGCTCCTTGCCGACGGTCACGAAGTCGTGGTCGCCGACATCGCCCGCTCCGACCTGCCGCATTACGCCAAGGTCCGCCATGTCCATTGCGACGTGACCGACCGCGCGTCGGTGGCCGCAGTCGGCCTGAAGGCCGACGACATGGTCTACAATCTGTCGGCCAAGATGCTCTCGCCGCTGCAGGTCAGGGCGAAGCGGCACGACTTCTTCTTCCCCGTGAACTACCACGGCACAGTCCACATCATCGAGGCGATGGCGGATGTCGGCGCCGACCGGCTCGTCCATTTCACTACCGACATGATCTACGGCCACACGGTGACCCTGCCGATGACCGAGGACCATCCGGTCGCGCCGCTCGGCGAATACGGCCTGTCGAAGCTTAAGACGGAGGAACTGGCCACCGATTGGCGCGAGCGCGGCATGCGCATCTCGCTGTTCCGCCCGCGCCTCATCATCGGGCCGGGGCGCCTCGGCATCCTGTCGAAGCTGTTCAAGCTGATCGACTGGAATCTTCCGGTGCCGATGATCGGCTCGGGGCGCAATCCGTACCAGTTCATCTCGGTGTTCGACTGCGCGGAAGCCGCGCGCCTCGCCTTCAAGGCCGGGGTACCGAACGAGGCCTACAATCTCGGCTCGCTCAATCCACCGCCGGTGAAGAAGCTGCTCGGCGACCTTATCCGCCACGCGGGGTCGAAGTCGTTCCTGCTGCCGACACCCGGCTGGGCGGTCAAGCGGACGCTCGACCTGTTCGACCTGATGAACATGCCGATCATGGATCCCGAGCAGTACCTTATCGCCGACGAGGAATGCGTGCTCGACGTGTCGAAGGGGGAGCGCCAGCTCGGCTGGGTGCCGCAGTACCGCGACGAGGACATGCTGATCGCCGCCTATGACGAATACCGTGCCGGCCGCGCCATCGGCATGGCCGCCGAACCCCACGCAACGCCGGCCGAATGAGGACAGACGCGATGAACGCCATGACCAAGACCGAAAAGGCCGGCGCGCGCGCCGTCGTCAACGCCCCGTCCATTGCCACGGGTGGAACGCCGAAACCGGCGCTGATCAGCGTCGAGCAGGCCAAGGCGATGGATGTCGCCCGCATGACCGACCTGTTCAAGGATCACATCAATCCGGGCCAGCTGCACTTCATGAAGCTGCTCGGCTTCCACAAGATCAAGGTCGAGCGCGCCGAGGGCATGCACTACATCGACCAGAACGGCCGCAGGATCCTCGATTTCTTCGGCGGATTCGGTTCGCTGGCCTTCGGCCACAACCACCCGCGCATTCTCGAGGCGCGGCGCAGGTTCCAGGACGAAAAGCGCCACGAGATCGCCATCGCGTTCATGTCGCAATACGCCTCGGCGCTGGCGCACAACCTGGCGGCCTGCTCGCCGGGCGACCTCGACATGGTGTTCCTCGGCTCGACCGGCTCGGAGGCGATGGAGGCGGCGATCAAGGTGGCGGAACGCGCAGCCGGGCCGAAGCGCTCCAAGATCGTCTATGCCGAGAACTCGTTTCACGGAAAGACCAAGGGCGTCCTGTCGATCACCGACGGGAAGCTCTATCGCGGCGAATTCCGCCTGGTCGACGGAACGGTGCGCGTGCCCTTCGGCGACATCGAGGCAGTGGAGAACGCCTTCAAGGCCGATCCGGAAATCGGCGTGATCGTGCTGGAAACCGTGCAGGGCGGCGGCGGTATCGTCTCGGCGCCGGATGATTTCTTCCCGAAGCTGCGCGCGCTTTGCGACCGGTACGGCGTGCTGTGGGTCGCCGACGAGGTGCAGTGCGGGTTCGGGCGCACCGGCAAGTTCTATGCCTTCGAGCATTACGGCGTAGTGCCGGACGTGACCGCGCTCGCCAAGTCGCTCGGCGGCGGAAAGGCGGCGGTCGGCGCCATGATCGCGCGGCGCGAGATCTACATGAAGGCCTATGGCACGCCGAAGACGGCGATGATCCATGCGCAGGCGACCTTCGGCGGCATCGGCGAGGCCTGCATCACCTCGATGGAGGCCGTCCACCTGCTCTATGACGAGGGGTTGATCGACAATTCGGCGGCGACCGGCGCCTACCTGCTGGAACGCCTGCAGGCGCTGCAGGCCAAATACCCCAAGATTATCAAGGACGTGCGCGGCAAGGGTTTCATGGTCGGGCTGGAGTTCCATGATTTCAGCCAGACGCTGCCGTCCATCCTGCGTCCCGTCGTCGCCATGCTCGACGACAAGCTGAAGGGCTCGCTTTCCGGCTTCGTCGGGGCGCTGCTGCTGCGCGATCACGACGTGCTCGTCGCCTTCACCGAATACAATCGCAACGTCATCCGCCTCGAGCCGCCGCTGATCTGCCAGCGCGAGCATGTCGACACCTTCGTCGATGCGCTCGATCATCTGCTCGGCCGCGGCATCGTGGCGATCGTCAAGGACTTCGTCAAAAGCCAGGTGAAATGAGGATGTCGCTTCCGGCGGAAGAGAGCCTGCGCAGGCGAGGGGGATTTGATCCCCGCGCGCTCGTGCAGGCTATCCTCGCCGCCGTCCTCAACGGTCTCGGGCGCTTCTATGTCCGGCACGGGGCGCTGATCGGCGCGTTGTCGCTGCTGGGTCTGGTCGCGGCCGTCATGACGATCGGGTGGCTGAGGCCTGTCCATGCCTGGGACATGATCGCCTATCTCGGCGCGGTGTGGCGCGACCGATTTCCCGATGCCGCCGAGCTGCATTCCCATGTCTACGAGGCGGTGCGGCAGGCAGTGACGCCGCCGGAATTCGTGACGCTCGCCGAAGGCGACACCTACCGGCTCAGGCAATCAACCGATCCGTTGGCCTTCGAGTCGATGATCGGCATGTATGCGGTCAAGTGGCTCTATGTGAAGCTGCTCGGCCTCCTCGTGCCGTTTCTGGGCGCGGCGAAGGCGGGCTATGCGATCAATATCGGATCGGCCGCCGTTTTCACCGGGGTACTGCTGTGGTGGCTGCGCTCAGTTGGCATGCTCAATCTCGGGCCGGCCGTGGTGGCGCTGCTGCTGGTGTCCGGATTCCCGGCGCTGGCGATGGCCGAGACACCGGACCTGATGACCAGCGCGCTGATGCTCGCCGCTTTCCTGCTGATCGATCGCGGCAAGGTATTGGCGGGGATCGTCGCGCTTGTGCTCGGTGTGTTGACCCGCCCCGACGAGGCGACCGCCGCCGGCGTGCTGATGGCGTTCTTCTGGCTGATGCGCGACCGCCTGACGCCGATGCTTGCCGCCGGCTTCGCGGCGTCGGTCGCGGCGTATGTGCTCGCCACGCATGGCGCCGGGCATCCCGGCTGGTGGCCGCACCTGTGGTTTTCGACCTACCAGATCCAGGACACGATGGAGTTCTTCCATCCGCCGTTCTCGCTCAGGGTCTATGCGACCGCGTTCGCCTGGAACCTGGTGCGCGCCGCCTTCGAAGACGGCTGGCTCGGTCTCTACCTCGCCGGCCTCATCCTGTGGGCGGTGTTGCATGCCGGAGGACTGAGGTTCAGCGACAGGCGCACCGCGCTGATCGGCGCGGCGTTGACGGCGATCGCCGCCAAGTTCGTGCTGTTCCCGCTGCATGACGGACGCACGGTGTTCCCGCTGCTATTGCCGGCGCTGGTCCTGCTCCTGGCGTCGGCGCGCGATGCTGCGCGGGCAAGGGCCGAACAGCGGGCCTGACCCTCAAAGCCCGGGTTCGAGGAACGCCACCGTACAGCGTCCCCAGTCGAGCGGCCCGAGCAACTCGCGCCCCGTCGGTTCGATTGCCCCATAGAAGGCCGAGCGTGCGCCGGAAGGGTCGGACTCGCCGGCAAGGGAACGCGACAGCGTCCGGCACAGGACCGGGATCAGGAAGGGTGCCTGCGCGATCGCTCCAAACGCTTCTCCGGTCTGCTTCTCGACGAATGCCCGCCAGTCCGTCTGGAACGTCCGGCTCATCTCCGGATCGTTGCCGATATCGGCAAGCCACCCCATGAAGGCGAAGCGAAGGATGGCGGTCTCGTCGCTGGCATTATCGGCGCGCGCGCTGTCCCGGTATTCGGCATAGAGGTCGTTCAGCGCCTTGTGTTCCGCCTCCGGCGAGAAGGTTCCTTCCGGAAACAGCGCCGAGGTGTCAAGACCGAGCAGCGTCGACATCAGCAGGGCGTCGGGGTCGGGCGCCTTGGCGGGTTCGGCCGACGCGGCGACGGAGGAGAGGGCGAGAACGGCGGCGACGGCAATGCGGATCGAGTTCATGCGATTTCATCCGAATCGGGAATGCCGGCCACTATAGTGCTCCTGTCCGGAGGTTGCATTGCGTTGAGTAGCCCGATGCCGCATCGGGCGATCGCGCAAGACGACGTGATCGTGCGCCTTGCAGCGAGAGCGGCCTGCGCCGCGTCGCGGCCCGCTTTGTCCATGTCGCAAACAGCCTTAACCGCGCCGGCGCGGCGCAATATGGTGCGATCGCGACAGGAGACGGAGAGGCGCGATGGCAAGGTTCCCGGGCAAGGCAAAGGTCGTCATCATCGGCGTTGGCGGCATCGTCGGCGCGAGTGTCGCGCACCACCTGGTCGAGCGCGGCTGGGACGGCATCGTCGGCATCGACAAGAGCGGCATCCCGACCGACATCGGCTCCACCGCGCATGCCTCGGACTTCTGCTACACCACCAGCCACGATTTCCTGTCGTGCTGGACGACGCTCTATTCCATCGATTTCTACGAGAAGCTTGGCCACTACGAGCGGATCGGCGGGCTGGAGGTGGCACGCGTCGGCGACGACGCCCGCATGGACGAGATCAAACGCAAGATCGCTTCGGCCAAGGCGTTCGGCACGCGCGCGCGCCTGATCGGGCCGGAGGAGATCAAGCAGAAATTCCCGCTCATCGAGGAGTCGATGGTGCAGGGCGGGTTGTGGGACCCGGACGCCGGGCTCGTCATCCCGCGTTCGCAGACGGTCGCGGGCAAGCTCATCGACATGGCCGAACAGGCCGGCAAGCTGACGACCTTCGCCAATACGCCGGCGAAGTCGCTCGTCATCGAGAATGGCCGGGTGAAGGGCGTGGTCACCGACCGCGGCACCATCGAGGCCGAGCATGTGGTCGTCTGCGCCGGACTGTGGGGGCGGCTCATTGCCGAGATGGCGGGCGAGGACCTGCCGGTGATGCCGATCGACCATCCGCTGACCTTCTTCGGACCCTATGGCGAGTTCGCCGGCACCGGCAAGGAGATCGGCTTCCCGCTGCTGCGCGACCAGGGCAACTCCGCCTATATGCGCGACACCGGCGATCCGACGACGTCGGAAGGCGGCATGATCGAATGGGGCTATTACGAGGAGCATAATCCGCGCCTCGTCCATCCGCGCGACCTGCTGGAGAAGGAACAGTCGCGCCTGTCGCCGTCGCAGCGCGACCTCGACATGGAACAGATTCTTACGCCGCTGGAGCGCGCCATCGAGCTGACGCCGATCCTCGGCGAGCTCGGCTATGACGAGCGGCGCTCGTTCAACGGCTTGCTGCAGGTGACGGCGGATGGCGGGCCCTCCTTCGGCGAGAGCCGCAAGGTGCGCGGCCTCTGGTACAATGTCGCGGTGTGGGTGAAGGACGGCCCGGCCTACGGCAAGCTGATGGCCGATCTGATGACCGACGGGCGCACGGCGTACGATCACGCGAAGCTCGACTATGCCCGCTTCTACGAGCACCAGCTCAAGGAGGATTTCATCGCCGGGCGCTGCGGCGAGGCGGCGCAAAAGGTCTACAATCCCGCCGTCCACCCGCGCGAACCCTACGCGACCGGCCGCGACGTCAAGCGCTCGCCCTTCTACGAGCGCGAGAAGGCGCTCGGCGGCCACTTCATGGAACTCGGCGGCTGGGAGCGCGCGCATGGCTACGCCGCCAACGAGCATCTGCTGGCGAAGTATGGCGAGCGCGTGCCGGTGCGCGCCAACGAATGGGACAACCGCCATTTCTGGCGCGTCTCCAACGCCGAGCACCTCGCCATGAGCGAGGATGTCGGCATGGTGAACCTGTCGCATTTCTTCGTCTTCGACGTCGAAGGTCCCGACCACGTGGCGCTGATGGAATGGCTGTGCGCGGCGAAAATCGGCGGCGACGCCAATATCGGCAAGGGCATCTACACCCACTTCCTCGATGACGAGGGCATGGTGCGCGCCGACCTGACGGTCATCCGCATGGCCGACCGCTGCCGCGTCATCGACGGCGCCGATGCGGGGCCACGCGACCTGCTCTACGTGAAGCGCATGGCCGAGGACAAGGGCCTCGACGTCACCGTGACCGACCGGTCTACCGAACTGGTGACGCTCGGCATCTGGGGCCCGAATGCGCGCGCGACGCTGAAGAAGGTGGTCGCGGATCCGGCGGCGCTCGATCCTGAGAATTTCCCGTTCGCGGCGTTGCGGGACATCGAGATCGCCGGCAAGGCCGTCACCGCCTTCCGCATCTCCTATGTCGGCGAACAGGGTTGGGAACTGCACATGCGCTACGGCGATGCGCTGGCGGTCTGGGACGCGCTGGCGGCGGTCGGGGTCATGCCGTTCGGAGTCGAGACCTACGCCAATTCGCGGCGCATGGAAAAGAGCTTGCGGCTGCAGAACGCCGACCTGCTGACCGAATACAACCTGCTTGAAAGCGACCTGCAGCGACCGAAGGTGAAGGAAGCCGATTTCCGCGGCAAGGAAGCGCACCTCAAGCACCGCGCGCTGCCGCATCAGGTGGCCAGGCTGTGCACGCTGACGCTGGAGGAGAGCACGGACTCCAAGGGGGTGAAGCGCTATCCGGTCGGCACCGTGCCGATCCTCGATCCGGCGAGCGGCGAGACGATCGTCGACAGCCTCGGAAGGCGCTCCTTCTCGACCTCGATGGCCTTCGGTCCGACCATTGGCAAGACGATCATGCTGGCCTATCTGCCGCACGACAAGGCGGTGAAGGGCAACCGCTTCGCCATCGAGTATTTCGGCGAGCGCTATCCCGTCGTCGTCGCCGGCGTCGGCTACGAACCGCTCTACGATCCAGAAAACCTCAAGCCGAGGGGCTGATCCCGCGTCACCCCGCCATGCCGAGGAAGAGTGCCTGGCAGACGACCATGATGACCAGCGCAGCGATCCAGTAGCCGAAATCGACGACGCGGGCATAGGCGGTCTTCTGCGAGAACATCGAGCCTGAATAGGCGAGGGTCGCGAAGGCGAGCGTCGCCAGGATCGCGGTCCAAACCTCATTGTTGGCCATCGTCACGCCGACCAGCCAGCTCATCAGGAACAGGCCGATGACCTGGGCGATCATCGCGCCGACCGGCATCTCGTTGGCATTGCCGAGTTGTACACGCGAGCCTTCGGCCCATTTCGTGCCGAACAGCTTCGGCGAGTACCACAGCCAGCCGGCCAGAAACGACACGATCGTTCCGGCGATGACGCCGAGCCAGTTCACGCCTTCCATCAATTCGCCCATGCTCTCCTCCCTTGCGGCGGGGCGTGCTGCCCTCGCATTTTCGTCCGCGCGAAGATGCTAGGCCCGGTTGGCCGGCGCCGTCCAGACAGGAGCGCCGGGAATGGCCTGCGCCGCGGGAGGTATCACGGTGAAGTGATGCCGGTCCGCCTCAGGCGGCCATGACGGGCGACGTCGGCTGCACCTGCGGCGTCTTGCGCTCGGCGCGCTCCTGCTGCGGCGAGCGGCCGTAGAGCTCCCGGTAGCATTTGGAGAAGTGCGAAGCGGAGACGAAGCCGCAGGCGACAGCCACGTCGACCACCGGCATGGACGATTGCAGCAGCAGATGGCGGGCGCGGTCGAGGCGGATTTCCAGATAGTAGCGCGCGGGCGAGCGGCCCATTTCCTGGCGGAACAGGCGCTCGATCTGGCGGCGCGACAGATCGGCCTCGTCGGCGATCTCGACCAGCGACAGCGGCTCCGACAGGTTAGCCTCCATCACCTCGATGATCGACAGGACCTTGGAGTTCTGCACGCCGAGGCGCGCGCGCAACGGCAAGCGCTGGCGGTCGGTGGCCGACCGCACGCGGTCGGTCAGGGCCTGTTCGCAGACGCGGTTGACGAGGTTGTCGTCGAAATCCTCGCCGATGAGCTTCAGCATCATGTCGAGCGAGGCAGTGCCGCCGGCGCAGGTATAGACATTGTGGTCGATCTCGAAGAGATCGGCGATCGGCATGGCCTTCGGAAAGGCCTCCTGGAAGCCGGGCAGGTTTTCCCAGTGAATGGCGCAGCGCTTGCCCGAGAGAAGCCCCGCCGCCGCCAGCACATGCGCGCCGGTACACAGGCCGCCAATGGCGACGCCGCGATTGTATTCCTCGCGCAGCCAGGCAAAGACCGTGCGATTGGAATATTTTTCGACATTGATGCCGGTGCAGACGACCACCATTGACGGGCGGTCCGCGCCCATCATCTTGCGCCGCTCGTCTTCCAGCGAGGTGTTGACCGCGACCTCGACGCCGTTGGACGCGGCGACCGGCCTGCCGTCGAGGCTCGACAGCCTCCAGTCATAGGCGTTGTAGCCGAGCATGCGGTTGGCAAGCCGCAAGGGCTCGATGGCCGTGGCGAAGGCCACCATGGTGAAATCGGGGATCAGAAAAAAGACAAAGGACCGTTTGACCCGCTTGTCGTTCGCCACGCCGTTCCTCCCGCCGCTTCACCAGGATCCGCGATGTCGCAAATGCGTCCGGTTGGCAATAAACCACGCTATATCAACGCCGCACATGTCGCAATGGCGACGTCAGAACAAGCACGGCTTCAACGCAAGAAAAAGGGGCAGCAGAATTCTGCCGCCCCGTTCGAGACTTAGAGGAGGAAAGAGTCGTCTGCGTCAGGAGACGAGCACGCCGTAGCGATTGCCAGCCAGCGCGGCAGCTTCGCCGGGCATGGAGGCGCCGAGGCGCTTGCGGGCGAGGGCGCCGCTGACGGTGATGTCGCTGCGGCGGAAGAGGCGCGAGAAGATGGTCATGGTCATTACTCCTGAAACGGAGCGGGGCGCCGCTCGTCGTGTTGGCGCTTGTCTACGCCCATCGCGGCGCAATTGCGGCGAACAAAGCGAAGCGGCTGGTCGCAAAAGCGACAGGCAATTCCGCCGAACCTGTCGCTGCATTAAAAATTATCAAGCAAAATCAATGATATACATTGTTCTTTAAGCGGCCATGTGCGTGGCGCATGCCGGTCATGCAAATTGCGCAGGGCTATCGTGTCGCATGGGCGACAAAACGGCCTGGATGGGTGACGGATTGAAGCGCGGCGCGATTTGCCCCATCGTCGTTTCCGCGCAACGCTGGGGAGGGGACGCGCAATGGTGGAACCGAGCTTTTCGGTCGGGATTGAGGAGGAATACCTTCTCGTCGATCGCGACACTCTCGACCTGGTCGCCGCGCCGCAGGCGCTGATGGACCAGTGCCGGGCCGAGCTGGCCGATCAGGTGAGTCCGGAATTCCTGCAGTGCCAGGTGGAGATCGGAACGCGCAAGAGCGCGACGATCGCCGAGGCGGGCTCGGACCTGAAACGGCTGCGCGGCGTGATCGCGCGCGTCGCGAATGCGCAGGGCCTGATGCCGCTGGCCGTTTCCTGCCATCCCTTCTCCGACTGGCGCACGCAGCGCCACACCGACAAGGAGCGCTACAACACGCTGGAACGCGATCTGGGCGGCGTGGTGCGGCGCATGCTGATCTGTGGCATGCATGTCCATGTCGGGCTCGACGACGACGAGCTGCGCATCGACCTGATGAACCAGTTCGCCTATTTCCTGCCGCACCTGCTGGCGCTCTCCACGTCCTCGCCGTTCTGGCGCGGCGAGGATACGGGGCTCAACTCCTGGCGGCTGACGGTCTTCGACGACCTGCCGCGCACCGGGATGCCACCGCGCTTCTCGTCCTGGGGCGAATACCGACGCTCCGTGCAGGTCATCATCGATGCCGGGATGATCGAAGACGGCACCAAGATCTGGTGGGACGTGCGGCCCTCGTGGCGCTACCCGACGCTGGAGGCGCGCATCTGCGATGTCTCGCCGAGGCTTGCCGATGCGCTGTCGATCGCGGCGCTGATCCAGTCGACCATGCGGATGCTGTGGCGGCTGAAGCGCGCCAACCAGCGCTGGCGCATCTATGACCGCTTCCTTGTCGGGGAAAACCGCTGGCGGGCGCAGCGCTACGGCGTTTCGGAAGGGCTGATCGACTTCGCGCTCGGCCAGGTGGTGCCCTATGGCGCGCTGCTGGAGGAGCTGATCGAACTGGTGCACGCGGACGCCGAGGCGCTCGGCTGTCTCGACGAGGTCAAGCATGCCCGCGCCATCGTTGCCGGTGGCACGAGCGCCGACCGCCAGCGCGCGGTCTATGCGCAGGCCCTTGCTGCCGGTGCCGGCAGGGACGAGGCGCTGAAGGAAGTGGTCCGCAGCCTCGGCCGGGAATTCCTCGAGGGGGTGGATTAGATCTCGGTGCGCCGACGGGCCTGACCCATCTATCGTGAGCGTCTTGCCCCTCCCCGCGAGGGGGAGGGGCAGGGACTTCGCCGATCAGGCGAGATCGAAGCGGTCGGCGTTCATCACCTTGTTCCAGGCGGCGACGAAATCGGCGACGAAACGCTCGCCGGCATCGTCCTGCGCATAGGCTTCGGAAAGCGCGCGCAGCTGTGAATTGGAACCGAAAACGAGGTCGACACGGCTTGCCGTCCACTTCACCTTGCCGCTTTTACGGTCACGACCCTCGAACTCGTCGGCGTCGGACGAAGTGGGCTTCCAGTCGGTGCCCATATCGGTGACGTTGACGAAGAAGTCGTTGGTGAGCTGGCCCGGGCGTTTCGTGAAGACGCCGTTCCTGGAGCCGCCGGCATTGGCGCCGAGCACGCGCAGTCCGCCGACGAGGACCGTCATTTCCGGCGCCGTCAGCGTCAGCAGCTGGGCCTTGTCGATCAGCAGTTCCTCGGCGGAGACCGTGTACTTCGCTTTCAGGTAGTTGCGGAAACCGTCGGCGATCGGTTCCAGCACCGCGAACGATTCCACGTCGGTCTGCTTGGCGGTGGCGTCGGTGCGGCCGGGGGCGAAGGGGACTTCGACCTTGTGGCCGGCGGCCTTGGCCGCCTGCTCGATCGCCGCGGCGCCACCGAGCACGATCATGTCGGCGAGCGACACCTTCTTGCCGCCGTTGCCGGCGTCGTTGAAGGCCTTGCGGATCTTGTCGAGCGCCTTGAGCACCTTCGACAACTTCGCCGGCTGGTTGACCGCCCAGTCCTTCTGCGGCGCCAGGCGAACGCGAGCGCCGTTGGCGCCGCCACGCTTGTCTGAGCCGCGGAAGGTCGAGGCCGAAGCCCAGGCCGCCGAGACCAGATCGGCGACGGACAGGCCGGAGGCGAGGATCTCGGCTTTGAGCGCCTTGATGTCGCGCGCGCCGATCAGCTTGTGGTCGACGGCCGGCACCGGGTCCTGCCAGATCAGGTCTTCCTTCGGCACTTCCGGGCCGAGGTAGCGCGCCTTCGGACCCATGTCGCGGTGGGTCAGCTTGAACCAGGCGCGGGCGAAGGCCTCGGCGAAAGCCTTCGGATCCTTGTGGAAGCGCCGCGAGATCTTCTCATAGGCCGGGTCCATGCGCATGGCGATGTCAGCCGTGGACATGAAGATCGGCACGCGCTTTGCCGGATCCTCCGGATCGGGCGCCATGTCTTCCTTCTTCAGGTTCTTCGGCGTCCAGACATTGGCGCCGGCCGGGCTCTTGACCAGTTCCCAGTCGTAGCCGAACAGAACGTCGAAATAGCCATTGTCCCACTTGATCGGGTTCGGCGTCCACGCGCCCTCAAGGCCCGAAGTGATGGTGTCGCGACCCTTGCCGCTCTTGTAGGAGCTGAGCCAGCCGAAGCCCATTGCCTCGAGCGGGGCCGCTTCCGGTTCCGGGCCGACAGACGACGCGGGGCCTGCGCCGTGCATCTTGCCGAAGGTGTGGCCGCCGGCGGTGAGCGCCACGGTTTCCTCGTCGTCCATCGCCATGCGGGCGAAGGTCTCGCGGATGTCGCGGGCCGAGGCGAGCGGATCGGGATTGCCGTCCGGTCCTTCCGGGTTGACGTAGATGAGGCCCATCTGCACGGCAGCCAGCGGGTTTTCCAGATCGCGCTCGCCCGAATAGCGGCTGTTGGCCTTGTCGGAGGTGGCGAGCCACTCGGTTTCCGCGCCCCAATAGACGTCCTCTTCCGGCTCCCAGACGTCCTCACGGCCGCCGCCGAAACCGAACGTCCTGCCGCCCATCGATTCGATGGCGACATTGCCGGCGAGGATCATCAGGTCCGCCCAGGACAGGGCGTTGCCGTATTTCTTCTTGATTGGCCACAGCAGGCGGCGGGCCTTGTCGAGGTTGCCGTTGTCCGGCCAGGAATTGAGCGGCGCGAAACGCTGCGTGCCCGACCCGGCGCCGCCGCGACCGTCCGCCGTGCGGTAGGTGCCGGCCGAATGCCAGGCCATGCGGATGAAGAGGCCGCCGTAATGGCCGTAATCGGCCGGCCACCACTCCTGGCTGTCGGTCATCAGCGCGGTGAGGTCCTTCTTGACGGCCTTCAGGTTGAGCCTGGAGAACGCCTTTGCGTAGTCGAAGCCTTTCGGCATCGGGTTTCCGGCCAGCGGATTCTGGTGGAGAATCCTGAGATTCAGCTGGTTCGGCCACCAGTCGCGGTTTGACCGCATCGCGACGCTGGTGGCGCCGTGTGCGACCGGGCATTTGCCGGATTTGTCGACCTTGGCGTCCATGATTTGCTCCCTTCGTGGTGTCCGCTTCGGTTCACCGCGCAGACGGCATGCATTGCCGCCGCAAAAGGCGCGGTACCACCGATTTCGCCACCATAGCAGGCAATTTTGATTATTTTAATTTTGATTTCCTGATAGTCTTGATAAGAAGAAATTATGATCAATCTGACCATCAAGCAGTTGCGCTACTTCGAGGCTCTCGCGCGCGAGGGCCATTTCGGCCGCGCAGCCGATGCCTGCGCCATCTCGCAGCCGGCGCTTTCGATGCAGATCAAGGAACTGGAGGAGGGGCTCGGCACGGCGCTGTTCGAACGCGGTGCACGGCCGGTTCGACTGACCGGCTTCGGCAAGGTGTTTTCGGAGCGCGCGCAGGACATCCTGCGCTCGGTCGACGAACTGGAGGAAATGGCGCGTGCGTCGCAGGAGGGTTTTATTGGCCGCTTGCGCCTCGGCGTGATCCCGACAATCGCGCCCTATCTGCTGCCGGCCATCATCGCCAAGCTGAACCGGCTGCACGAAGGTCTCGACCTGCACGTGCGCGAGACGCAGACGGCGAAGCTGATCCAGGAACTCGCCGACGGCCGGCTCGATGCGGCCATCGTGGCGCTTCCGGTCTCCGAGCCGTCGCTGACGGAAGTGGCGCTGTTCTCGGAGCATTTCATGCTGGTGAGGCCGGGCGAGGACGGAGGCAAGCCGGTACCGAGCCGCGAGGTGCTGCGCGAGATGCGGTTGCTGCTGCTGGAGGAGGGACATTGCTTCCGCGACCAGGCGCTGGCGTTCTGCAATCTTAGTCCATCGCGAAGCCGCGAACTGCTCGAAGGCAGCTCGCTCTCGACCCTGGTGCAGATGGTGGGTGCCGGCGTCGGGGTCACACTGGTCCCTGAAATGGCGGTGGCGGTCGAGACCCGCTCGGCGTTCGTCTCGGTCGCGCGCTTTGCCGAACCGCAGCCTTCGCGGACGATCGGCATGGTCTGGCGCAAGACCAGCCCGCTGGCGCGGCAATTGATGCAGGTCGCCGAGGTCGTGCGCCTATCGGGAGAAGTGCTTACCGCTTTACCGCAGGATCAGCCGCCGTTCTTCGACGTGGCCGGCTTGAAATCGTAGTGCCAGGGTTCGTCCGGCGACGTGAGCGGGCCGTGAAATGACGGGCTGGCCGCGTCGATGCTGGCCTTGAGCTTCTCGTCCCATTTTTCCGCTCGCCAGACCGTCTCGATCTTCGCGGTATCGGCGCCGGCGATGATGACCCCGTCCTTCATCACCTGGAAATCGATCGCTTGCGCGCGCCCGTGCAGGGTGAGCCCGGGGGCGGCGATGCTCGGTCGGTTGGAGAGAGGCGCGGCGCGCAGCCAGGTGCGCGCCTTGTCGAGATCGATCGAGGGGTTTTCGCCCGCGTCGAGGCCGAATGCCGCCGTCCAGGCGGCGAGCAGTTCGTCGGCGGCGGCCTTGACCGAGGCGTTCCGGTTCCAATGGTCGATCTGCTCGTCCAGGCTTCGGATCTGCGAATGGATGTAGAGTTCGTAGCCGGGATAAGCGGCGGCGAAATGGGCGCGGACGGCGTTGATCTCCACCTGCAGGACCGCCTGCTGGATCGAGCCTTGGAAAGCCTCGATCTCCTCGTCGGTCCAACTCCAGCGTTCGGCGAGCGTTTTTCCGGCGCGCAAATAGCTCCGCAGCGCCAGCAGTTTTCGGCCGGGGTCCGGAATTTGGTCCACCGCGACATCGGACGGAACCGGCGCCAGTTTCAAGACATACGAGTCAAAACGTTCGGAAGCCGCCGCTATGCCGGATTCGGCCAACATGCCGGCGAACAGGCCCAGCGCCACCAGCCATCGCGTCGTCCGCCGGGTGGGGGGATGCGGCATGGCAGGTTCCCGTTCCACAAGTACCGGCCAGGCGCCGGATCATTGTGGAATGTGGTTGATGCGCGGCCGGCGGACAAGGCCTGCCCGGACGATCAGCGTCCGCGCCGTCCGCCGCGACGTCCGCCGCCGCCTTCGGCATCGGTGAGGATTTTGCGCGGCGGCAGAGTCACTTCGGCTGAAAGCTTCGGAAACGGGTCGAGCTTGTTGGGGATCGCCATCGCGGCGACGAAGAGCGCCTGGAAATCCGGTTCCAGTGCCGTTTCGATCTTCTCGATGCGGCGCACAGTGTCCTCGATCTCGCGGCGATGGCCGCGGTTAAGCAGCGCCATCAGCGCGCCGTCGCCGGCGGCGTTGCCGACGGCCTTCACCTCGGACAATTCGCAATCCGGGATGAGGCCGAGGACCATCGCGTATTTCGGATCGATGAAGGAGCCGAAAGCGCCGGCGAAGCGGATCGTGTCGACGTGGTCGACGCCCTGCTTCTGCATCAGCAGTTTCACCCCGGCGTAGAGCGCCGCCTTGGCAAGCTGGATGGCGCGCACGTCATTCTGGGTGATGGCGATGCGCGGCGCGCCTTCCTTGACGACGTAGGAGAAGGTACGGCCGTTTTCGACGATGCGGGGCGAACGCGCGGCGAGCGACCCGTCGACAACGCCATCTTCGGAGATGATTCCGGCGAGGTACATCTCGGCGATCACCTCGATGATGCCGGAGCCGCAGATGCCGGTGACGCCGGTGCTGCCGGCCGCTTCGGCGAAGCCCGGCTCGTCCGACCACGGCTCGACGCCGATGACGCGGTAGCGCGGCTCCAGCGTGACCGGGTCGATGCGCACGCGCTCGATGGCGCCGGGCGCGGCGCGCTGGCCGCCGGAAATCTCGGCACCCTCGAAAGCGGGGCCGGTCGGCGAGGAGCAGGCAACGGTGCGCGTCTTGTTGCCGAGCACGATCTCGGCATTGGTGCCGACATCGACCAGCAGCATCATGGCATCCTGCCGGTAGGGGCCTTCCGAAAGCGTTGCCGCCGCGGCATCGGCGCCAACATGGCCGGCGATGCACGGCAGCACATAGACGCGGGCGCCGGGATTGGCATCGATGCCGATCTCGGCGGCTTTCAGCGACAGCGCCCCGGACGCCGCGAGCGCGAAGGGCGCTCCACCGAGTTCGGTCGGGTCGATGCCGAGGAAGAGGTGGTGCATGACCGGGTTGCCGACGAAGACCATGTCGAGAATGTCTGTGCGTTCGGCACCGGCTTCGGCGCAGACCTTGTCGATCAGCCCGTTGATCGCCTGACGGACCGCGCCGGTCATCGCCTCGCGCCCGTCCGGGTTCATCATGACGTAGGAGACGCGGCTCATCAGGTCTTCGCCGAAGCGGATCTGCGGGTTCTGCGCGCCCGACGAGGCGGCGATGCGGCCCGACAGCAGCGAGACGAGATGCATGGCAATGGTGGTCGAGCCGATGTCGCAGGCGATACCGAACGCTTCGTTCTTCAGTCCCGGCCAGAGCCCGACGATGGTGGCGGGGCCGTCCTCGCGATCCTTGTGGATGGCGGCGGTGACGGCCCATTTGCCGGCGCGCAGGATCGCCTGGACCTGGGGCACGAGGGCAAAATCGACATCGAGGCGATCATAGCCCCAGTCGCGCGCCAGCGCCGCCTTCATGCGGTCGAGATCGCCGAGCGGCTTGTGCATGTCGGGTTCGTCGACCTCGACATAGCGCAGGTGAACCGCCGCATCGCGGTCGATGACGCGATCGGACGCCTTCTTGCGCACGACCTGCGCGTTGATGACGACATCCTGCGGCACGTCGATGACGAGGTCGCCTTCGATCGTCGCCGAACAGGAGAGGCGGCGGCTTGCCGGCAGGCCGCGCACGCGCTCGTAGCGCTCCTCCTTCGGCCCCTTGGGCGAGATATGATCGAGCGAGGAGACGATCTTGTGCTTGGCGAAGTTGCCTTCCTGCACCTCGATCTGGCAGCGCCCGCAGGTGGCGCGCCCGCCGCAGACGCTCTCGACATAGACGCCGAGCGAGCGCGCGGCGTCGAGAACCGACGTGCCCTTGGCAAACCGGCCGCGCTTGCCTGAGGGCATGAAGAGGACGAGGGGATCAGACATTGTCTCCCTTTTCACCTCCCCCTTGTGGGGAGGTCGGCGCGGAACGCGCCGGTGGGGGTACTCCGGCGAACTCCGGGGCCATGTTACCCCCACCCCTGGCCCCTCCCCACAAGGGGGAGGGGGACCCGGGTTTGGACGACCGTTCGCATTGAATCGGTTGCCTTAAGGGAATGGTGGCGAAGCGATGCGAAGATGGCCGCTCCCGGTTTCCGCGAGGAGCGACCATGCCGACCGTCGTGTTTTCAGCGCTATTCTCGAGCTTCTTCACGGTGCGCATCCTCAAGGGGCCGTGGATGCGCAACCCGCAGTATCTTGCCGTGACCATGGTGGCGACCTCGATCGCGGGCATGGCGGCGGACAAGCTCGCGCCCGGGCTGTTCGACGATTTCATCGCCGGCAATTTGATCGCGTTTGCCGCGGCGGCGCTGTCGATCTTCGCCTTCGACGCGGTGGTCAGAACCTGACGCAAGGGGTCGTGCTTCACCCCGTCCCGCCTCCGCCCAGCGCGGCGCGGCGCGCCTCGCGGCCGCCACGGCGACCGCCA
>WPCK01092683.1_pt1 | contig 37574 bp, 32 predicted proteins | sample 5399851 | NCBI WGS metagenome assembly WPCK01 (sample SAMN12869471, study PRJNA574797) | sludge metagenome | isolation source: wastewater treatment of pH11 | place: China:Beijing | collected 2019-05-20
TGCTGCCCCATATTCGGACACCATATCAATCAACCTCTGCAATGTACAGAAAGGCACACTTGTCGAAGCTCTCTGGGAAAAAGGACAGTACCGCCCTCCCTGGCTGTGGAGCATAATTGAAATTCTGCAGAAAGCAAAAGCTGCCCATCCTGACCTCCCCATGATGTCCGACCCTGTCGGTGCAGGTTCGAAACGTGGCCCCCATAACTGTAAAGAATGCAGCTCGGATGTTGCCGACTCTCTCCGCACCTTCTCACTTACCCAGAACCCTGCAGACCTGAGCAGCAGAGACTGTGGCTGTGAAGAACTGTGGAAAAAAGTTCTGGAGATAGAAGACTTCACCTATGGCACGCCCATTTTAAACTGAACTGCTGAAAAAACAGCTCACCTGAAAAAAGCGAGTTCCAAAACTTATAGTATGGTCTCTTGTAAAATCTGAGGTCAATGCCCGCAATTTGATCCTTATAATCTCAGATTACTCTATAATTTTTAATTTAGTCCTCTTGAGCGAGCAAAGCGAGCGAAAAGGACCCCGTCCTCCCGAGACGGGACTCGGGCGAGACGGGACTCGGGCGAGAAGGAAATCGGGCGAGAAGGAAATCGGGCGCCGGAGCAAGTATTTCCCCCTGATATCTTCCTGTCTTCTCACTTTAGTGATAGCCTCAGCATCACCTGGTCTGACAGGCCTGATAAGTAAACTTACCGACTTCACTTCTGGAATACGGGTTTCTTTTCAGGAAACGTTGAATATTGCTGCGAATTACTGAAGAAGGGTTCAGTAAATCATGGTCCCGACTCCGCCGTCAGTAAAGAGTTCAAGAAGCATGGAGTGGGAAACGCTTCCATTTATGATATGTGCTCTTTCTACTCCGCTTTTAACTGCAACAGCCGCACCTTTGATTTTCGGGATCATTCCGCCGCTGATGACTCCTTCCTCAATAAGGAGGTCAATATCGTCGAGTTTTACACGTGATATGCGGCTACCAGGATCTTTTATGTTTCTGAGAAGACCGGAGACGTCGGTCATGAGGATAAGTTTTTTAGCGTGGAGGGCTGCTGCAATATCTCCTGCGACAGTATCCGCATTTATGTTAAGGGCATTTCCTTTTGCATCCACAGCAATAGGGGAAATAACAGGGATATACCCTTTTTCAAGCATAATATGGAGGATCTCGGGATTTATGACCTCACTTTCTCCAACCCAGCCGATATCCACTTCAGTCTCCACACCGTCGATGAGCACATGTTTTGCAGCCTGTTTATGGCCAAGGATCATTCTTCCGTCATAGCCCGTAAACCCAACGCCTTTGCCGCCGAATAAACCAATAAGAGACACGATTTTCGTATTTATGTTTCCTACCAGAACCATTCTGGCAATTTCCATGGTTTCATCATCCGTAATGCGAAGTCCCTGGAAGAACTCAGCTTTTTTGCCCATGCGCTCCATTTTTTCCGTGATTTCAGGCCCACCGCCGTGTACAATAACCGGCTTGATCCCCACATAACGCAGAAGGACGATATCTTTTATGATATCCTCCATGATCTGGGCGCTGACCATTGCGTTTCCACCCACTTTGATAACCATAATTGAATCGTAAAACTCCTGCATATAGGGCAGGGCTTCAATAAGCACATTCTCTCTTTTGAGTTCCATGATTTAGGAATCAGAAAATCTCTTTTTAAACTTATCGTTGAGTATAAAGGTATAATTAGAAAAATTCCCTGAAAAGATCAATATAAAAAACTCAAATAAATTGTTAATACTGGAAATAAGCCAGCCCGGATAGTATTAAATAAAAGACCTTTCCAGGCTAATTCGCATCGGTATTTCAAAAATAAAAAGAAAGGACCCCAATTTTCCAGGGGATATGAGAATAAAGTTTACTCGAGTTTTTCGATCTTTTCTTTCTTAACGAAGGGTTTGCTGATTTTCTCAGGCATCCAGTCCGGCCTGTTTTTCGGAGCTGCGACAAGTTCCTTCCATGCCTTGAAAACGTGCACCTTCTTTGTCCCGCGTTCCCTGAGGCGGATGATATCAGGTTTGGATTTGGTCCCAGAGCCCCGGTTTGCAGCTTTCAGAGCAGCCTGCCGAGGCTGTTTTCCAGTGAAAACTCCATGTTCATTGCCTTCTTCGTCTCGTAAAACAAAATTTCTTGTGTTGGACATAAAGGTCACCTCGCAAATTGTATTGCTAGACACTGATTAATTTTTAAAGTATATAAAATCTTTCTTCGGATGTTGGCTGTAGTTAGTGGTTTATACAAAACTGCTCTTAATCTGTAGAGGGTATATAAACTAAATTTTTCTAAATTGTCCCCAGCATAAGAAATATTTAAATATTTCTCCCTTATTAAAAATACAACTCAAAAAAGTATTCAGGAAAGGGTTTTTAGATACTCTATTAAAATATATTTTATTGTACTTTTGGAAAAGAACCTGGAAAGCACAAACTTTACATGCTATTACTTCTTATGGTCACTATATTTTTCCAAATGCATAAAATAAAATTATGTGTTTATTAAGGATTTACCCTACAAAACATACTTATCTTTTCACGGATCTGGTTAAATATGGAAAAGTGTACTTTCAACCTCCCGGATGTCCAGGCCAGCAAACCAAGCATAGCTATCAATCTCACCCGTGTTGGGGTAACAAACATGAAAAAGCTGGTTGAAATCAAAAGAAAGGACAAACGCCCAATAGTATTGATTTCAACTTTTGATGTATTTGTTGACCTGCCCTCGGACCGTAAAGGAGCAAACCTTTCAAGGAACTTTGAAGCTGTAGATGAGGTTCTGGAGAAGGTTCTCAGCACACCGGTATATGAAATAGAACAGTTATGCAGCGACATTGCACATAACCTGCTTGGCCGCCATGAATATGCAAATCAGGCTGAAGTCAGGATGAAGAGCGAATACATGATCAGGCGCGCCTCTCCCTCAACCGGAATCAAGTGCCAGGAAGTAGTTAATATCTTTGCCGAGGCTTCGGCTGTCAGGGGCAACGGCGATAGAGATTACTTTGATGTGAAAAAACTCATAGGCGCTGAAGTTGTGGGAATGACTGCATGCCCCTGCGCCCAGGAGATCATGAGAGATAAAGCTGCAACCGAACTCGCCAATCTAGGGGTTGAAAGGGACAAGATTATAAAGTTCCTGGAAAAAGTCCCCATGGCTACCCATAACCAGCGTGGCAGAGGCATAATTTCAATTAAAGTAGCTCATGATTTTGACGTTTCCCTGGAAAGCATAATAAAAATAATTGAGCGCTCCATGAGTTCAAGCGTTTATGAGGTTCTGAAACGTTCGGACGAAAAGGTCGTTGTAGAAACTGCACACATGAACCCGAAATTTGTGGAAGACTGCGTAAGAGCAATGGCAGACAACGTGGTAAAAGAATTCCCGAACCTTCCTGACAATGCAGTGATCACCATCAAACAGACCAATGAGGAAAGCATACACAGGCACAATGCATTTGCTGAAAGGGTAGCTCTCATGGGAGAACTCAGGAAAGAAATCAGTCAGTAAAAAGGTTGTAACCGGTGGAGAAAGCAACCCTTACTGAAAGAAACGTCTGTTTACTGAGAAATCAGTAAACACTAAATCCTTTTTTTGTTTTTTTAAACTTAATAATCTCTATCAGGCTTTTAAGATTGTACAGACATTTTCAGGTAAACCACACAAACTTTATTAAAGGACCTGAATAACCTATAAGCATATATTGAAAAAGGAGTGGACTTGCAGGGCCTGAAGTACCGCGTCCTGGAAGCCCTCGAGGTGAAAGCATGGACGATGCTAAGGAAATCACAGCGGTAGGGCGGAACAAAAAAACTATCAAAGTGGGAGATGCTGTCAAGTACGTAAATAGCGATACTGTAAGTCGTATTGCCGAGATCAAAAAGGACGACCAGGGGAAAGTCTGGGTCCTGCTCGAAACAACCGATCTATGGTATAAAGAAGAGACTCTGGAATATACTGATATCAAGCCCCCGGAAAAGAAAGAACAAAGAGAATTTACTGCCGAAGAGCTGGAAGAGAGGTTCAGGAAAGAAAGGGAAACGATTCAGGCCTTCGATCTCGGAAAAGCCGGAGGAGGAGGGGCAGGAGGCTAACTTATCCTGCCTTTACTTTACCCTGCTTTTTTATTCAGGAATTCAATGCCTGCCTTTAAACAGCTATTTCTTTTGTTTATGTGAGCTATATTAAGAGAAAAGGCAGTTTGCTGTAGACACTACCATTTCGCCTGGGCTATCCTTTCATTTTTCCTGCATTTTGATCCGCTGGGCAAGGATACATTTCCCACCGTGCCTGCCACCAAGCGGATTTTGTGGGGTTCCCAGAGAGTTCATGCAGCGTGCCATAACAGCTGCGCCTCTGGCAAGCCCATCGTCGACAAAGACCACTCTCTCATCAATCTTGGGGGCGAGATTCATTTTCTCCAGGCAGTTCAAAATCAGTTTAGGTTTGTTCCCGGTAATTCCTGCCCTGCCTGTAACTCCGAAAGTGCTGTCTTCAAAAATAAGGCCTTCTTTCTTTGCAACCTCTATGAGCCTGCACACCACTCCTGCCATCACCTCATCAATGACTGCATAAACAATCGATAATCCATGGCTTTTACAGACTTCCATGCCTATTGCACTCAGTTTTCCCATATTTGAGCCATTCTCACCCACATCACAGCCTATGAGTGTTACGCCTATTTCTTCAGCCGCGTCGGGTCTGACAGGAACACTGCCGTATCTCTTCCTATCCCTGGGAACTTTTTCAATAGTTATCAGCTCATGAATACGCCTTGAATACTCTTCTATGGATTTAGCTTTCATTTTCAAAGTAATGAAAGAAGGCGGTTTCTGTTTTTCAAAAACTTCCAGAGCAGTTCCTACTTTCGAATCAACGACCTTTGAGCCCCGAATTATGGCGTCCGGAATTGCGCCTGCATATCCGCAGAAATTACCAATTGTTTTTGCATAAGGCTGGTCAGAACTTGTTATCCTGCCGTCAAGGGTGGTCCCGAAGTCAATTGAGATGCAGGGGTTCCTGAAATCCACATCTGTCAATTTAGCCGCTTCCTTTATTCCTGCAGTTGCAAGTTCACCTTCCATCTCGTTTGCGACAATTTCAACTCCCGTAGAGCCTATTGGGGGCACAACCCCGGCAACTGCCCCATCAAAAATAACTTTCTCCAGTTTACTGTATTTCTGGAATTTTTTAGGGATATTTGAAATGGACATTGGAGCAGTCATATTTCTTGGAGGAACACCAGCCATAAGACACCCATCTGCCAGTGCTTTAATAAATTCGCCGACTTCTTCAGGAGAATCAAAGCCTGCAACGACACCAGTAGAGCGAACAACAAAATTAAGGTCAGTCTTTATGTCCAGACTGGCTTTTTCAACGGATTCTGTAAGTGTATTCTTAACAAGTTCTGCAACAGCCTCGCGTGTAAGTTCTACACCAGTAAGTGTTTTTCCAAATACAGCTTCTCCGGGTTTTGGAGGACGGACATCTCTGGTCATACGCACGACTTTATTTATGATGTGCGTCCTGCCAGTATCCAGATTGGTGGCTGTAAGGATACATTTGGTTGTGGTATTTCCTACTTCTACCGAAGCTACTATAAAGAATGGTTTTGACTTGAGGTCAATCAAACGAACCTGAGGAGATTCTGCAATTCTGGGTTTCATAGCCATTTTTTTTCCCTTCCTGAGGATCTATTATAGACTGAATTGGATCCGCATCTTATACTATTGAACCTGCAACTGAAAATTAATGTATTTGTATTGGAACACACCATGAAATTTATTTAGAGATAATAACAGTTAAAAACCGAAATATGGATGTCGAACTAGTATGAAGACCTGCCTCCTGATTCAATAAACAATCCTGATTCAATAAACAAGTGAGACAAGAATACAATTTATCTGAAGTTTAAAGAAGGTATAAACAAAGCCTGTAATAACCTTTTCTAAAACACTTCAAATTGACAGTTTATTCCAATTAGTTATTATTTGTTATTTTTCTGTTTGCAAGACATAAATAATATAATTTTTTATGTTAAATTTTTATCCAGCGGGACTATTTGTTATCCTATTTTTTTCTTTATTTAAAAAAGACTTGAATTTGAATTATCTGTGGTTATAAGGTCGCATTTAATCTGTGACTATAAGGCCTTATTTAGATACATATTGTAGCATTATTTTATTCACCCTCAAATATGTTTTTATAAAGAAGATTTTAACCCTGATTTATATTTCCTATCGAGACAGAAATTATATTTTGGGAAGAATAAATTAAGACACGTACTAATAAATAGCATAAATTATAAAAAGTACAAATATAATAACACATAGGAATTATTATAGACACATAAAATATAATAATTACAGATTGAAGAGCAATTTTAGATTTTTTCAAGAATCGGGAACTAGTGAATCAGGCACTAGTTATCCTTAAATATGGGGCAATAATCACAGGAGGTCTTTAATGCCGTTAGATCCTATTTGCAAAAAAATAATATCCAGGGATACTGAATACTTTTCGGATTACGGGGGAAAAAATTACTATTTCTGCAGTTCCGAATGCAAGCATAAATTTGATGCACTTGAAAAAAGCGTCATCAGGCTCAAAAGAAACCTGAGCGAAAAAGAAAAAATTTCATTTGGAAAACTAAAGAGAGATATTATAAAACCGGGAATCTGCACTCTTTGCGGAGCCTGTGCAGCAAGCTGTGAGTATATAACCATCAAAGATGAAAAGCCTGAACTGATCGGTCCCTGCAAAGCCTGTGGGGTCTGCTACTACCAGTGCCCCAGAACTATCACTACGGAAGAAGGGCTGATAGGTAGCTTCAGGTATGCTTATGCTGCACAGTCTGCCATACCGGAAATAAAAGGTCAGGACGGAGGGGTTGTGACTTCTCTTCTTCTGTATGCTCTGGACGAGGGGCTTATCGACTGCGCCGTGGTCACGGTTCATTCAGAAGAAGAACCCTGGAAACCCGTACCCATAGTTGCAAAAACCAGGGAAGAGATCCTGAAGAGTAGCGGCAGCATTTACTCCCATTCGATGACACTGGAAGCCCTTATGAGCGCAGTCAAACAGGGAATGAACAGCGTTGCCTTCGTAGGTACGAGCTGCAATATCGATGCAGTCACAAAAATGCAAAAAAGCTCTTACGGTTTTCTGCACCTCTTTATGAGGGCGAAGGTCCTCAAACTGGGACTTTTCTGCATGGACACTTTTGCCTACGAAGGGATCAAAGCAGTACTGGAAAGCTATGGGATCACTCTTGACAACGTCGATGCCATGAAAATCCGAAAAGGGAAATTCGAGGTCGCCCTGAAAGATGGAAAAGAACACATCTTCGAACTCAGCGAATTTGACGAATACAGAAGCTCCTCCTGCCGTTTCTGTACAGACCTGACAGCCGAAAACTCAGACATTTCCTTCGGAGGAGTAGGCAGTCCCAGAGGCTACACTACAGTCCTTGCCCGTTCAGCCATAGGCTATGAAATCTTCAACGAAGCCATAGACAATGGCTACATCGAAGCCCGTCAGCTTACGGATGACGAACTCGAAAAAGTCCTCAACCTGGCAAAGATGAAAAAGGTACAGATGTACGACCTGCACAGAAGGCAGAAAACATAATAAGCATAAATAAGTCCTCTTGAGCGAGCGAAGCGAGTGAAAAGGACCGCGTACTCCCGAGGTGCAATTCGGGCGAGATGAATATATATTTATTTCATAAACTGTTTCTATTATGCATTACCAACGGCATTCTATTCGGATCATTCTATTTTTGAGGAATTTTCATGATTACAAAAGAAGATGTAGAACATATCGGCTGGCTTGCCCGTATTGAGATCAATGAGCAGGAAACAGTCGAATATATGGAAAAACTTAACTCAGTTCTGGAGTACTTCGGGCAGCTTGATAAGGTGCCAACCGAGGATGTTGCTCCTACATACCACGTTGCTGAGGTCTATAATGTATTCAGGGAGGATGTGGCGGAAGAATGCCTCCCGCAGGAAACTGTTCTTGCAAATACCGAACACAAACAGGACGGGACTTTCAGGGTCCCGAAAATCGGCTGAGGAGATGTTTTGATGGCAAAATGGATGAGTGTTGCACAGGTTAAAGAAAAGATTAAAGAAAGTTCAGCCGAAGAAGTGACATCCAGATACCTTGAAGTTATCAAAAAAAGCAAAATCAACGGATATCTAACGATTTCCGATAAGGCTCTTGAGCAGGCAAAAAAGATCGATAAAGAAGGGCATGAAGGCCCTCTTGCAGGCGTACCGATTGCTATTAAGGATAACATTTCTGTTGTCGGGCTGCCAAACAGCTGTGGCTCGAAGATCCTTGAAGGCTATGTCCCTCCTTTCAATGCCCACGTCATAGAGAAACTTCTTTCTGCAGGAGCAGTGATCCTTGGAAAAACCAATATGGACGAATTTGCCATGGGATCTTCTACTGAGACCAGCCATTTCGGACCGACTGCAAACCCCTGGGACCTTGAAAGAGTGCCAGGCGGGTCTTCCGGTGGAAGTGCAGCAGTTGTAGCAGCAGGAGAAGCTCCTTTTGCTCTCGGTTCCGACACAGGCGGATCTGTACGCTGTCCTGCATCTTTCTGTGGGGTTGTAGGGCTTAAACCGACCTATGGAGCAGTTTCAAGGTACGGGGTTGTGGCTTATGCAAATTCCCTTGAACAGGTTGGACCCCTCGCAAACAACGTGGAAGACATAGCAGTCCTGATGGATGTTATAGCCGGATATGATAGAAGAGATTCCACTTCAATTGACAGCAAAACCGAGTACCAGAAAGCTCTTGTTGATGACGTGAAGGGCCTGAAAATAGGGGTTCCGAAGGAATTCTTCGGGGAAGGCATCCATCCTGACGTAGAAAAAGCAGTATGGGATGCAATACACAAATGTGAGAGCCTTGAAGCGACGTGGGAAGAAGTCTCAATGCCCCATATAAAGTATGCCCTTGCCTCATATTATATAATTGCAATGAGTGAAGCGTCCTCAAACCTTGCCCGCTTCGATGGAACACGTTACGGATTCAGAGCAGGCGGAGAAAACTGGCATGCTATGGTTTCAAAGACCAGAGCTGAAGGTTTCGGCACAGAAGTCAAGAGAAGAATTCTCCTCGGAACCTATGCTCTTTCTGCAGGTTATCATGACAAATACTATCTCAAAGCCCTGAAGGTCAGGACTCTTGTGAAGCAGGACTTTGATAAAGCCCTTTCAAAAGTTGATCTGCTCATGGCTCCGACCATGCCGAACCCTGCTTTTAAGATCGGAGAAAAGATTGAAGACCCGCTTACCCTCTACCTTTCAGACATAAACACCTGCCCGATTAACTTGGCAGGCGTGCCTTCGATCTCCGTGCCCTGCGGATTTACGGACGGGCTGCCGATAGGACTTCAGATAATGGGCAAGCCCTTTGACGAAGAAACTGTCCTGCGTGCAGCTTACACTTTTGAGAAGAATACCGATTACCATACCAAGAGACCTCCGGAGGTGGCATGAATGGTCTATGAAAACCCTGACGGTATAAGGATAGGGCTTGAAATCCACGTCCAGCTTAACAAACTCAAGACCAAAATGTTCTGCGGCTGCTCTACAGATTATCACAATGCGGCCCCCAATACCCACACCTGTCCGGTCTGCCTCGGCCTGCCGGGTGCACTTCCGGTCCTTAATAAAAAAGCCGTGGAAGCAGCAATTAAAGTGGGGCTTGCCCTTGAAGGTGAGATTGCAGAAGAAACCCAGTTCCACAGGAAGAATTACTTCTATCCTGACCTCCCCAAAGGTTTCCAGGTCACCCAGTACGACTATCCGATTGTTAGCAAAGGAAAAGTCGTGATCGAAGGAGAAGACGGGGAGCATGTGGTAGGAATTACAAGGGCTCACATGGAAGAAGACCCTGGAAAGCTTGTACACATAGGGAGCATTGAAAAGTCCAAAGGTGTCCTTATAGACTACAACAGGTCAGGCATGCCCCTGATCGAGACCGTTACCGAGCCGGATATGAGGAGTCCCAAAGAAGCAAGGAGATTCCTTGATAAGTTCAGAAACATCCTCGAATACCTGGATGTCTTTGACGGAAACCTTGAAGGAGCTATGCGTGTCGACGCGAACGTTTCTGTCCACTGGGGGACCAGGGTTGAGGTCAAAAACATCTCTTCCCATAAAGGAGTGGAAAGAGCACTTCTCTACGAGATCATGCGCCAGAAAAACGTGATCCGCCGCGGAGGAAAAATTACGCAGGAAACGCGTCACTTCGATGAAGGAAGGGGAGTAACCATTTCCATGAGGACAAAAGAAGAGGCAGAAGACTACCGCTACTTCCGTGAACCTGACCTCATGCCAATGCGCGTTACAGGCTGGATACCCGCAATTAAAGAGACCCTTCCCGAGCTTCCGGATGCCAAACGTGCACGCTTCATGGAGCAGTACGGTATCACAGATATGCATGCAAGAGCCCTGACCTCAAAGATTATGCTCGCCGACTTCTACGAAGGCGTTTGCGCAAAAGGGGTAGACCCGAAGGTTGCAGCTACCTGGACTGCTGACGTCCTCCTCGGAGAGTTAAACTATAGAGACCTTGCAATCTCTTCTTACGACGGCAGGACAATTGGCTTTATCCATGCAAAAGACCCTGAAGTGGAGAATTCCTTCAAGGTCTCGGATATGGTTGAACTGGTCACACTTTTTGCCGAAGGCAAGGTCAGCGACAGGGCTGCGGTTGAAGTCATCCGTACCATTCTGGACGGAAATGAGGAAAAGAGCCCATCGCAGATCATAGAAGAAAAAGGCCTTTTCAAAGCCGAAGACGATCTGGTAACCAGAGCTGTTGCAGAAACAATTGCCGAAAACGAAGCTGCCGTGCAGGACTATCTTGGAGGAACGGAAAAGTCCCTGAACTTCCTTGTAGGACAGGTCATGAAAAAGACAAAAGGCACGGCGGACGCAAAGACAGCCCGTGAACTGATTGTAAAGGAACTTAAAGGGTAACCCGGCAGGGTTCACCTTTTTAACTACTTTTTTAACGGTTAATAAAGGTCAGGCCTGCGGTCTTCGAGAATAGAGCCGGTTTGTCTGATTTTTCTTGCCTCGTCAAGGTCAATTTCCCCCAGAATAACACACTCTTCTTTTCCAGCCTTTGCCAGAATGCGGCCCCAGCCATCAGTAATAAAGGAGCTCCCCGGATAAGTAGAATACCTGTCTTTTCCAACCCTGTTACATGCAATATGCGGCAGTTGATTTTCTATTGCCCTGGAGATTGACATGATACGCCAGGGATATATGTAAAAATCCGGAATTTCGGCAGCTGAGACCAGAAGGTCTGCTCCATCAAGAGTCATTTTTCGGGCAACTTCAGGATACCTGAGTTCATTGCAGACTATAAGTCCCAGTGAGAGGCTGTATTTTTGCAGCCTGATAGGGGCTATACTGTCTCCGGACGCAAAATATTTTTTTTCGGGACCGTAAAGCTGGACTTTTCTGCGGATGCCTGCAAGTTTTCCGGATTCGATACAGAAACCGAGGTTATATTGATAAGGAGCTCTTTTTTCCGGACTTATTGCCCCCTTATCCTTTATTTCTCTCTTTTCTATCATTGAGCCCGCAAGGATACAGCCATATTCTCTGGAAAAGTCACTGAGAGCCTCAATAGTGGGACCTGAAACGGTTTCAGCCACTTCTTCTATGCGCTCATAACAAAAACCGGTTGAGAAAACTTCCGGAAAGACAAGCAACTCTGCTTCTTTTGAAACTGCTTCTTCTGCCAGGGAAAGGGCGTGATCAAGATTTTCATGCTTCGAGCAGGGTGAAATATTCATCTGGATACAGGCGGTTATAATAGAGGTCACTTCCCTTCCTTTTAATTGTAAATGCAGATCTACCAGATACTTCAGTACTTTGTTTAAGTACTGTGTTTGAGTACTTTGTTTAAGTAATTTGTTTAAGTACCTCATGAGGTAATTCTATTCTGCAGTAATATTCAATTTTCCTGTTTAAGACTACGATTTGAGATGACAGTAGAATGAGACAGTGGAGCAGGGCGGTAGGACAAAACACCATTGAGGTAAAATTTATAGAAAGTTTCATAGCTATTGCAGACAATACTATATAATAGATGTCAAAAAATTTGTATATAACAGCAAAAAAATCGTGAAAATTTTCCGAGATAAAATATAAAACATGTGAATGCCAAAATAGCCTGAAAAAGAAATCTCTTGCAGCAAAAAGCCCTGAATTTTTACTGATCTGAAAATGACCATACAGAAGGAAAATATCATGGAAGAGCCAGATTCTGATTTCAAGTTCCATGCAAATACCCTCGTATTTAAGTTGCGCGACTTCTTTTTTCCCCGCAGAAAGATCCTCGAAGAAGCCGGTATAAAGCCCGGTTTTAAAGTTCTGGATTACGGCTGCGGGTCAGGGTCCTATATTCGTGATGCTTCCGAGATGGCAGGCCCTTCAGGAAAGGTCTACGCCCTGGATATAAACCCTGTTGCTATTGAGATGGTCAATCAACTCGCTTTTATAAAACAACTGAAAAACGTAGAAACTATCCTTTCAGACTATAATTCAGGCCTTCCAGCATCCAGTATGGACGTGGTTCTCTTTTATGATACCTATCATACCCTGAAAAAACCGGAACTGGTTATGAAGGAGCTTCACAGAATTCTTAAACCCGAAGGCATTCTTTCCTTCAGGGACCATTACATGAATGAATCAGAAATAATGGAAGGGGCTACTCGAAAAAGATTATTCAAGCTGAAAAAGAAAGGTAAAAAGACATATTCTTTCAAAAAAGATGAAAGTTAATTCGGGCTCAAATCCTTATCTTCAGAAAATATCCGGTCTTTAGAGATGTATTATATAACATATTTATTGTATAACATTTTGCCTGCTACTGTTAAAAGAAATAAAAAAATGAAAAAATAAAGGAATTCGAACTCAGTAGAAACACAAAGCCTGATTGGTCAATAGAATAACTCCTGATAAATTTCTATCTGCTTTTTTCTTACCTGTTTTTTCTTTACCTGTTCATTTCCATCGCTGTCTTTTAAGCTTCTATCTTTTGAGCTGAAGTCAGGTCAGGAGTGAATTATTGTTTGTTGTAAGACCGATTTAGCGTTACAGGAGGTTGTTTTGTTGGATTTGAGTTTATTAGAGGCTAATTACTGGCAGTTAGGTATTCTGGAGGTTTAGTCACAGGTTATTCATGATGAGTTATTTGACCTTTTTACAATGTGCTCTTTCGCAGTCCAATTTTTGAGTTTATGCTTTTGTTGCCGGAATGATCCCTAGGCTTTGCATGATTCTCATTTCCACGGGAGTAATAAAAGTTCCGTTACCAAACAAAAACCCATGCAAAACGGGTTCCGGAGTCTTTCTCTGTATTTTTTCGTTCATATTCTGGATTCTCCTTTTCTGGTTTTGCAATTCCTTGTACTTCACAGGAAGTACGGAATCCTATTACCTTATTCAAATATAAATAAATTTTGCTAAATTAGAGAAAATGAAAGAAAAAGTACAGAAAAATTAAGGCAAAACAGATCTGAAGATAAAAACCTGAACTTCGGATAACTTCCGGGTCAAAGCTCCAGGTCAAGTTCCATTCTTTTCAAGTTCATTTTTTTCAAATTTTTATTTCAAGATCATCCTTTCAAAATCTTTCTTTTCAAACTCTTTCCTTACTTCAGCCGGCACCCTGTTAAAAGGGCACTCGAAATAGATACAGCGACCACATTCATACCGCCATATTGTCAGTAGAAAAACCGATATGGAAACAAGATAGGTCCCCAGCAGAAACGGAATTTCCAGCAGAAACGGCAGAGGGAAGAAAATCAAGATCATGAACCCTAGAGATGTAATGGCAATATCGAATTTGCCCGGCGGGTGCGGTCTGGGCTTAAAATGCCTTGGCCAGCCCCAGTTCATCATACACCTCAAACACTTTTCTCCCCTGACAAAATAAGGGCAGTGAGTGCAGAAAAAACGCTGTTCCAGAATTCCAAAATGGAAAAAAGCTATGAAAATGTAGGCAAGAAGCCATCCTGTTGAACTGATGCCGATAGCAAGTCCAGCTGAAAATAAAATGGTAAGAGTTACAAAATTCCAGTAGAGAAAATCTTTAAACTCATGTTTTACTCTAAGAGAAGTACATCTGCCTGAACCTGCTGCCCAAAATTCCTCTTTTGAAACCTCAATATTCCCGGGAAAGCCGTCCCTTTTCTTAAATTCTTCTTTCACGCCCACAGACACACGGTTCACGGGGCATTCAAAGTTAATACAACGAACACACGCATATCGCCGAGCCGTCAGAAAGAAGAGTGCCCAGGCTACGATATAAGCTCCAAGCAGCAAAAGGTCTCTGATAAGCCAGTAAACCGGAAAAAGGAACATGGGAAGAGTACCAAGAACGGTCATTGCTTTTTCAAAAGGACTGTGAGACCCGGGCCGGGCCTTAAAGATTTTTGGAACTCCCGGAAGCATCATGCATTTTACGCATCCTTTGCTCCGAGCGTAATAGGAGCAGTGAGTACATGCGAACCGTAATTCGATAATCAGGAAGAAAATGAGGGCTATCCCTATGTAAACCGCTACCAATTTGAGAGAGTCCCTTGCGACGGCTATCGAACCAATAAGGAAAGGGATCGCATTTAAAAAATTCCAGTATAGACGATCTCTGGCAGAATGTTCTGTTTTTAAGGGAAGCGAAATGCCTGAAGACATGAGGAGTTTTTGGGAAAGTAAAAGGTATAAAGTTTTGGATCTTAAGGAATTTTGCTGGAGGGCAGTCTTGTATTGGATACTAATCAAAAATTAAAATTTCAGAGAGGCTCATCAATAATTTAACAAATAAGATATTTAACCAAAGTAATCCTCATAATCGATATTCCATTCTATTGCAGAAACGCCACCACTATCTGGAACCATAAAAAACTCGGTTGCTGCAATATCTTCGTAGTTGCAGAGCTTACATCTGTAATATCGTCTTTCCATGGTTTCTTGCTCTTTAGACACCCGTATGTCCGGTTTTTTATATTCAATATATGTACCGGTTTTGCCGCATCTTTTACATTGAACCTTTGCCAGGTCAGAGACTTTCATTGTTTTTCCTTTTTTTGTAACGAAACCTTCAGAACTCTCTCGAACATTCATATATCCGCAGGATCTGCAACTCCAATAGCGGGTAATCTGTATTCTGTAAGTTTCTGGAGTGCTTATTTCCTTAATATCCGGTTTTTCTGTTTCACGGCAGATAAACTCTTTTCCGCAGTTATTACATACAGTATTTCTGTAATATTCTGCAATATAATAGTACTGAAGTTTTAAAGGCACTGCAGTGGTAATTACAAAACCGCTAAGAAGAATAGCTAATAAAATGCCCCTTTCAGAAGTATAATAATTTGCTACCGAGAGAAAGAATGCCGAGAAAAAAAAAGACACTATAAAGAATATTATGGCAAATAAGGAATTGGGAATTTCTCCGACAGCAGAAGTAAAAGATTTACCAAAAATTTTGATTAAACCAGGAGCTAAGTCTTTAAGGAAGAAGCCTTCTTTAAGATCGCCTTTATAGGTAATTGTGTGGGTGGTTGAAGAGAGTGTACACTGAATAGTCGCTATATATTCTTTACCTGGTTTATATTTTATAAGTTTTTTAGATTCTTTGGCTGTATTCATCTTACCCAACCCAGCTTACTAAAAACAGATAAAAAAGAATACATGTTTTCAAATGATACAACATTTACAACTATTTAAATTTTAGGAGTAAGAGTTTAACGCTTATGTTGAGAGGTTCAATACTAATTTGTTGAACCATTAATTCGTTTCAGGGGGAATAAATATACCAAAAATAAAACTTTACATCGCCTGCAGCCTCGACGGTTACATAGCCAGAGAAGACGGCAGCATATACTGGTTAACAGAATACGACAACAATTCCGAAACCGATTACGGCTACTCCGAATTTTACGCATCAGTCGGTACAGTTCTCATGGGCAGAAAGACCTATGAGCAGGTCCTGGGTTTTGGAGACTGGCCTTATGCGGACAAGAAAACTTATGTTTTTACAGGGCAAAAAGAGCCTCTGCTCCGGGAGAAAAACGTAGAATTTGTTTCCGGGAATGTCAGAGAGTTCACGCGCCAGCTGAAAGAGAATACTGACAAGGATATCTGGCTTGTGGGTGGCTCACAGCTTATTAAGGCGTTTCTCGAAGAAGACCTGGTGGATGATATGATCGTTTTTATTGTTCCGATCATTCTTGGAGGAGGAATTCCGCTTTTTGATCGGATTGGAAAAGAGATTAAACTCAAGATGACCAATACGGAGAGATATGAAAGCGGGCTTTTGAGAACGGAATATAACCTGAAGCCGACATAAAGAAAAAATAGCAAATCATAAAAAGAAGGTCACTCAAAGTTCTTAGTAGAATTAATCAGGCTTTCGAGTGATTTAATGGCAATTCCAGATTATCAGGCTGTAATGCTCCCTTTGTTGAAATATGCAGGAGACGGTAAAGAGCACCACATTCGCGATGCAATAGAAAAACTGGCCGAAGAATTCGAGCTGAGTGAAGAGGAAAGAAAAGAACTTCTACCGAGTGGTCAACAGGCTATTTTTAAGAACAGAATAGGATGGGCTAATACTTATCTGAAAAAGGCTGGACTACTGGGTTCCAGAAAAAAAGGATATTTTTCCATTACCCGGAGAGGACTGGATGTTCTCAGAGAAAAACCTCCTTCCATTGATGTCAGTTTTCTGAAGAGATACAAGGAATTTAATGAATTTTACAATAAGGACAAACAGGTTTTAATTGACAAGCCAGATGTTCCCGAAGCGGAAGGAAAAAGAGCTCTCGACCCCGAAGAATCTCTCGAAATCGCATATCAGAAACTTCACAACGAACTTGTTTCCGAAATAATTTCTACTACTAAAAAATGCTCTCCTGCTTTCTTTGAATCACTGGTTGTTGACGTTCTGACAAAAATGGGATATGGGGGTTCAAGAGTCGATGCCGGAAAAGCGATTGGCAAAAGCCATGACGGCGGCATTGATGGCATCATAAAAGAAGACAGGCTAGGGCTCGATGTAATTTATATACAGGCGAAGCGCTGGGAAGGTACGGTATCAAAACCTGAAATCCAGAAGTTTGCCGGAGCTCTTATAGGTAAGAAGGCTAAGAAAGGCGTTTTCATAACGACCTCAAGCTTTTCAAAAGAGGCTATTGAATATGCCGACTTTACAGGAAATATTGTCCTGGTTGACGGGGAAATGCTTGCACGGCTAATGATTGAGTATAACGTTGGGGTTTCGAGGGTAAAATAATATGAAGTCAAAAAGATGGATACAGATTATTTTGAAGATGGAGTAATCTAAAAAATTTCTTTCAACAAATAATATATACCTGAAGTCCCCATATAATGGTTTGAAATCAAACCAATATTGCATACAAAAGCATACAAAATATAAATATATCCAAACCGATATTTTAGTTGTGCTTTAAGTTTAAAGTTTGGGGATTGTAGCAGAAGGCAGAGAAAGTACGATCGCAAAGAGGAAAAAACTTCCAGCTTGATGTTTAATTTTTCCTTTTTGAGACAGCCATAAATGGTTTTATGGATAAAAAGGAAAACCATGTGGCACCATTGTAGAAACCTGCCTGATGCGAGATAAAAAATATATATCTGTAAACAGAATACTTATTATTGATTCTATTTAATCGAACTTATTAAAATAAGTCCAGAACATAGAAATCAAAGACCGAAAACCCAGACGTTAGCCTGGGAGGACGTCGTGTGAGAAGTCATGAAGAACATGCTTAAAACTACAGTTTTGCTTGCCGCCCTTACAGGTCTCCTTGTTATCATAGGTGACTACTTTGGCGGAACAGGCGGAATGATCATCGCATTCCTGTTTGCAGTAGTTCTCAACTTTGGGAGCTACTGGTACAGTGACAAGATAGTCCTTAAGATGTACAGGGCAAAAGAAGTTTCCCCTGCGGAAGCTCCAAACCTGCACAGGATTGTCGATGGGCTCGTGATGAAAGCAGGAATACCAAAACCTAAAGTGTATATTGTACAGTCCGGAATGCCCAATGCCTTTGCAACCGGCAGAGATCCAAAGCATGCGGCTGTGGCTGCAACTACCGGAATTCTTGAGCTCCTCTCTTATGAAGAGATGGAAGGTGTACTGGCACACGAGCTGGCACACGTAAAGAACAGGGATACCCTGATAAGTGCTATAGCTGCAACCCTTGCAGGTGTTGTCACAATGCTTGCTCACTGGGCGCAGTGGGCTGCAATATTCGGCGGTTTCGGAGGCAGAGACGATGACGGCAACGGCGGAATCGTTGGCCTTATTGCAATGGCCATTGTGGCGCCGATTGCTGCAACCCTTATCCAGCTTGCAATCTCAAGGTCAAGAGAATTTGCAGCCGATGAAGAAGGAGCCAGGATTTCCAGAAAACCATGGGCTCTTGCTGATGCTCTTGAAAAGCTCGAATATGGGAACTCTCATTACAGAGCGAGAGTCTCAGATGTACAGGCAAAGGAAAGCAGTGCCCACATGTTTATTGTCAACCCTCTGAAAGGAGGAGCTGTTCAGTCCCTCTTCAGGACTCACCCCGTGACCGATGAACGTGTAAGGCGCCTGAGGGCAATGAAGTTCTAAAGCCCTCTAACTTTTTAAGTTTCATTTTTATTTCTACCTTTTGACCTATCTTCGATTTTGTTCTTCGATTCATTTTTAATTTGTTTTCAGTATTCATCTTTCTAATTTTCATTTTCATGTATAGTTTCTTTAAATTCTTTAATCGTAAATTTCAGGTCCGTTTTCTCTTTGAAAGCCTTCCCGGTATTTTTTTAAACATAGCGTGCTATATGGTATCAGACTACACAGGAATTATCAGACTCACAGAGAAAAGACACTTATAAAAGACACTTATAAAAGACACTTATAAAAGACACTTATAAAAGATAATGATAGATGAAATAAATGGACTGGTAGCCTGCAAAAGATAGAAGAAAAGATATCTGTTCATGGTAAGATTGCCGATAAAAGGTAAAGACAAGATCCAACAAATTAAATTATATCAGTCCATATCTGATGTTTGTAGAATGCTTGATAAAGCAGACAGATTCGGATGAAGAACACTTCTGGTATAACAAATTATTGCACGGTTATTCACACCCTATTCCGATCTGATTGGGGAGCTTTTTATGGAAAACAAGTTTGAGATTGGCAGGATCATCAGGGCAAAGAACATTTCTGATGCATGGTACCGCGGACTTAATATTATCTGGAACCACGGGAGAGTAATTACTGACGAAAGGGGAAGCCAGATAAAGGAATTCATGGATTTGATGGTGGTAATTGAAAATCCCTATACGGACAGAATTCCCGCAGATACTGCCTGGAATGAAGAAAGGCTTGAAGAGTATGCAAAACAGCTGATCTCAGGCGAAAATATACAGGACTTTGAGTACACTTACGGGCAGCGTCTCAGGAACTGGAATGGGGAGGTGGACCAGATAGAGTATGTAATCGAAAAGCTGAAGGAGAGTCCCACCTCCAGACGTGCTACAGCTGTAACCTGGATTCCGCCTGTGGATACAAAGGTCAATGAAGTCCCCTGCATGATCCTGGACGACTTCAAGATCCGGGATGAGAAAGTCCACCTTACTACACTTTTCAGGAGCCACGACTTTGGAGGAGCTTACCCTGCAAACCTTTACGGACTCTCCAAACTTCTTGAATACGTTGCCGAAAAAGTAGGAGTGGAGCCAGGAGTAATCACCACTGTAAGCATTTCAGCCCATGTCTATGACCACGACTGGGACATGGTAGAAAACATTGTGAAAGGTATAAACTGAAAGTTTCGCTCAAACTCAGCAGTCAACTGTTTCAAAAGGTAAAAAGAAAGCAGTCAAACTCAACAACACCCGGATTAAAAAAATAGAAGAGCTCTGATTATACATGCGCGCCTCAATTAGCAAATCCTCAATCAAAGGGGAGGTCTTTGCCCCTCCTTCAAAGAGTTACACCCACAGGGCTATAACTCTCGCAGCCCTTTCAAAAGAATCGATCATTCACCGTCCCCTCCTTTCCGCTGATACTCTTGCTACAATCAGAGCTTCTGAGATGTTCGGAGCCGCGGTTAGACGGGAGAAAGAAAATCTCATCATCCAGGGATCTAATGGAAAGCCCGGTATTCCTGATGATGTAATTGATGCCGCAAATTCAGGGACAACCCTCCGCTTTATGACAGCAATAGCAGGCTTAACTGACGGAATCACTGTACTTACAGGAGACTCATCTCTTCGCACGCGTCCAAACGGACCTCTTCTTGAAGTTCTCAACAGGCTGGGAGCAAAAGCCTGTTCTACGCGAGGAAACGAAAGAGCGCCTATTGTGGTCAAAGGAGGAATTAAGGGATCTGAAGTGGAAATAAGCGGCTCGATCAGCTCCCAGTTTATCTCTGCTCTTCTTATAGCCTGCCCGCTTGCTGAAAACAGCACCACTCTTTCCATTATAGGAAAACTGAAGTCAAGACCTTATGTTGACGTGACCATAGAAATGCTCGGGCTGGCAGGAGTCAAAATCCATACAGATGATAATAACGGCACGAAATTTATCATCCCCGGAAAACAGAAATACGACCTGAAAGAATACACGGTTCCCGGAGACTTTTCTTCTGCTTCCTACCTGCTAGCAGCTGCAGCCATGCTTGAAGGCTCCGAAATCACAGTCAAAAATCTATTCCCTTCAAAACAGGGAGATAAAGTGATTATTGATACTCTCAAACAGATGGGAGCAGACATAACATGGGACATGGAAGCTGGCATTGTGACCGTAAGAGGAGGAAGGAAATTAAAAGCCATTACCTTTGATGCCGGATCAACCCCTGACCTTGTACCGACTGTCGCCATCCTTGCTTCAGTTGCCGAAGGGACCAGCAGAATAGAAAACGCCGAGCATGTCCGCTATAAAGAAACAGACCGGCTTCACGCCCTTGCGACCGAGCTTCCGAAAATGGGAGTCTCCCTCAAAGAAGAAATGGACAGCCTGACAATCACCGGAGGGACTCTTGAGGGAGCCGAAGTCCACGGCTGGGACGACCACAGGATTGTGATGTCTCTAGCTATAGCAGGCATGGTTGCAGGAAACACGATAGTTGACACCACTGAGTCTGTATCGATATCCTATCCTGATTTCTTTAAAGATATGCGAAACCTTGGAGCAAAAGTCAAGGAGATTCCTGAAGAATAAGTGAGATAAAAATTACTCTCCGCTCTGCCAAAGAAATCATTAGCCTTCTAAATGAATCTGAACCAGTTCAGGAATAATAAGGAATAATAAGAAATGACATAGTACTTATACAAAATATCCACAATTAAATATATGGAAATAAAGTGCAGGTGCGGAGATAAATGTATAAAACCTGTTTCGGAAGTACTGAAAGACATTGAGTTATTCTACAAACCATGCAGGGATTGCAAAACAGAAAAAATAAGAAAATTCTCTCCTCTGGCAGAACAGATTAACCTGGACGAAATAGATAACCGTTTTGGAAATTGTAAATGCGGCAAAAGGCAGCTTGATATTGTAATGGCTCACGTGCTAAAAGTAATGATAGATGAAGGAATAAAAGATAAAAAAGCTAATTTAAGGAATGCATGTGTTCCTCTTATAACTCCTGGCTATCTAACTGATTATGTACCCTTTTTGCCTGAGAATTCTTTAGTAATATTATCCAGTGAAATGAATAAAGAATGTGCTGAGAGAGTTATAAAGGAAGTTCCGGAAGTTAAAGGAGTTTTAAAGGGAGATGCAAGAAAAACTGTGGGCATAAAAGACTCCGATTCCAGCCCCCATATATATGAACTTCTTGCCGGATGCGATTTAAGATGTGATATTATACAGACTCCTTACGGTGCTTTAGGGATTTACAAATATCAGCATGAAATCCACATAGAGTTTCCGCAGGTACACTCTCCGAAAATAGAAATACTTGAAAAAGCTTTGAAAGATTATAATAATCCTTCTGTTCTTGATTGCACATGCGGCCCCGGAAGTTTAGGAATCACATGCCTTAAAGCCGGCGCGCGAAAAGTTGTTTTTAATGATATATGGCACCCTGCAATAGAAACTACTTTGATTAATCTGGAAGCTAACGGGTTCCCGGTAAAATTCTCAGGCAGCGAAGAAGAATTAATAGCATCCGGAAACAACTTTGAAGTTTACAGTACGGATATAAGAGAATTAGTAAATTACCTGGATGAAAAATATGATATTTGTATCGTAGACACGTTTCCCGGTGTGGATACAGCAAAATTTATTGAAGCCGCAGGTAAATTAGGCAAAAATGTTGTTGTGATTTGAAATAGAAATATATGAGCCTGGAATGGAAAGCTGATGGTAGGAAATCGTGGATCACGATATCAAGTGTAAAGGAAAATAGACACACTTCTACTTTTTTTGAATGAGCAAAAAGAAGCAACTTCCCGTAAAATTAGTCCTCTTGAGCCCAGTTCTCAATACTGGCTCTCAATATGTAATTTTGTAAATTAGTCCTCTTGAGCGAGCAAAGCGAGCGAAAAGGACCGCGTGCTCCCGATGCGTAATTCGGGGCGGAAAGGACACCGCCCTCCCGAGGCGGGACTCGGGAAAGAAAGAAAAAGCAGGCCCGAAGGCCTACTCTGTTTTAAGTCGTTTAATTTATTGAGTTTATTTTGCCGGGATGATGAGGGATCTCTCACCAGCAGGCACGAACTCTCTGATGGCACCGCGGCCGAACTCTCTCCTGGGCTCTGCAAAGTTGAAGGGCATGAGATCGTCAGCGAAGCAGACCTTAATGAGTGGGTTGACGGTGAATGCGTCGCCGCGGCCTGCGTGGGCTGCCTGAGCGATACCTGCGTATCCACCCTGGTGACCGACGTTCATTGCGTAGTTGGGGTAGTTTGGACCACGGAGTTCGTCTGGGAGACCTTCGTCGCCCTGGTAGGACAGAACGTTTGTGGCACCACACTGATCCTGCAGGTCGAAACCGAAGAATCCGAGTCTGCCCCATGCTTCCTTGTGCAGGTACATGGAGAGGTACCAGCCTGAGAGACCGGCGTTTGCGTTTGCAGTTCCGAGTGCACATGCGACACCGGCTGCAGCTGCGAGCACGGTTGCTCTCTGGGATCCACCGAAGTGGTCTTCAAGGGCTGTTGGGAATTTCTCGTAGGTCTCGATACCGTAGAGTGTGGACTCGGTTGCGATGTCCTTTACTACATCGAGGGTTGCCTTTACCTTGTTGTCAGTTCCGAGGTTTGCAGCACCGTTGTACTTGTCGTTGATGTAGTCAACGTCGTAGTACACGTTGTTGTCGAGGATATCATCAGTGTATGCAGCGGTTGCATACTGTGTGAATCCGACACCACCGGACATGTAGGATCCGAGCCAGATCTGGTCGTAGAGCATGCATCCTGCACCGACGACTTCAAGGGCAATCTTTGCTGGGTCCTGGGATGTGCGGCTTGTCTGGATGATGTCTGAGAGGTGACCGAAGGAAAGTCCACCGGGCTCGTTTGGTCCGCGTGCACGCCTTGCTGGGAGCATTTCACCCATGGAGACGAGGGCTGCGTGCTTTGCAGCGAAGGACAGGTCAGCGACTGCTGCTTCACCGGCACACATTGCGTATGCGGAGATGAAGGACATACCGATCTGCATGGCTGCCCACCTGGAGGTCTGAGCACCGTCAGTTGTTCTGGAGACAATTGTTGGGATGTGGATTGCCTGCCAGGATGTCTTGCCGATGGAGGCCTTAATCTGGGCTGCCTGCTCTTCGGAGAACATCTTGTTGATGTTGATGACGTACTGCTTGTCGATTTCGTCTGCGAGTTCGTCGTCACCGGTAAAGACCTTGACGTAACAGTCGTCAACGAGAGCGGGGTGGGTTTCGACCATCATTTCCTGAACCACTGCTGCACCGGGCATGGCGTGGTTAAGGACTTCAAGGTAGTGGTTGATGGTTTCAGGGGTAACTTCCTTACCCAGCCTCTTCTCGAGAGTCTCGTGAGCCATGTCAAGACCGACGATACAGGTTCTCCTGATGTCATCCCACATCTGCTGCATTGCAGCGTTGTTGACGTAGTGGAGGTCATCAGGTTCTGCAACAATGTCAGTTCCGGAAATGGTGTAAGGAGTGATTGCACGCTGACCGAGAGGTGCACCTGAGTGCATCATTGGGTTGTAGAATGCAATGCCTCTCTTTTCTGCGATTTCCTTTCCGGCTTTGATCATTTCGGCTTTTCTTGCGTCCTGCTCAGGACCGAGTCTCAGGAACTTTTCAGTCTTGCCGGTGATGTCTCCACCAGTCTGCTGGTTTGAACCATATTCCTGTGTGAACTTGACTTCCATTGATTTCTTGAATTTAGAGAAAATATCTGCTGCCATTATGATCACCTCATTTAGGCTGGAATCCGTACTTAGTTCTCAGATCGAAGATCTTCTGTACCCATTCAACGACTTCTGCATCGTCCCTGAAGGCTACATTGTCCACACGGTAGATGGTGGTTCTCTTTGCAGCTTCTTCACTGGACATTGGCTTGCCGAGGTTTACTTTCCTGTCGAGTGGAATTGCGACCTGGTCCTTGTCCATTATGATAGTGCTGCCTTCGAGTCTTCTCCTGTCAAGCATGTCGAACATTACACCGTCTTCCTGGAGACGGACAGAGTGACCGTGCACAGTTGCACCACGCATACCTGCGAGGGCGTGGTCAGTCATTTCAGTTTCCATCTGGACCTTTGCGCACTGTTCCATGTCTCTTTCACGGGCTTCAACAATCTGACGACCGGAAAGGGTACCCGGGTCTACACCTCTGAAGTTGATTGCTGCGAAGTATGATCTGAAGTACGGGGTAGCCGGAGCGTTGTACATTGAGTCAGCGAACTGGACGTACCTGACCCTGTCTCCTGCTGCTGCACCGGGTGTTGGTGCCACTGCTTCGCGGACAGAGCATGCAGGCTCTCCCATTTCTGCGAGTGGTGGGTGGGTGCTCGGGTAGTCGCTCCCTGGGGCACGGTGTCCGAGGACTGCAGTTAAGTCTTCGTCGGAAATTTCCCTGAGTTTCTCAAGTTTTCCGGACATGTGCTTTCTTCTGTTAGCGCCGACAGATGTAGCGCCTGGATAATACTGTGATTCGTATGCCATCTCATGCAACTCCTTTATGATCTTTTAACTGGTCTAATGTCGTCTTGACGTATTTTACTATTAAATTTAGTTTATCCCTGGGACAGGAGTCACCGCGTGTAACCCCACTTACCATATCCATCACAATTCCTTTGGTACGGATGTTTTCATCCCTTGGCATCACTAATCTCGTCTTTATCCCTGCTTCTGCAAAATCCTCAAAATCCACCGGAATCTGGCTGACTATGATTGCCGGTATGTCTACCTGGCTCAAAATTTCTCTGGTTTTTCTGATTACATGGTCTTTGATATTCCCGAGGTGAATAACAGCCAGCTTGTGCATTTCGATCTGTGCGACTTCTACCGGACTCAATACAAATGATCCTGTCCTCATGCCTGATTCCGGGATACCTGAACCTGAGTAAAGTACAAGCACACTCACCTGAATGTTTTCTTTCCTCATGCCGTATGTAATCTCACATACCGGTTTTGTGATATGCCTCTGTCCGGGACTCATGGCAACAGCTACAACGTCGGCACGACCGGCTTCCGAAAGAGTGCCTCTTTGAGCAAGTCCTCCTCCTTTGCCAAGTCCTCCACCGCATCGGCAATCAACCACCTGTGTTTCCCGGTCAAACATCATATCTTTTCACTCATCTTTATCTTCATCGTCTTCTTTCTCTTGTTTCTCAATGAAGACAAGCTGGTTTATTTTGGCTTTGGGATCTACCATACCAAGCAAGCGTGGATCAGCTTCAGGACCAAGTTTAGCGTAGTCAGTTACTGTAGGCTTTCTCCTGAGGAAATGCCCTTCCCTGAATTCAAAAGAGAACGGGAGCATTTTTTCGCATACTGCCCTGACATTTTCCTTGACTTCGGCATTTAAGACCTCAAGCCTGATCCTGCCTACACTAACCCTGAGCTCAATAACCTGACCTCCGATCTGAATAGGCTTTCTCAGAGGATGTTCAACCTTTTCCCCGGTGCCAGGACCATAACCTACCTTTTCAGGAAGTCTATTGCCCTGGATCATAACACGGAGTATCCCATCAACCTGAGAAAGCTCAACGAGTAGTTTCTGAGCAGTCTCAGGGGACAGAATTCTACTGGGAAAGATTTCAATTTGAATGGAATTTTCTGTGTTTGAAGCAGAGTCTGACATCTTTAGACCTTTTAACTAATTTGTTTAGAGCGCTCCTGCAACTGCCTTAATTGGCTGGCGGAATTCATCGATCGATCCGAACACGTCGCCAATGAGGCCAGATGTTGATTCGATTGTGAACATCTGAGTACCTGCATCCAGAGCTACTGCTGCGCATACGCAGGGAATTGCGAAACCTCTGGAGTGCCTGGTAACGACGTGGTTACCGTTGAATACACCGGGTCCACCGCCACCATAAATTGAGTGGCTGAAGAATGAGAATCCTACTGCAGTACCCTGTACTTTACCATAGTCGCATCCTGGGAGACCGGTTTCCTTCTCAATGATGTCGTTGAAGTACAGAAGTGTTGAGGAGACGTTCTGGGCTGCACGGCCTGCACCACAGTTCACGAGAGTGGATGCAAGTGTACCGGCTGCGGCATAGGCGTTCCACATTGGGACGTCGTTTGCTTTGTAGAACTTATATCCGGAAGGTGCGGTCTTGTCAACGGAGATTACATTGTTTTCAATTGCCCTGCCGACAATTGATTCGATAACGGTTCCAATGGTTCCGTCCTTACCGTTCTCCTTCACGATGTCATATACCATGTTATTGGCGTTGAGACCCTGGTAAGCGAGACCAAGGAGCTGGTGTCTCTCGAACATACCAACTGCTCCACCCATCTCGAAGATACCGGACTGTTCGTAGATTGAGGAGAGAGCTGCTGCGTTCATTGCGCCACGGTTGGTGATTGCTGCAACGTGGTTGGCCATGATGTTCCTGAGGGAGTAGCCAAGACCTTCGTTGTTCTGGGGGATGCTCAGAATACCCTGAACCTGTCCGCCCATGAGGTCCATTGTCTGCGGGTAGCTTCCCCAGACTGCAGATTTTACGATAGGTGCATCGTATAAGTCTGTTTTAAACATGTCAATGAGGGTCTGGGTAACTGCTGCTGCACCGACTGTTGTTGCAGCCATGAAGTCAGCACCAGCGGCCATTCTGGATGAGGGGGCCTGAATAAGCAGGCTCTTTCCGCCTTTAAGGACCCTGACATTTGTGTCGTCGCCTTCGTCAACCTGGACGAGCTTCTTTACGTTTGCTGCAATAGCATCAACATTGCCTACGATATCGTAGTTGAGTCCACGGCCTAAGATCTGACGGCCCTTACCGCCCATCTTGCCGCTGGCAAGTGCGCCCTGAATACCTGCGAGGTTGACTGCAACGGACCGCTTGGTGTCCAAGATAATCTTTTTAATTGCTGCGTTTCTTGTTGGAGCAAGGCTCATAATGTCGACATTGCTCTCGAGCAGTTTTCCTCTGTCGTCGTAGATGTCTACTGTGTCAGACACTTTAATTTCCTCCTTAATTTATTAAAATCACTTTGGGACTGGTCACCTAATCGAGTGCTTTTGCACTCAATAAATCAAGTACCGCGTCGTTTTTAAGTGTCCACTTTCCCAATGAAATCTCATTCGTTTAGAAGGTACTTAAATCTTTTGTGTTCTCCGCTAGATGAATTCATGTATTTTTTTAAAAATCATTTTATTAAGGTGAATTGTATTTTTCTATAATTATATTAAAAAACAGCATCAATCGAAAATTTAATTTTTAGGGACACCCAAAAATATCAAAAAATTGACAAAAAACTTATTTATATATTTTTCTGAGAAATGCCTGAATTAATGTAATTTTTTTGGTTCTGTTAATACTCACTCATAGAATCATACCAAAAAGATTTAGTAATATCCTCATTATACGAAAGTTTGATATGGAAGTAGTTGTCGACGTAGGTGGAAATCCCGGGGTAGACTGTAGAGGCTTTTGCAAATACTGCTACTTTAAAAAAGTCAAAGACGTTCAGCCCCTCGGCTGCAAGTATTGCCTCCCCTTTAAAAAAGGGTGCGATTACTGTACTCGCAGCGTAAAAGAATCGTATTCAGGCTTCAAGCCTCTCCAGATGGTACTCGAAGAGACTGCAAATAAGCTGTATTTCGCAACCGGAGAGGTAAAAAAGTTCACTGTTAGCGGAGGAGGAGACTTAAGCTGCTACCCCGAATTGAAGAATCTTATTACTTTTCTGTCCCAGTTCAACACTCCAATACACCTTGGATATACCAGCGGAAAGGGATTCAGCAAGCCTGATGACGCTCTTTTTTACATAAACAACGGTGTTACGGAAGTGAGTTTCACGGTCTTTGCGACAGACCCTTCCCTGAGAGCCGAATACATGAAAGACCCTGAACCCGAAGCATCTATTCAGGTTCTCAGGGATTTCTGTGCCCACTGCGAAGTGTATGGAGCGATAGTCCTTCTTCCGGGAATAAACGATGGAGAGGTACTTGAAAAGACCCTCAGCGACCTGGAATCTATGGGCGCAAAGGGAGCCATTTTTATGAGGTTTGCAAACTTTCAGGAAAACGGCCTTATCCTTAACAATTCTCCAATTATCCCGGGGATAATTCCACATACAGTCTCCGAGTTCACTGAAATTGTACGCAGTTCTGCAGCAAAACATCCTTCCATGAGGATCACAGGAACACCACTGGAAGACCCTTTAATTGGTTCGCCTTTTGCAATCCGGAACGTTCCCGAAGCCCTCTCAAAACTTCCCGGAGTTACCAAAAAAGCAACCGTTCTTACAGGGCAGGTAGCAGCCCCCAGGCTTACCGAAATATTTGAAGCTCTTGGAGGCAGCGTGAATGTAGTCCCGTTGAAAAAGGACATAGGCTGCCTTATTACAATTGATGATTTCAGAAATCTGGACCTCTCCGAGGTGACTGAAACTGTCTTCATACCTGGAAGAGCTTTTGTGCATGATATGGAAGTCAGGGAAGCTCTCAAAAAGGATGGAGTAGACAGGATTGTTCGCAGAGGACCGGAACGCCTCTCAGTAGACGGTGAAATGTCCATAGGCATGACAAGAGAAGAAGTTCTGGAGCTGGAAATAGAAGGTTTCACAGAGCTTATTAATCAGATTAACTCCCTTGGACTGCCGGTAGATTAAAGCCTTGATCTACCCGGAACCCGTTCAAATTCAGCTTTAAAAAGAGGAAAACATCATCAAAAAAGAGCTACAGAAAAAGGTATAGATATTAAAACAGATACTATATAAATCCATAAGAAATTATATAATTATCGAAAAAATCAATAGAAAGCTACTCAATTAGATAGAGAGAATTTTGCAGATAAAAAAAGAACGGAGAATGAAAAGACCTCTTTTCCGGAAGAAAAAAAATCCTGCAGGAAGGTTTGGAGGCATTATTAATAAACATTTCCATTTTTACCGGAATTTAGATTGCCCTACCTTCTCCCTGAAGGCAATAAGAATATTTTCATCTTCCTGAACATTCTCTGTTTTTCAACTCAGCGCGCAGAACCGGACATAAAATCCGAGAGTCCAAGCTGCTTAACCTTATGGTTTTCAAACAGAGAGCAGATATCATAGTCAAGAAGCTCGATTCTTTGCCTGGTATAGCTTGAAACCCCGTACCTTTCACCGATCTCTTTTGAAATTTCAAGATATTTGCGGACAGCTCCCTCATGTACAGTCAGTACTACATTGCCCCCGCACTTAGGGCATGCTCCTGTGAGAGGCGGGCGTCTGAACTTTTCTCCACATTTGATGCAGCGCATGCGCTGTCTGGAAAAAGAACGGAGATTTCCAATCAGGTCCGGAAGAAAATGAGACTTTAAAACTCTTTCAGCCACATCAGGTGCATCTACCGCCCTTATCTTGCCAGCCAGGGAGAGTTGAGCCTCCATCTTCTCAATCATGCTTCCAAGAGTCTTATATGAAGATTTCAGAGGACCTGCAGCAATATTTGAAGTATCGTGTGTAAACATAAAGTGCTCGTACTGATCAGGCTTACCCAGCCGGCTGCTGACGAGGTCCATAATGCTTTCAATCTCGGTGGGGCTTTTGATCTCCTGCGTAGCCCTGTAAAACTCAAGAGGATATCTTGCAAGCAAATCAATATTATGGGCTTCTTTGTCCACTTCCTTGGGGTCGATTCTGGTGGTCAACACCAGAGGAGCGTCCATCTTTCCTCCCCTTTTCTCGGGAAGATATGACCTCGAAAAATTGAGAATTCCGTCCATAAGAAGCATTACGCAGTCTTCATCCCCATCACAATTCCTGCGTTTTGAAGCATGGAAAAAAGGATGAGCATAACCTACTGAAGCTTTTGTAAAACCTATAAGGCGCCCAAGCACTCCCGCTGAAGTATGTGGAGCAAGCCCTATCATCAGTACCCCGACGAGGTCCTGAATGGTTTCGGCATTATAGTAGGGTTCAACCTTGTAATACTTCACAAGAAGCTCATCCACATACTTTGCCGTACGCAGCATATACTCAGCCCCATCGTAAGAAAGCAAAAGATCCTGAACCTTCAGACAGACAACCTGGTCGTCCCTCTCAAGCGGCTTTCCATAGATGTCCTCTTTATAGTCGAGTTCTCTAAGCCTGGCTGCGGTAATTCCGAGCTCATCAGCCCTGATATGCGTAAGGGGGATATCGGACATATCATACCTGACTGTCCCATCCTTAAAAATATAAACATCATGCTTTGCACGCAGGATTCCTTTTTCCAGAGGCTCGGGAGTCATCTGCCCATTCATGAGCCTTTTTACTCCCTTAATAATATCCATTCTTTCCCTTTCGCCCACATTCTCAAAAGCCTGCTTGTAAATAGGACGGAAATCCAGCTTTACATTCGCAACGGAGGTCGGTTTTCTCCCACACTTGGGGCAGGTTTCTGCACCTCTCACGTCAATTTTGCATCGGGGGCAGGAAAGTTTGGGATTGGTAAATTCCCCGCATTCACAGCGCCAGAAATAAGATTCTTTCCCGCAGGCGGGGCACTCCCTCAGCCCCAGTTCAACTTCGATTTCCCCTATCTTGGCATTCATGCACGAAGTATAATCTGAAGCAGAGACAAGGTTACGCGTCATTCCTCCTGCATTGCTTATCGGAAAAAGAACCTGAGCAGCAGGAGACATCTTTCGCAGGTCGGATTTTTCCGGTCTTCCCATCCTTGCCCCTATCCTTGAAGGAGCCTTTGGATAAACCTTAAACCCGCTCAAAATGCCTGCGGCTTCTACCATATCACCAGTATCCGGCATACTGACTTTTTCTTTAAGCGAACTGTCAAGCCCGAGGCATAAAATAAACGGGAGAGCTTCTTCAACAAAGATACCGCCTTCTTTTACCTTATGCAGAACAAGAAGCTTTTCAAGCACAGGTTTTATGCCCTCTTTAACAGAGTCTTCGAGGGGCAGTTTGAGGATTCCTTCTCCTTCTCCTTCTCCTTCACCCTCCAGAAAGGTCCCTTTTTCAGCTACGAACTTTCTTAAAGCCTCAAACTCATTTCGGTTTATGTCATGCCAGAGATAGGTGAACTTCGGGTGCAGAGGCACATTATACTTCTCTGCAAGCTTGAGGGCAAAACTGGCGGACGGATTTTTCAAATCTTTCTCAAGGATCTTTTCGGAGCAGACGGATTCGTAATCATAAATCCACCACTCGAAAACATAGGGGGAAGGCATGAGAGGATGATTATTCTCCAGAAAGTCCCCGTAATTGATCAGAATTTCCCCGATATCCACAATTACTTCAACCTGCTGGCGGACTTCGTACGCCTCCTTTATATCATCTACCCGGATAAGGTCTCCTGAAAAAAGCCTTACCGTAGGCCCTTCTATCGAGTCCACGGCAGACATTGCGGCAGCTTTACCGGGCCTTTCGATCTTAAGCTGGGTTCCGTTAGTAATAAAATCATCAAGCAGAACCATACCGGCAGGATTAATCCCTGCTGAAGCAAAAGAAGTATTTCTTGACCGCCCGTACCGCAGCCTGAATCCTCCAGGCCTTGAGGGGTGAGAGAATACAGGTCTCCCGGCGATCAGGTCACGGATGTATTTATCCTTTGGCTTGATTTTGTTTTTCTGCTCATCTTCATCGCTTTCCCCGCTTTTAGCTCCCCCGATAAGTGTCTCGAGCCAGTCCCAGCCGTCCATTTTCAATTTATTCACGTGCTTTTTGACCTTGGGAGCCTTGAGTGCAAGCCCTTCGGCAAGTACAAGGCACATCCCTCCCCTGACGCGGTTCGTTCCTATCCTTTCAAGGTCCCTGTGCCCTTCAACCTCGGCTTCTTCAGTCGGGTCCCCGTCAATACAAACAGGACAGTTTCGGACTATCAGGCGGATTTCATCTTCAGAAGGCGTATACTGTAAGCTTGCAACCCTCTTATAAAGCAGGATTTCTTCCACATACCTCTCCACTTCCTCTTCTCTTGGCTTATAGCGGTCGATCCCGATCCCGCGTCTCACATAATCGCCAACAAGAACGGAAAGTGCCTGAGCAGTCCCTCCAGCGCTTCTGATAGGCCCGGAATAAAAGATCTTTATGTACTGCGAACCGTCATCATTTTTACCAAGGTCTACCTTATCAATTCCTTCAATAGGAGCCGCAACCACCCCTTCCGTCAGAACCGCCATTGAGACACGAATAGCAGCTTCAACGGCATCTTTCTTTGAAGGAAAACTTCCTACCACCCCTTCAGCAACCTGTTTTCCGATCTCAAGGGCAGCTTCTTCCCTGGACATCCTGACCTCAAGTTCCCGGATCTTTTCAGCAACACCCTTGACTCCAATAAGGTTTTCAACCCTATCCGCAAGGTCTTTGGCAAGAGGGATTTCTACAACGGGTCTGGGATCTCCTCCCCGGGCTCGTGCTCTGTTTGCAATCTCAATTGCTTCTTTTAATCTTGCCTCAAGCCCATCGAAGTACCTGTGCATTTCTTCACTTGCAATAGTTTCACCCATTTTAAAAATCCCCTTTTAAGAGAACGAAAAAATTATCTCTGCTTTCGCAGGGACCCGGCAGCAAAGAGTCCCTGAATTGAGACAACAAAGAAGACAAAAACCCCAGCCCACATCAAATAGTATCCGATATCAATTCCAAGGAGGTCTATTTCAAGAGTTGTCAAAACCATACCTGTAGCCAGGATCGAAAGGCTTATTAATGTCGTTTTTTTGTTCTGCTCGCGGACTTTCTTATAAGCCCGCATCTTTTCCATCTGTTCTCTTTTTTCCGCCTTCAAGAAGATCTCTCCAGATATCTAAAAAACACACATGATATTCTTCGAATAACATGCCCAAAAAATGAAAGTACTTGAGAGCACTTTCATGCCAAATAAATGGTTATCAACATTTGAACCTCGAATCGGAATTTCAGATCCGGGTGTCAAACTTCACTCAACTCTGACTGTCAAACCCTCACTTATACTCTTGCAATTTAACCGATGTCCCTGATTTAAACAAGATGCCTTACTGAAGCGGCTTCTCTTAACCGGTTAATAAGGGCAGCTCCAAGTCCTGAATGGGAAAAAGAACCGTCAGCAAGGATCACATCCAGCCCTGCTGCGTCAAGTGTCCTGAGCCCTTCAAATAATCTCTTTGCGGCTCCTTCCGGCTCTTTTCGGGACCCCAGTAAAAAGCAGTCGTGGACATTCAACTCTTCGGCAGTAAAAAAACCTGCGGTCTCATCACTGAGTAAAAGCCCGACTTTCTGGCCTTTGCTCACATGTTCTTCCAGCAAAATACCAATCTGTTCAGAAACTTTTTCTTCGCTTTTCCCTTCGACGAGCACGACCTGTGTATTGGGAGTGTAATGGCTGTACTTCTGTCCTGCCTGTTTTTCAGGCATAAGCATTCCAGACCCGGATTCGGCTCCCGCATATGTGGGCCTGATTTTACCTATAACTTTTTCAAGCTCGCCAATTCCTACGGCTCCTATCCTGAGCACGACAGGAGGTTCGACCGTCATATCAACAACGGTAGACTCAAGCCCTATGGCTGTCCCCCCTCCATCAATAACCGCATCAATCCTGCCTGCCAGGTCAGCCAGGACATGGATTGCCAGGCTGGGACTGGGCTTTCCTGAAAGGTTAGCACTTGGAGCAGCCAGAGGGGTGCATGCCCTTTTTACAAGTTCCAGGGGGATCCTGTGGTCAGGCATGCGGAGCCCTATTGTAGGCAGGTTTCCCGAAGTGATTTCCGGAACAGTATCTTTTTTCTCAAGCACAATTGTGAGGGGACCGGGCCAGAAAGTGTCCATAAGCAAGAGAGCTTTTTCAGGAATATTTTTTGCAACCTTTTTAATGTCTTCCCTGGAATGGACAAGGAGACTTAGAGGGTTCCCCGGGGGGCGTTCCTTTGCCTCAAAAATTTTCAGAACGGTATCCGGGTTAAGCCCGTCAGCCCCAAGCCCGTAGACTGTCTCAGTTGGGAAGGCGACAGTTCCTCCTTTTCGGATGATTTCCGCAGCCTCGTCTATAATCACGTCAAAATTCACTTCAGAGACCCTCAAAATCCGGGTCTCTTTTTTATTTCCGTTTTCTGCCTTCACCAGAGGAAAACTCCTTACTGATTGTTATTTTGCTATTGTTTTGTTTGTAAAACCTGTGCACGGTTCATAGCCTATAATAGTGCTGCCGATATTTCCGCTTATACAGGCTGTTTCACACTCAGCAATTTATTTCTTCAACCATTTTCCAAGAGCGGTTTCAAGTTCTTTATGATTTTTCGCATAGTCCTGGAGGCTGATTCCTTCAAGGCTTGCTTCGAGAGCCTGCCTGCACGCAGTGGCTCCGGCTACTGTGCCCATTGGGTGAGCGTGAATTCCGCCTCCGAACTGCATAATAACGTCTTTTCCAAAGATAGAATAAAGGTCAGGGATCATTGTAGGAGCGAGACCTCCGGATGCTACAGGGAACATTGGCTTTAATCCCCCCCAGTCCTGGGCAAGGATATGCTGGCTTTCGTCGGCAGGCACTTTATCGAGCACGCACTGGTCCCTGAGGTTAAGGACTTCATGCTTTTCTCCATGCATTTTCCCGACAACAGTGCCTATGTGGAGCTGGTCAAGGCCTATCAGCCTGCACAGCTTGGCAACAACAAGCATGCTTATCCCATGGCGCGGGTTTCGTGTGTAGGCGGAATGCATGCAGCGGTGGGCGTGAAGGGCAAGACCCGCATCCTCAGCTTCCTCGCGCAGGGTTTGAATCGCAGTCCAGCCAGCGGGCACGATGTCAACCATTACATAACTGGCTCCAAGGTCTTTAAGAAAGTTCATGCGGCGGATCATTTCCCTGCAGGTGGGGGCAGTGACATTGCAGAGGTACATCTTCTTTTCCCCTGTCTCAGACTCTGCCTTTTCTGCAAGTTTCAGGGTAAGCTCGGCTCTCTTCTCAAAACTGTTAAATTTCTGATCACTCAGATTTTCATCGTCCTTAACAAGGTCGCAGCCCCCGACAAAAGAATTGTAAGCGACCTCAGCGTGCTTTTCAGAGTTCAGGCCGACTTTCGGTTTAACAATAGTCCCTATGAGAGGCCTGTCCTGTACGCCCACAAGTTTTCTGATCCCCGGCAGTCCGAAGTTAGGGCCTTTGAATTCATTAATCATTGATTTCGGGAAAGCGATATCCTGCAGCCTTACGTTATCAACTATTTTCATGCTCAGGATATTCCCTGCAACAGCACTGAGGACCTGAGGGACAGAACCCAGCTCAAAAAGCTCTTCCGAATAAGCAACCCTTATAGTCTGTGCACCCTCATCCGCATAAAAGACATGGGGTTTCAGTTTCTCTGCAAGTTCAGGACTCAGCGTAGCAATCTCAGTCCAGGAATCTATGGAACTTTCCCCTGCCAGATGGGTGGCAGCTTCTTCAAAATTCACTCCTGCTGTTGGTTCAATGTGGAATTCACAGACCAGATCCGTCTCTTTCGGGCTGTAGCCGATGTCAATATAGTCCCTTCTCATTTTGTTTTCTCCTTACTCCTGACTGAATATTAATTCCAAGAACATAATTCTGTTAAATAAAAATAGTAGTTCTGATTGAAGGAAGTAACTGAACATAAATAAAAACTTGTTTACTGAGCAAATAGAAATTAAATCGAAAGAATACTCTCAAAAGATGAATAATAAAAATAAAAAAAGAAATTTGAAAGTTTAGATTTTGAGTATAAACAGCACGATGAAATAGATAGTCATCGCGACAAGCCCGAGAGGCAACCCGAGTCTCGCCCACTCTTTACTGGTAATACCCAATTTGCTTGCAGAGATAATGTTAGGAATATTTCCTGGTATCATCATTCCTCCCGAGATTAAAAGTCCCATAAGGATACTCCTTATCTGGAATTCACTAAGGATAGGTCCTATCTCAGCAGCTGCCAGAGTTGCATTATCAAGGACAGCAGAGACCATGTTAATCCAGTAGAGCGCCATAGACGGAACCTGTATGAAATACTCGAATATGAGGGGCTTGAAACCTTCTCCGAGCAGTACGAGCGCCGCAATAAACACATAAACCTTGATAGCCCTCATCACGACATCCTTTACAGTCTCGTTATAGTCTGCGGATTCCATTTCATGAGCTTTTGGGTCAGCTTTTCCAAGGAAAAACACACCAAGAAGTCCAAAAGCAAAGACACCCGGGAAAATATATTTGCCAAGCATATTAAACAGGAACAGAAAATCAGCATTGTAAGGTTCGCCGGCTAACTTTGAAACAGCAATTGTTGAGAGAGGCTCTCCTAGGGGGGTAAGTGCTGCTCCAAGACCAATTGAGAAACATGCAATGATTGTAAGGTCTATCTTGGACTTTCGAGACAGAGGCATTGCATTAACTACCTCAACAAGAATTATTGCAGCAAGAATAGCCGAGATAATACTTGAGGATAAGCCGAGCACGACAATCAAAAGAAAAGCCAGAACCTTAACAGAAAGCATGTCGGTAAGTTTTCTGATTGCATTGTGGATTGGAGTATGCCATTTATAGATGAGCAGGCCGACTATAAGCACGATCTGGAATATGCCGATTGGAATACCAAAGATATCTCCAACGTGCAATGGAGCGGTCACTGCCTCTTCAATAATTTCTAAACTCCATCCTGTTTCAACATCGGGAATTTTAACAAAACCTGAAAGTGTCATTGCTGCGATACCGCAGACCAGCAGGAATACTTCCAGATTTTCTTCAATAACGTGTATTTTAAAAGGTCCAATCAATACGGTGAGGAATATTACAAGAAATCCAATTAAAACTCCTAAATCAAGAGCCATTAGTTTTCCTCCTTTAGTTATTACTCTAGGTCATAAAGGGCCTGAGAAAGTAGCTTGCTATTTAACAGCATGAAATTCTCGAATGGTTGGGCCTTATAGAAACCTGTTTT
>WPCK01054705.1_pt1 | contig 37549 bp, 31 predicted proteins | sample 5399851 | NCBI WGS metagenome assembly WPCK01 (sample SAMN12869471, study PRJNA574797) | sludge metagenome | isolation source: wastewater treatment of pH11 | place: China:Beijing | collected 2019-05-20
GACTCGATTGCCGAGCGTTACGCCGGAGGAATCGCTGCTGGAATTCGTTTCCACCGAGGCCCATTATCGGTTCCTGCACGACCGGAAGTGGTATATCCTGCGCGATGATCAGAAGGAAACCGCAATGCAATTGCCCGACCGGCGGTCGGTCTTGGCCCAGTGCAATATCACGCGGCTGCCCGACCTGCCCGCCGGTAAGCAATTGGGTCTCGAGGAGTTCCAATCCGACATCCAAAAGGCCCTGGGAGAGCGGTTTCTTGAGTTTCAGGCTGCCCGGCAAGACGAGCGGCCCGACGGATTGCGTTACCTGCGGGTAGTGGCCCGAGGGAAGGTCGATGATGCCCCAGTCCACTGGATCTATGCCCATCTGCAGGACAAGGGGGGGCATCGCGCGTCATTTGTCTGTACCATGACCGAGGATCGCGTCGACCACTTCGGACAGCACGACGTGACGCTGATTCACTCCTTTGGGTTCGCCCCGGATGCGCCCCGAGTGACGTCCGCGCCGCCTGAGCAGCCCCGCGGACCTTCCGTGACGCGCTAGGAAAAAGCAGGGCGTACTCGACCGACCGTACCCTCCCTTGCATGGTACGATTGCGGATGGGACCTGGCGGATCGAGAGCTCTCTTCCGGCGGAAGGGAACGACTTGGCCGAAGGGCCCTCGATTGGGGGGATCGTGCCGTGATCTGTCGGGAGACCTCGGTTCCTGTCATGGGACGCGCGTGGCAGTTGATAGGGCAGGCAGACCATGCGTCCGTGGCGGAACAGTTGGCCCGGAATTGGGCGCTGCCACTGCCGGTACCGGAGGCCTACGCGGCCCCCTATTGGTCCGCAATCGGCCGGCACGACGACGGGTGGAAAGTCGTGGACGCATCTGCCGAATGGCAGATCGATACGGGGCGGCCTCGAGACTTTCTCTCGATGGAGCGTCGGGCATCGAACGCCATTTGGTCCCGCTCGATCGAGGGAGTGGAAGACCTGGGACCGCTGGCTCAGTTCATGGTGGCCGCGCATTTCCTGGGGCTTCGGCGTCATGGAGAATCCCCCGCCGACGAGCTCGAGGATCCCTTCGTTTCTCGGTTTGCCCCCGCCTGCTCCCGCTGGAGAGAACAGTCCGGTCTGGGGCCGTCTTGCCACGCCGCCGCAGCTCACTTGACGTTCTTCGATCGTTTCAGTCTGTGGCTATGTTGCGGCCTATCGCCACCGGACCACGAGTTGACATGGTCCAACGCCGTCTGGAAGCTGAGCGCCGTGTCTCCTGCGGAGATCGCCATCCGGCCTTGGCCGTTCCGGGCAGAATCCGTATCGATCGTTACCCATGCGGTGACCATTCCTCGGCGTGATTTTCAGTCCAGTGAGAACTTGAGGCAGGCGATCGCGACTGGCATTCACGAGGAGCTCCGTTGGTCCATTCACGCCCATGGCCAATGACCTGCAGGGTTGTCCCTGGTCGTGCCCGTATGTACCGATCGTGCGGGCCACGCATACCTGCCACCGGCAGGCCGCCCGCGTGGATCGTCATTTCTTGGTTTCGATCGGCTGCGAGACTACAATAAAGGGCAGCCTTGGGACAGCATCTGCCGTGCGAGCCAGGAACCATGAAATCCGTCTGCGGACTAGTGCGAGTCGCACCCGCGAGTAGCGTGTGCCACGGGGTGTTTTCCCGACGCAAACGACGAGAGAACCGCTACGGTTATGCGAGACGCGCGCTAGGGTGCGCCCTGTGTATTTCGCTGGCATGGCGAGGGTACGGAGCCGAACCGGGTCAATTGCCAATCCTGGCGCCCGGTGTGCTGACGGTCGTCCCTGCGGAGCCCGAAGAGGATGAGACGGCCACACCGCCGCTCGATCTCGATACCATCGCCAGCCAGGCCTTTGCCTGGGACCCCAATTTCGACGCCACGTCCGAGACCCTCTTGGGATTGTCCCGCGATGTGATCCTGCGGCGGTTTGTCTGGCAGCTGGAGTTTGCCTACAAGCCATTGCGGATGATCCAGGTGCCGGTCACCGGTGCGAGTGGCCAGAGTTCAACACAGGCGGTCTGGTACCTTGTGTACCGTGTTTCCAATCCCGGTCGGCATCTGGCCCCTGTCCCCGAGAAGGACGAATACGGGCATGACGCCTACGAACTGAAACTCGCCAATGCGCCCCTGCGATTCTTTCCGACATTCAGGCTGAGGGATCAGGAACGGGGTGTGGAATTGATGGACCAGATCCTCCCGGAAGCTGTGGCGCGTATTCATGCCATTGAAATCCGTGATCCCCGGGTGCCGCTCTATGATTCGGTCCAGATTAGCCAGCGAACTCTGGAAGTAAATTCCGAGGTCATGGACCGTGGACTCTGGGGAGTCGCCACCTGGCAAGGAGTGGATTCTCGGTCCGACTTCCTGTCGGTCTTCGTACAGGGCCTTTCCAATGCCTATCGCTGGGAGCCAACCGGTGAGAAGGGCCAGCGGAATCTGACCTTTAAGACCCTGCAGCTGAATTTCTGGCGTCCGGGCGATCCGGTCGATGAGCACGTGGGTGAGTTTCGCAATGGCCTGCCGAGCTTTACGGACGACCAGCTCTCCAAGGTACTTCGACTGTATCAGCTACAAGACCCCGCCGACTTTCTCTGGATCTACCGCAAGTGATATGGATCGCAACCGAGTTCCCCATCCCTTGCCCGGAATCGCTGGTCTGCTAGCAGCCATTGCAGGAATGGCTCTTGATTTATGAGACCTGCGGTGGGATGGTAATGATAGCGAGGAGTCGTCGCCCGCGTACCGGAAGCGGGATGGGCGAGTTGCCTCACGTGTGCCCGCGGCCCTGCCTGGGGTGGCGGGCAATCTCGTCCGGGAGCCAGAACGGAACCGCGATGACCTATGTTTCCCCCACCTCGTCGGTCCATTCCATGGCGGCGCAGCCGTCCGACGCGGGAATGGGTGGGACGCCGGAGGCGGATCCCCAAGCGGCGGCGACGTTCAAGATTCGCGCCGTGCGGCTTTCCGTCGAATACCAGGCCGTCGCCGCACTGCGACTGGTCACCCTTTCCCTTCCCGATCGGGCGATCACCGCTTTGATCGGTCCCGCGGGCTGCGGCAAGTCGACCTTTCTCCGTAGTCTCAATCGCATGAATGATATGATTCCCGGCGTCCAGATACGTGGGGAAGTGTACATTGACGGTGAGAACGTCTATTCCTCTTCCACCGATGTGTCGCGGTTGCGGACTCGCGTGGCATTGGTTCTGGAACGGTCTGTGGCGTTTCCCATGTCCGTCTACGACAACGTGGCGTATGGCCCTCGCATGGCGGGGAAACACAATCGTGCCGCGCTCGATGAACTGGTGCAGCGGGCATTGACCAAAGCAGCATTGTGGGAGGAAGTCCAGGGGCGACTGGGGCAGTCGGCCCAGGTGCTTTCCGCGGGGCAGCAGCGTCGGCTGTGTATCGCTCGGGCCCTGGCAACAGATCCCGAAGTATTGCTCTTGGACGAGGCGTCATCTCCCTTGGACCCCGTTTCGACCTCGCGGGTCGAAGATCTGATCTTTGAATTGAAACAGACCTGCACGGTGGTCATGGCAACGCACAATCTGCAGCAGGCGGCTCGTCTGAGCGACTATACGGCGTTTCTCTCGGGTGGCGAGCTGGTCGAATCGGGGCCGACCAACGAGTTGTTTACGAAGCCGCGATTCCCCCGCACGGAAGAGTACATTACGGGGCGCTTTGGCTAAGATGAGCAAGCACCTGCAACGCGATCTGGAAGGCATCGAACGGGAACTCCTGGCCCTCTCCGCCATTGCGGAGGAGATGATCGCCCAGGCCTGTTTTTCGCTGATCCGCCGGCAGGTTTCCCTGGCCGAGGAAGTGGTTCGCACCGACGGGATCGTGGACGAACGTGAGGTCAAGATTGAAGAAGATTGTTTGAAGATTCTGGCGCTCCATCAGCCCGTCGCTTCGGACCTGCGGCGAGTCGCCGCCGTCTTGAAAATCAATAACGACCTGGAACGTATCGGGGATCTGGCGGTGAATATTGCCGAGACGGCACAGCGGCTGATGGCGAGTCCTCCCTTGACGATCCCAGAAAAGCTGCAACAGATGTCGACCATCACGCAGGCCATGGTGGGCGCCTCGCTGGACGCTTTTGTGCAAATGAACGTTGTGGCCGCCGCAGACGTATGTCGCCGTGATGATGAAGTCGATTCGCTGCGTAATGAGGTGGAACGCGAGCTGCTGGAAATCGCCCAGCAGCAACCGGAATGCCTGCACGCCACGTTTCGACTTGGGATGGTGGCACAATACTTGGAACGGATCGCCGATCACGCCACCAACATTGCCGAAGATGCCATCTATCTCGTGGGAGGGGAAATTGCCCGACATCGGCACGATTCCAGTTCGCGGCTGCGGTTGCTGAACCCAGGAGAGTCCATCCATGAAGAGGCCGCACATCTTGATCGTCGAGGACGATCGAGCACTGGGTGATGTTCTGCGTTACAACGTGGAGCAGGCGGGCTGCGATGTGACCCTGGCCCGGGACGGCTACGATGGGCTCCGCCAGGCGACGACGCGCCCACCGGATCTGATGATTCTCGACTTGATGCTGCCAGTCATGGATGGGATGGAGGTCTGCCGACAGCTCCGATCACGGCCAGATACCGCCACCACGCTGGTCCTGATGCTGACCGCCAAGTCCGAAGAGTCGGATCAGATCGTGGGGTTCAGTCTCGGTGCGGACGATTACGTCACGAAGCCCTTTAGCGTACGGCTGCTGCTCGAGCGGATGAAGGCATTGCTGCGACGTCGAGAATCACGAGTGGCAGCCCAGGACATGACGCGGCGTCAGGGCATCACGATTGATCGCGTGCGACACCTGGCCAGTGTCGAAGACGCACCCATCGACCTCACCCCCACGGAATTCCGCCTGCTGGACACACTGATGAAGCAGCCCGGTCGCGCGTTTACCCGCGATGAATTGATCAAGTTCGCGATGGGTGAACAGACCGTCGTCCTGGAACGGACGATCGATGTCCATATCCGGGCCCTCCGCAAGAAACTGGGGCATCATGGTGAGCTTGTGGAAACGGTGCGAGGCGTCGGCTATCGTTTTCGAGAGCGATCGGAAGTCACGTGACACTCGCCTCCCGGCTGCTTTGTCGGATCGTTTTCAGCCTCCCTGTGCTGTCGCTGTCACCTGGTCCGGCTGCAGAGGTGCCTGGGGCTTCCCTGCCCGATTCAGGGGAAGCGGCCTATTCACGGCTTATCGAGTCCTTAGCCCGCCGCGCCGAAGCACAAGGCACAACGGCGCTCGCCCGCGACATTCGCGAGTCCAATCCTGCCCGGGTCTCTGATCGATGGTTTTACTTCTTGCCGGATTCGCGGGCCGACGCACCGGATGGAGGTGACCATGCCGTAGCACGCGCGTTCCGAACCGAACAGCGGGGGCAGGCCAAGCGACTTTGGCAACAGGCGGAAAACTTGCTCCGGTCAGACGACTGGGATCAGTCCTACCGGTTGGCTCATGAAGTGGCCTACTTGGACCCGACGCACGCGGGCGCAGCGCGGCTATTGGGAATGCGGGAACGTGAGGGAACGGCCTCTGGGTCTTCTCAGCCCGCCAATCACGCTCCCGCGCCAATGGTCGGGAAGGATCATCGACATGGCACCGATCCGAAAACGACCGAATCGGTACCGTCAACCAGGATGCTGCGTCCGTTGGGCTGGACCTCCGATGCATCCTGGAGAGTCAATGGCCCCCACTTTTCCGTGATCACGAACCACAGTCGGCGCGCGGCTCATGACCTCGTTCAGGAATTGGAAACCCTGCACGTCGTCTGGCGACAGCACTTCGTGAGATTCTGGGCCACACAACGCGATCTGCGTCGTGCGTGGGCGGCGGGCCGTGCCCTGATTCCGCAAGGACGACATGTCGTGGTGTTGTTCCGCGACCGGTCCGAATACACCCGCTTCTTGCAGCGGGTCGAGCCACAGGCCGCCATGACGCTCGGAATGTACCGTGCCCGCGAGAATCGTTGCTACTTTTTTGTGGGGGATGACGACCATCGCTCGACCTGGTGGCATGAGGCGACTCACCAACTCTGCCAGGAGACGGGTCGAACTCGAGATCAAGTCGGTGAATCATCCGATTTCTGGGCAGTGGAAGGAGCGGCATTGTACATGGAATCGCGACAGCGGTTTCCCTGTTATGTCACGCTCGGAGGCATTGATGCGCCACGACTTCAACACGCCCGTTTTCGCGCGTTGAATGCCAACACCTATTTCCCCCTGGGGCATGTCAAGGATTGGGGGCGAAACCAGGTCCAGTCGCATCCCGAAATCCGTTCGCTCTATAGCCAGTTCGCCGGCACGACCCATTTCTTGCTGGACTATCGGCGGGAGCAATACCAAGCATCCTTCATGGAGTACCTCCGTGGAATCTACTCGACCGACCATGATGTATCCGCCGTGCGCAAGTTCTCGATGCTCGACCTGGATGCACTCGATCGCGAGTATCTCCAGTCGTTCCTGCCGATCGATGACGATCGTTTGTCCTCCCTGACGGCCAGCCGAACCATTACCAAACTCTGCCTGGGACATTGCCCCGTCTCCGACCAAGGGATCGCCCGTCTTGGAAGTTTGCCGGTCGATTCGCTGACGTGGCTGGATCTGACGGCTTGCTCCGCCGTCGGAGACACGTCCTTGGAATGGCTTTCGCGTGCCGTGGCCCTTCGGCAACTCGGTCTGGAGTCTACGGCGATTGGCGACCTCACGCTGCAGCAGCTGGCCGGCCTGAAAGCGCTCGAGGAGATTGACCTATCGGGCACGCGAATCACCGATGCCGGGTTGCGGCAGCTGAGCGGGCTGCCCAGGCTGCGGATCCTCTACTTGACGAATACCCAGGTGTCGGACCAGGGGCTCGATCAGTTGTCCAACTTGGGTCAGCTGCGGCATCTCGGCGTTCAGGGGACTCGGATTCGCCAGGACCGTCAACGCGTTCTTTCGGAGCCATAGCGGAGGCTCTGCCGCACGTGGAATCGTTTATGCCAGCTATGCGGTCTGCACCATGGCAAATGGCGCCGGCGGTTCCATGCCGAGATACCCGGCCGGTGATCGGTATCCAACCCTTACATAGGGCCTGAAACCGACACCTGTGGAAGCGATCTCCGCGCATGCGATCTCTCTTCGACACGCACCCGGACGCTGCGCTTCCGCCCCAGCGCGACACGGCGGATTCCCCCGCCTTGAGTCGCGAGTCGGTCGACGGCGATTCGCTGGCCTCCAGCCTGACGTGGTTCTTGTGCCTGACGATGGGCTCAAAGATCCTGGGGCTCGTGCGATCGATCTTGGTTTGCCGTTGGCTTGACCCGGCGAGCACCGGGCTATGGGGAATGGGCCAGGCCTTCATGGACATGGCGGTACCGCTGTTTCTGCTGAGCATTCCGGGCTGCTTCGGACGGTACGTGGAGTGGTTCCGCCACCGCGGCCAATTGCATGGCTTCTTGCGGCTGGCGGCACTCGTGAGTGGCGTGACCCTGGCGGCTGGGATCGCCGGGGCCCTGGCGGGTCGCAGGGCGCTGGCCGAATTCCTTTTCGGCGATGCATCGTATGCGCCCTTGGCGGCCACGTGCGCGGTTTGCATCGGACCCGCGGCAATCTTCGCGTTTTGCAACGAGCTCTTGGTCGCTCTCCGACGCGGCCGAAATGCGGCCCAGGGGCATTTCTTAAGAGGGGTCCTCTTCACAGGGCTCTCCCTATCCATGCTCGTGGCATGGCGTTGCGATGCCTCTTCGCTCGTCACGGCCTACGGGCTGTCGTTTGCACTGGCCTCCCTGTTTGTGGGGCGCTGCGTGCGTCGTGCCCTACCGGACCGTTTCCACGTTTCGCCCGATCGACTTGAACCGATTGGAACGATGCTCAGACTGGGGCCGGCCATCGCCGGATTCTGGCTGGCCGATTTTCTCAACAACATGTTCATTACGGTGGACCGCTACATGCTGGTCAATCTCTCTGGCCAAGGGGCGCAGGAGACGCTGGCGGCGGTGGGGAACTATGAATCGGCGGCTGTGTTTCCACTGCTTCTGACCTCACTGGCCACCATGGCGGCCAGAATGGTCCTGCCGCACCAGGCCAAGGACTGGGAAACCGGTCACACGGATCGCGTGTGCCGCTCCATGAACACCGCCCTGCAGACCGCGGGCTGTGTCCTGATCCTGGGAAGCTGGTTCCTGGTGGAAATTGGTCCCTTTCTCTTTTCCACGGCATTTCATGGGCAGTACCCCAGTGGCCAGAAGATCCTGCCGCTGGTCGTGACCTTCTCCACGTGGTCGGCCCTGTCGTCGGTGATGATGAACTACTTCTGGTGCGTGGAGAAAACCGCATGGTGTGCGGGGGCGATGCTGGCCGGGTTGCTGACTAACATCCTTCTGAATATCTGGCTCGTACCGCGGTGGGGGCTGGCGGGTGCTGCACAGGCGACGGTCGTGGCCAATGCCATCCAGCTGGCGGCCTTGTTTTGCCTGGCGGAGCGTCACGGGTTGCGGCTATCCCGCCGGACTTGGGCCTTGGCGCTGCTGCCGATCCTCCTGAGCTGGTCTCCCGAGGCTGCTGGTGCGGCGGCAGTTGTTTCACTCCTCTTGGCCCTTCGTGCGATCAAAGCCTCATGATGATTTCGACGGATGTCAGCTATCTGCCCCATGAGACGGTTCCGGTTCCTGTGTTCCTGCCGGCGCAGCCGATTCCTGCGCTGCCGGTGCGTTCCGCGCGTTATCAATCGTTGGACATGTGGCGAGGCCTGGCCTGCTTGATGCTCGTGGTGTACCACGCCACGTTCTACGCCAGCCATAGTTGGAGGTCGTTCGACCCGACCACCTGGACCGTGGGTGGGCTCGCCGTGAACCTGATGGGCCGCCTTTGGATTGGCGTCCCCATCTTCTTTGTCGTCAGTGGTTACTGTATTGCTGCCAGTAGTGATGCGTCGCGGCGGCGGACGCATTCGACGTGGGTCTATTTTGCCCGCCGATTTCGACGTATCTATCCCCCGTTGTGGATCGCCTATGCGGTGTGCCTGTTGTGGATTCTGCTGGTGTCCCTCTCCCCCTCGATTCGAGACGAGTGCTTCCAGTTGCCCCATCTGACCAGGTTCTCGTTCGGCAATTGGTTCGGAAACTTGACCGCGACGGAGTCATGGCGCCCGATCGTAGGTGGCGGAGATACCCAGTATCTGTTGAAGAACAGTTGGACGCTCTGTTACGAAGAGCAGTTCTATGCGGTGGTAGGGTTGATGCTGCTTGCTGCCTCACGGCGATTCTACCTGGCGGCCATCGTGGTCACGGTGTTGACGCTGATGGCACGGCACATGTCACGCGCGGCAGGAACGTCGCTTGCCGGATTCTTCTGTGATGGTCATTGGTTGATCTTTGCGCTGGGGATCCTGGTGTATTATCAACTCCATGCCGCCCCCCGGCGGCGTCTTTGGGGCACGGTGGCGGCCTTGGCCGCGGTGATGGGCTACGCCGCCCTCGATTTTTATCGCAATGACTCGGCCTTTGAACGGCACCTCGATGAATACCTGTTCGTCGCGGCGCTCTTTGCCCTGGTGCTCATGGGCCTGTACGTGCATGACCAGCGCTTGATGGCATTACCGTGGCTTCGACCGTTGACCTGGTGCGGCAAGCGGTCGTACAGCATCTACTTGACGCACTTTCCGGTGGTTGTCGTTCTGGGATTTGCCCTGTCTCGGCTGGGCACACAGGCGGACTGGTTCGTGGCCGCGGTGACCGTACCCCTGAGCATCGCGGTGTCGGTCCTGCTCGGCTGGGCCTTCCATTGGTCGGTAGAACGGCATTTCATGAACGCGCCGCTCGATGCCCGCCGCGCACCGGTTGTTGGTCAGCCCTCGGCACAAGTTCCCTAGTGCTTGGTTACGTCCTTGTCTGGGAGTTGGGTGGTTGGGGCCAAGAACCAATCCGAATACCAGAAGACCCCCTCACCCTGCCCTCTCCCCCGAAGCGGGGGGGAGGGTACTTGAACAGGCTCTGAGTCTTCGAACCAGCCGGAACATGCTTGCCGCACACGGTCACCGGACAAGGCTCATGGCAGCAGGCGAAGGACTTGCGGCAGCAGCTGGAGATTCGTACCGATGGCATCCCCGCCTTCAATCGTGGCACGTCCCTGCCAATCGGTGAAGCAACCGCCTGCTTCCTGCAGAATGGGCAGCAGGGGAGCGGCATCCCACAGATTGACGATGGGGTCGACCATCACGTCGGCGCGGCCCGTGGCCACCAGCGAATAGCCGTAGCAATCGCCCCAGGTCCGAGTCCAGCGGCAGGAGGACTCCAAGGCGTCATAGAAGGGGCCGGCGGTGCGGCGGACGAAGTCCGATCGGTCGGTGGTCACGAAGATGGCCCGGGAAAGCTCGGCGCAGGTCGAGACCCGGGCTGGACCGACTTGTCCGTCGTGCGATCGGTACCAGGCCCCTTTGCCGCTGCAGGCATGGACCGATTCGCCCAGGGCCGGCAGCTCAATTATGCCAATCCGAGGTTGACCTTGGCAGGTGACCCCCAGCAGCGTTCCGTACAGTGGGACGCCGCAGACAAACGACTTGGTGCCATCGATGGGATCGAGGATCCAGCGAAATGGGCTGGTGCCATGAAGGCTGGGAAACTCCTCTCCCAAGATGCCATCTTCGGGAAACGCCTGCAGGATGCGATCCCGCAAGAGCTGTTCGGTATTGCGGTCGGCCACGGTGACTGGGGACTGATCTTCCTTCATTTCCACGGCGAGGTTGTGACGCTGGAAGTAGTGCAGCGTGTGCTGGGCAGCTTCCGCGCCGATTCGCTGTGCCCAGGCATAGCGCGCCGCCAATTCGGCAGCATCCACGGCGTGGTTCATGGCTGAGTGGGGCCGGTGGCCGCATCCGGGTTTGGCTGGGCTGGCGTCGTTCGCAAGGCATGCCAGGCCATCAGCAAGGCACCGCACACGAGCAGGCTGTCGGCCACGTTGAAGTTGGGCCAGACAAAGTCCCGGTACTTGAAGAGGATCCAGTCACGGACCCCGCGGTTGCCCCAGAGTCCCAGGCGGTCGTGCAGGTTCCCCACGATCCCCCCCAGAATCAGCCCGAGTGCAACTGACAAAATTCTGTCACTCGCCACCGTCCCGGTGGTCAGCCAGACGAAGATCGCGATGATGGCGGCGATCGAGATCAGGGAAAGGGCGTTGAGCTGTCCTTGTCCGATCCCAAAGAGTGCACCCTGGTTGATCGAGGTCTCAAGTCCCACGTAATCCTTCCAGATCCAGAAGACGGAACTGGGAGGGGGACCGAGCCACTGGAAGACCCAACGCTTGGTGGCCAAATCGGCACTGCATCCGCAGACCGCCAGCAAGACCACCAGGATCAAGCCGCTGCGGTGTGCCGCACGGCTCGTCGGAGAATCCATCCCTGCTTCCTGCTACAGACCACTCAGTTCGGAGCCTTGTATCTTCGAGGCGCATTTGATGCAGTACGGAGTATAGGGGATCGCATTCAACCTCGCTTTCGAAATGACGCCATCACATTCGGCGCAGGTTCCGAAGACCCCATCTTCGATCCGCTCGATCGCTGACTCGATCAGCCCCAGCGTCTCGTCATCATTCTCCATCAAGCTCAGCGTGAACTCCTGTTCGAAATTGTCGCTCCCAATATCCGCCATATGGATCGGCATGCTCGAGAGGTCGCCGCTGGCTTCGGATCGGGTTTTTCGCAAGGCGGCATTGGCAAGTGCGGTGACATCCCCGCGAAGCCGAGCCCGCAATTGCACCAGCTTCTCCCGAAAGGCCTTCATCTCGACTTTCTTCATGGATTAGAATCCCCCTAGTCAGTACACTCAAATCAAGGCAATTCACGCTGAGATGGCCGAACGGACCACTCCCAGGGGATAGACCCGTCATTCTACCCCGACACGTGGCGGCCGTCAAAGGCGTGAAATGGGGACCGCAATGCCCGTATTTCCTTGTCTAAGGTACCCGTCCTGGGATGTCCGGGATGTGTCTCCACGGAGTCCGGCCCCATCGAGTCCTCCCCATGCATGACGTGTCATTTCAGCGGTGCATTCAGCCGCAATGCGGTCGGACGTTTGACATCCGCGACATCCTTGTGGCGTGTCCTTCCTGCGGATCGCTGCTCGACGTGGATTACGACTGGCAGCGCGTGCCGGTGCCGACACGGCTGAACGAGTTTGATGCCGCCTGGTCCGACCGCACTAACCGACTGGCGGCGAGCGGCGTATGGCGCTTTCACCGGCTGCTCCCCTTTTGTCAGCCCAGCGAGGTGGTCACGTTGGGTGAAGGACAGACCCTGCTGCAACGAGCGGATCCGGTTGGCCGCTACGTCGGTACACAACCAGGCAGATTGCATTTGCAATACGAGGGACTCAACCCGTCCGGTAGTTTCAAGGACAATGGCATGGCTGCGGCATTCTCCCATGCGGGGATGGTGGGTGCGCAGCGCGCGGCTTGTGCATCGACCGGCAATACGAGCGCCTCCTTAGCCATGTACTGCGCGGTCAGCCGAATGATGCGAGCAGTGATCTTCATCGGTACGGGGAAGATCTCCTACGGAAAGCTCGCGCAGGCGCTCGACTACGGTGCCTTGACCGTTCAGGTGGCGGGAGATTTCGACGATGCCATGGCACGCGTTCAGGACGTCTCTCGGGAACTGGGGATGTACCTGGTCAACAGTGTCAATCCGTTTCGCTTGGAAGGCCAGAAGACCATCATGTACCGCGTCCTGGAGGCGCTCCGCTGGCGGATCCCGGATTGGATTGTGGTGCCCGGTGGCAACCTGGGAAACGCCAGTGCCTTCGGAAAGGCGTTTCTCGAACTGCGCGCCTTGGGCCTCGTCGACCGCCTGCCCCGAATCGCCGTGATCAACGCATCCGGCGCGAATACGCTCTATCGGCTGTTTGTGCACGATGGCGTCCGCTGGTCCGGTGGCAACATCGACCCCAAGCCGGTCCAGCAATTCTATGAAGTCATGCAGCGGGGCGGACGCAAGGCTTCGACTATCGCGAGTGCCATCGAAATCAACCGACCCGTCAACCTGATGAAATGCCTCCGTGCCTTGGAGGTCTGCGATGGTGTCGTGCGGGAAGTGACGGATCAAGACATCCTGGACGCCAAGGCCCAGGTCGGGGCGGGGGGACTGGGATGCGAACCTGCCAGCGCGGCAAGCGTGGCGGGGGCTCGCCTGCTGCGGACGGAAGGGATCATCGCACCCGACGACGATGTCGTCTGCATCCTGACAGGGCACGTGTTGAAAGACCCCAACGCCACGGTCGCGTACCACTCCACCGATCAAGAGGTTTTTAACCAGGTGCTGGGCGCCCGCGGGGTCACCCGCGCATCCTTTGCCAATCGAGCCATCGCCGTTCCCAATGAAACCGATGCCATCGTGCAAGCCATCCAGCTGTACGGGTAAGTCATGGCGAAATGCGAAACGGGCTACCTGTGTACCGTATGCGGCCAGGATGTGGAATCGATCACCGATAGCGACTTGTACCTGAGGTACGTGATCGGGCTTGTCGATCCGGAGACGCTCCACACCCAGCCGGAACGGCACATCCTCTGCAATCCTGGCCTGGCACAGTTCATTGTCGACGAGACGTTCGCCCCCGTCTGGGTGGAGGGTGCGTTCGACAAGCGAACACTGGATCCCCCGTTTGTTCGGGATCGAGAAGTACTGGTCACCCGCGGTTGGAGACGGCTGAAGGAAGTGGCCCATTTGGACCTGCCCATCATGGACTATCCCCTGCCAGAGGTCCGGGAAAAGTGGAGTTAGTGTCTGCTCGAAAACCTAAGGCGGACCGTGCCCGCAGGCACGGCGAGTTACCGGGGGGTTGCCAGAAGGCCGCTCCCGGCGGTCGTTTGCCAATATCCGCGAGCCCCGGCCACAGCCAGGTACCTTCCCGAGTCCGCAAGGATGACTCGCGCCAACTCATCGGCCCGTGATAGGAGTTCCAGGAGGGATCATGCTGGAATCAAAACACCACGCCATCCTCAGCAGGAAACGATTCGCGTGGCGAGTCATCACGAGTACGTCACTGGCGTGTAGCTTGATTCTCGTTTCGCTGCTCCTTGGAATGTTGGGATATCATTACATCGAAGGGATGGCTTGGGACGATTCCTTTGCCAATGCGGCGATGATTTTGTCGGGAATGGGACCGCTCGGCGACTTGCGAACGGTTCACGGCAAGGTGTTTGCCGGTATGTATGCCCTCTATAGCGGCCTGGTGCTGGTCGCGGCCACGAGCATCGTGGTGATCCCGATCGCACATCGGATCCTGCATCGCTTCCACGCAGATCCCGATCTGGACGAACGGTAGTAGCCACCAGCCGAACTCCCGGCATCGCCGTCGGGCCAGCAGGTCTCCTCCCCCTCCGATCGGGCGCACGGTCTGCCCGTCAGATCGTCTTGGGGCGCGGTGTGGCTCCCGTCGCAAGCGGCAGTGCCGTGGGACCAGACTGCGGATCTGTTGTCCGCCGGGCCACACCTTACGACCCGTGGGCTGCGCTTGCACCCGCGGATGGATCCTGAGCATGGACCTGCCGGGTACACACGATACGGCAAAGCTCTTTGTCAAACATGGCAGCTGCCATGGCAACCTCGCCTTGCTCGAGATAATGCTCGGCAAGCGACAGACACAACTGGACCTGATGCATCCGATTCCGCAAGGAGTGCGCGGACTCCGGGTTGGGCTGGGGAGGATCGGGTTCCGCTTGCTGGGGTAAGTCGAGCATGGCGACCTCCTGGCCGTGCGAGTTCAAAACTCAAGCAACGATCGATCCAGGCATCCATGCAAGGGTCACGCAGTCCATTTCGAAGGAAAATGTATCGCAGGCGTCGCAGGCGGGGCAAGGGCATTCGCAGCGAACTACCGGTCCCCATTCGCCCTTTCGCCAACGGCGCCCGCGTCGATCGGACCTTCCGCACTGATCAGGCCACAAAGATGTCGGTCTTTCAAGATATCTTCGAATCGGCGTTCGCGGCCGTCCACGAGGATACGTTCATGGACCAGACGGATACCATGGCTGTAATCCACGTATGTGGCGCGATGACCCGCATAGAGCGGTTGAATCGGCCTACCGTCGAGCTTATGCCAGCCGTAGATGGCGACACGGTGAGGATTTGCCAAGTGTCGACCGCTCAGCACCACATCCTTCTTGATCCCGCTGATGAGCTGTGGTCGGGGCTGGCCTCGAAGTTGGTCCTCGATCGTTCGTTGATGCAGCAGGAATGTCGCAGACCGTTCGCGATCCTGGGTGAGAGGCCAGGGCGCCAGTCTGCAGGTTGCTGCAGCGTCGATGGCATCAGAGATCTTGGTGGTGATCAGGCAACAGCCCCATTCCTTGGCAATCGCCACCGCCGTGGAGGGTGTCAGCGGGATCCGAACGAAATTGTCGTCCGATCCCACGCAGACATAGTCGGACGTGACGAAGCAGACGGCCTGCTGCCGCTTGCCGGCGGAATCCGCGGCAGTGATGCGGAGCGGAACGAGCGTTCGCAGAAAGCCGGGACAGTTTCCGGACCGCAGTTCGTTCACCACGATCACTTCCCTCTGTTCCAGCGGCAGTTCGAGAATCCGTGCCATCAGGGCCGATCCGGTTTCCGCCTGAGAGGGTCGCTCGGGAATCGCTAACCGGACCGGCGGTACGTCGTCCGCGATTGCGGGCTGCTCCCTTTCGTCGATGGGCTCGTCTTGAATCCATTGAGTGTAGGCGCGAGGTCCGCCCAAGGTGCCCCAGGTGCCTTCCTGCTCCGTACCCACCGTCACCGCCTCGAGGAGCCCGTTCATCTCACCGACAAGTGCCGTGTGCAAGATCCGGTTCTCGGGATTTCCGTGAACATAAAACTGGAGCTGTCCATTCAGACCCGTGGTGCGAGTCAACGGGCCTATCCGACGCTCGGAAAGTGCCGTCCGCCGACCAAAGTATTCGAGCATCCGGAGTGTGGCCCGGTACGTTCCACCGGTAGGGCCGACGACCTTGGTGCCATTGAGCTCGATGGCCCGATCATCGTAGGCGAGGACAACCAGGGACCGAGCAGGATTGCCGTTCAGCCAGTTCCAAATTGTGTCTCCATGCCCCGCCTCGGCGGCGAACGCATAGTTTGCATCAAGGAATACCAGTCGCGTGACGACGGGCGGCAGTTCCTGGACAGCCTCCAAATACGCAAAGATCAAGGATCCGCCCCCACTGTGGCCCGACAGAATCAGCTCGTCCGCCACGAACTTCCGTTCCAGGCCATCGACAAGATCCTTGATCATGGTGTTCGCATCCGGTTGCGACCGACGGAAGTCAGGCCAGCTGAGCTTGGGTGCTTGTACGATGGCGAGCACAGTGTCGCGCTGCGTATCGATCTCTCGCAGTCGGCGAGTCTGGGCAGCAATGTGTTGGATGTCGAAACGAAAATCGCGCCCGGGTGCCGCGGAGCAACCCCAGGTCTGTTCGAGCGAATTGCCATTGGGGGTCGCGTAGATCAGCAGACGCCGTCTCGTGGCCGCACTCGCATTGGCAACGCTCGTCAGGATCCGGATTCCCGAAGGATTCCGTTCCCATCGGACGCGCTCTTCCAGAGGGGGGGCACGGCCCGGAATGGTCTGGGCTTCCTGGCCGAGGAGCCACGGGGTCACCATGGTCAGCACCCAGGGGAGCATTACCATCGCGTGCCACCGCCGTGGGACAAGGCTACCAATCATGCTGTTCTCTCAACCATACAATCTGCGCCGTATGGTGTCGTGCGTGCCAGCTGTAATACGCAAGGGCTCGATCGAGGGGGACGATGTCCTGGGACTCAGAATGGTGAAATGTCCGGGCGAAGTCGTCGGCGGTCATCTGCCGCAACAGTTGCAACCACGCGGCGTGCAGCCCTGTGTACAAGGCCAAGGGTTCCGCGATGCTTCCGGTGCGCGCATCCGCGAGCTCTGACCAACGGGTTTCATTGTAGGGTTTGATCGTGGGCTGATCTTCCGTCAGTGCCCACTTGAACCGGATGTAACTGTGGACATGGCTGTCGGCCAGGTGGTGCACGATCTGGCGAATGGACCAGTTGCGATAGCGGGTATCGAGCTGAGCATCGCCGAGCCCCGCTACGGCGGATCGGAGGGCTTCGGGTGCCCGCGCGAGCGAGTTCCTACACTCGTCCCGGGAGCGCGCATCGTATCGCTGAGCAACTTCGTAGGGGCCTGCGGGATTCTGCGGAGGTATCATGGAGGTTCCTTTCACGCCAGTTCCTGGGCGGGCCGGCGGCCACACCGGTCCCTGGCACATCGAGATGATTCAACGGAAAGGTCAGTGTACCGTCGGTGGCGGACGGCGGTGCGACGTGGCACGTTCGTAGGCAGCTGCCATTTGTAAGAGCTTGCGATCATCCCACATCCGGCCGAGCAGCGAGATCCCCAGCGGAAATCGTTCTCCGAAAAAACCTGCTGGAACCGTTACCTGAGGTAAGCCCGTCGTCGCGCTCTCCTGGCAGGTTCCAGGCTCGAACCCATAGCGTACCAGACCCCCCTCGTGGGTGTGGGGGCGAGCCTGATTCGCTGGATAAAGGAGTGCATCCGCCTGATGCGCATCCAACAAGTCCTCGAAGATCTTCCGAAACTGTTCTCGTCCGGCGAAGAACTTGCGAGTCGCGTCGTCCAGTTCCGCGCCCTCAGGCGCAGGCTCCAACGCAGACTTGAACCGTTCGACCGACGCAGGCACGAGCCGGCCCGATCGCAGGAGATCTTCAATGGTCAGGGGTGTTACGCCGGCCGGCGCACAGCGAGCCAGGTAGTTCGTCCAGGCGGCCTTGAGCGACGCGGGGGGACTGCCGCGTACCGCGATATACCGAGTGTCGTAATCCGCGATCTTCACATCAAACAGCGTCGCACCTGCCTCGGCAAACTCACGAATCACTCGGTCCATGCTGGTGGCCACCTCGCGCTCGCCCGTGAAGCTCACAAACCGCTGCCGCACGACACCGATTCGCCGTCCTTGCAACGTTGCCGCTTCGAGCCCATCCGCGAAGGAGCCGTGGCGATGGTCATTGGCGGTGGCGGTTGCTGGATCCTCTGCATCGCTTCCGGCGATGAGGTCGAGCGCCAAGGCGACGTCCTGGACCGACTTCGCCATCGGCCCCACGGCATCGTTGAAGGGGTTCAAGGGCATCACGCCGGCGCGGCTGACGAGCCCTCTCGTGGCCCGGATGGTGGCGAGGGATGCAAAGGCGGCTGGATTCGAGAGCGAATTGCAGGTGTCGGTTCCAAACGCAATCGGCGCGAGGTTGGCTGCCACGGCCGTGGCGCTTCCGCCGCTGGAACCTGCCGTACTGAGTGTCGGATCGTAGGCATTTCCCACGGTCCCCCCGACGCTGCTCACCCCAAAATCCCCAAACGGAAACTCATCGAGGTTCGCCTTGCCGAGCACGATCGCGCCCCCCTGCCGCATTCCGGCAGCCACGTGAGAATCGCACCGAGGCAAGTGTTCGATCAAGGCCTTGGAACCCCCCGTCGTGGGGAGCTCGACCACATCGATATTGTCCTTGTAAAGGACCGGTACGCCGTGAAACGGTCCCTGGACATGTCCGGAAGCCCGTTCGCCATCGCGAACCCGCGCATCGGCCAGTACGCTCGGGTTCAATGCCAGGATCGCCCGAAACGTCGGGCCGCTGCGATCATAGGCCGCCGCACGCACCAGGTATTCCCGAACGATGTCCTCGGATGCCGCTACACCTTGGACCATCGCATCCCGCAGTTGCGATACGGTCTTCTCCCATACGGAGAACGCGGGCAGTTCCGGACGGTCAGGGATCGTCCAGTTGGCAATCTGCGAACGCTGCCGCGGCGTAAGATCACGAAAATCCGGTGAGGCCACCAGATGGCGGGCCATTTCGGTGACCCGCGCGATCTCGCTGCCTGCTGGCGCGATCCGCGGATCATCTCCCGCGTACACGGCTTCAAAACTCGTGGCGACAAGGCCGTCGCGAATCGCCACCGGGAAGCCACCGCGCGGATCGTAGATCTCGCTGAGCCCCTTGACGACAAACGTGACAATCGCCGCAGTCTGCCCCGGACGAAGCCGCATGGTGAACACGTAGCCGATATGCGCGGAATCGAAACCAGGCCACGATTCCGAGAATGGGTCTCCATACATGTTTCCGATCGAACTCAGCCGATTCGAGCCCGGGGATCCCAGGACATGGGCCGAGGGGCCATGGCCCGAAGGTCCGTGCAGCGGATTTGCCACGCCGCGTGCGTTCTGCATGACGGTCACAAAACCATCGCCTGTTTCGATCTGCGAATCACCATCGGACGTCGTCGCCACCGCGACCGTGCCTCCTTCTTCAAAGGCTCCCGTCGCACCGCCCCAGGCCACGAGGATCATCCGATCGTCAAGCGACATATTGGTAAACGCATCGAAGTAGCGCAAGTAGTCCCGATCCTGGGGAATCCAGATGTCGCGCGCGACGACAACACCCTGGACCAGCACTGGCGTGATCGAGTCAAATCGCTGCTTTCCGTCATAGGCCAGTCCGAACCCATGAAGGTACTCATTGGACCCCAAGGGGGTCTGATCGGACCGCCGTACCTGAAGCTTGAGGTAACCGAAACCATTGAATGGGTACGCACGGCCACCTGTGGCAATTCCACCACTATCCTGCCCCCAAGGGGACGAGTCCTGAATGTCCCAGAACTGCCCATCGCGCGACGCCACGGGTGTCACGGCCGGGGCATCGAGGGGAATCAGTACGATGGCCAGGACTGCGCCCCAGCAGGGCCGTGAAATGCGTGCGACTTGGCCTTGCGTGTCGTGCCCTTGCATGCTTCGATTACCTCCAAAGAACCAGCGAGCTCGTGAAGGTCTTGCCAACCTTCAAACGGGAAACAACGTTCGTCTCCCGTCCCCTTCCTGCGTCGAGGACAGAGTTTAGTCGTTCGTCGTGCCATGGCAAGAACCGCCACGGAAGCGCGGGTCATGCTTCCAGCAGATTCCAGCGGTTCGACACGGGTGCTCACTCGGCAATTCCAATGGCGAGAGCAAGGCATTACATTGAGGCCGCGGGCTGGAAGCCCGTGCCACAGGAGGGAAGCTCGTGTCACAGGAGAGAAGCTCGTGTCACAGGAGAGAAGCTCGTGCCCCCAGGAGGTCCATCGTGAACGAATCCATGCGCGGCGGCATTCCGTCGGTCTTTGAGGATGGTGACGCGTACGATCTGATGGTGGGAAGTCTTGCCTATGGGCTGGATTTCTACCTCGCGCTGGCCCGCGAGACCAAGGGACCCGTCCTGGAGATCGCCTGTGGCACAGGACGCATTCTGCTCCCCTGTCTGGAGGCAGGGAGCGACATCGAAGGGCTGGACTATTTTGAGCCCATGTTGCAAAGGCTGCGAACCAAGGCGGCGGCAATGGGACTTTCGCCGCGGTTACATCAGGCCGACATGAGCGATTTTTCGCTCTCCCGCCGCTTCGAGCTGGTCATGATCCCCTTCAATGCCTTCATCCACAACATGTCGCAGGGAGCGCAGATACGGTGTCTCGAGCGTTGCCGGGAACACCTGGTGGCAGGAGGCCGGCTCGTGTTCGATACGTTCTTTCCTTCGCCCGAGTATGTGAGCACACCTCCACAAACCCGTGTCCTGGAAGGAGAAATGTCACATCCCCAAACGGGTCGTGCCATGCGGATGTACGACACGCGAACCATGGATCCGATCGCTCAAACTCAGCATTCGCTCAATGAGCTCGAGCTCCTTGCCGACGATGGCAGCATTCTGAAAACCTACCGCTCCGAATGCCAGTCGCGGTACATCTATCGGCATGAAATGGAGCTGCTTCTGCGAGTGGCCGGTTTTCCCCGCTGGGAGATCTACGGCGATTTCGACCGCCGCCCGCTCACGCGCCCGAGTGACGCCATGATCGTAATGGCCTGGACGTAAGTGACACTGGTGCCACGGGGAAGTGGCGGCATCCCTGGTCAAGGGGCGCCATCGACGCGGGAGGGATTCCTCGGATAGCCAGGGAATGAGCGCCGTGGTACACAAGGGAATCTGTATTACATGGAGTTACCCTTGGAAACTCGGTCGGAAGTGTCGGGAAGCTGGAGAAACTTTTCCTTTGTGGGCCTGGTGGTTGCGATTCTCTTCTGCGCTGCCTCCCTGACACCGTCACTCTTACCGCGCCACTTCACCGTGCAGGGGCTGCTCTCGGGTCTGGCACTGGCCGTTGGCTACGCGGTGGGCGTCTCTTTCGTCTGGCTCTGGATCTATCTCGAGCTTCCCCCGCCGAGCCCTCAGGTCGAACGGATCAGCAAATGGGTTTCGGCGGTGGCCGCCGGTGTGATCATGGTGATCTTCCTCCGTTGGGACACGCAATGGCAGAATTCCATTCGCATCCTGATGGAAATGGAGCCGTTGCAAACGGCCTACCCCCGCCGCGTGGCGCTGATTGCCGGCGTCACCGGTGTCTTTCTGGTATGGTTATGGCGCGGTATGTTGGCTTGCTGGCGGTTTGTCCATCGGCATGTCCATCCATGGGTTCCGCGGCGCGTATCGTATGTCCTCAGTACCGTGGCCCTGATTACCTTCGTAATCCTGGTCGCCAATCGCTTGATTGCCCGCACCGCGCTGAATATGGCCGATTCGGTCTTCCTGCGGATCGACGAAGTGGTGGACGACGATATCGAACCGCCGACCGATCCGTTGGCGTCGGGGAGCCTGGAATCGTCCATTCCTTGGGATACGATTGGAGCCCAGGGAAAGCGATTTATTGCGCGCGGGCCGACCCGGGACCAGCTTCGCGCATTCTCGGGGGGGGAAGCACAACGGCCGATTCGGGTCTATGTGGGTGTACGGACGGCCGAAACGGCGCGGGAACGTGCACGGCTGGCACTCGAGGAGCTCAAGCGCGTGGGCGGGTTCCAGCGATCCGTTCTGGTCGTTGCCACGCCGACGGGGACCGGATGGCTCGACCCGGGGGCGGTCGACACGCTGGAGTACCTGCACCACGGAGACACGGCCATTGTCAGCATCCAATACTCGTATCTGCCAAGTTGGATAACGATCCTGGTCGACCCGCAGCGCTCGCAGGAGGCCGCGCGGGCGCTCTTTGACGAAGTCTATTCCTATTGGCGAAGTCTGCCCCGAGACGGCCGGCCGAAATTGTACTTGCATGGATTGAGTCTCGGTTCGTTGGGGTCAGAGGCCAGCGCTGACCTATTCACAATCTTTGATGACCCGATCCAGGGGGCTGTCTGGAGCGGTCCTCCGTTTCCCAGCACGATCTGGTCGCGCATTACCAAGGGGAGAAATCCGGACTCCCCCATGTGGCTACCCCGCTTCCGCGATGGCAGCATGGTGCGATTTACGGCGCGGCAGAACGCCCTCAAGGATTTCGGAGCGCCCTGGGGCCAGCTGCGGATTGTTTATGTCCAGTATGCCAGCGATCCCATGATTTTCTTCTCGCCGAACCTGCTCTTTCGCGAGCCGCACTGGTTGGCCGGTGAGCGGGGCCCTGATGTTTCCCCCTACTTGCGGTGGTATCCGATTGTCACCTTTCTTCAAACGGCATTCGATTTGCCCATGGCCACCAGTGTCCCCCATGGGTACGGACACAATTACGATCCGGCAAGCTATATTGACGCATGGATCGCCGTGACGGATCCTTCGGAATGGGACGAGGACGACAGCTCGCGGCTTCGAAAATTGCTGGCAAAGTAGGTTGTTCCGCCGAGAGTGCCGCCAGCCGTCTGTGGAACATGGGGCCCCAGGAGGCGCAAGCATGTCGGAGTCGTTGCGGGTTGCGATCGCCGACGATGAGTCCGATATGCGGGACTATATGGAGCGCGTCCTGACGCGAATGGGCCTACGGGTGATCGCCGTGGCCGAGAATGGCCGTCAGCTGGTCGATCTCTGTCGCATGGCGAATCCGGATTTGATCGTTAGCGATCTGCGGATGACGGAACTCGACGGGGACGAGGCCGTTCGTCAGCTGGGTGGCGATCCCAGCATTCCCTTCATTGCCATTTCCGCCTTTCCGCAACCACCCGATTTTGGCCGGGAATTGACCGCGGGACGCTGGTATTATCTGAACAAACCGATCAAGCGAGCGGACCTGGAGCGCGCCATTCGGGCGCTCTTTCCAGAATCTGCGGAGTTCACTGCGTCGGTTTCCCGGCATGCATCGCCGTTGGAGTTGCCGGTAGCGGCTGCCGAGCGGCCAGCCGAATCCCGCCTACCCCAGGAACGGGGACGGGCGGCCTCGACCAGTGACCGCCGCTCCTTGGACCTGCTGCTGGTGGACGACGATCAAGAGCTCTGCGACCAGTTGGCGAGCTATTTCTCCCATTGTGGCCACCGCGTGGTGTGCTGCCACGACGGGAAAGCCGCCTGGGCGGCAGCGCAGACGACTGCCTTCGACGTAGCCATTGTGGATATGGTGCTGCCCAAGTTCTCCGGACTCGACCTCTTGCGGAAATTCAAGGAAGGCAACTGCGATTGCGAAGTCCTGATGTTGACAGGGCAGGGCACCATTGAGCTGGCCGTGGAGGCCATGAAAGCCGGGGCGTTCGATTTTCTCACCAAGCCTGTCCGCATGAGGGAGCTCGAAACGATCGTCGAACGAGCCCATGGTGCGGCTGCCTTGCGCAAGGAAAACCAACAGCTGCGGGTTGTCTTGAAACAACAGCAGTTGCCCCATCCGATCATCGGTCGGTCGACTTCCATCGGTGAAGTGCTGCGCCTGATCGAACGAGTCGGTCCCACGGATAAACCGGTCTTGATCCAGGGAGAGAGCGGAACGGGCAAGGAATTGGTGGCCCGGGGACTGCACGCCGCGAGTTCCCTGAGGGATCGCCCGCTGGTCGTCATCAACTGCGCCGCACTGCCGGAGTCCCTGCTGGAAAGCGAGCTTTTTGGGCATGAGAAGGGGGCCTTTACCGGGGCCGTTCAGTCCAAGCCAGGCCTCTTTGAAGTGGCTGACGGGGGAACCCTGTTCATCGACGAGATCGGGGAGCTGGCGGGTGCACTTCAGGCCAAGTTGCTGCGAGTTCTGGAGGATGGCTCCCTGCGTCGGATCGGATCCGTGCGCGAGCGGCGTGTCAAGGTTCGCTTGATCGCCGCCACCAATCGCGACATGGCCGAAGAGGTGCAGGCGGGCAGATTTCGGGAAGACCTGTACTATCGCATCAACGTGCTGACCATCCTGGTTCCACCCTTGCGAGAACGAGCCGGTGACCTGCCGCTGCTCGTGGAGCATTTCGCCGGAAGTGAATGGCAGATCGCCGAAGAGGTCTGGCCCACGCTTTCCGACTACAGCTGGCCAGGCAATGTCCGGCAGTTGGCAAACGCCATTGAACGAGCCAAGATCCTGGCGGAGGACGAGGTCATTCGCCTGGAGAACCTTCCGCCAGAGATCGTACGGGCGGCAACGCTCCCGCTGGGCGGCAAGAGCGAAGTCCCTTCGGTGCGCGATCTGGCGTCACTCACCAAACACCACGTCCTGCAGGCGTATGAGCAATGCAATTTCAACAAGGCACGGACTGCAAGGGTACTCGGGGTCGGACGTCGGTCGCTCTATCGCTTGCTGGAACGATACGGTGTCCACGAAAGCCGGGATCCTGGTTGAGTCGCGTGTTCGAATCTTGAAATATCCAGTGGCCGTGTTCGCATGAACGAAAGCAAGGGGAGCCGCACAACCCGGATGCGTGCTGTGGGACCACCGCAGCCCGTGGATGCCCCTTCTCTCTCCGCACCGGCAGGGGTCACGTCCGCGAAGGATGCGGACGACGCTGCCTGCCTGCGCGCGATTCTGGAAACCGCTGTGGAGACCATCGTCACGATCGACGAGCATGGGTTAGTCGAGTCGATTAACGAGGCAGGCCAGCGAATGTTTGGCTTCGCGGCGGCAGAAGTGGTAGGGCACAATGTTTCCATGTTGATGCCCTCGCCTCACCGCGAGCAGCATGACCAGTATATCGCGCGATACCTGGCTACCGGTGAGGGAAGGATTATCGGTATTGGCCGCGAGGTGATGGCGCAGCGCAAAGACGGCACCTCCTTTCCGGTGTTCCTGTCCGTCAGCGAGGTCCGGCTCCGTGACCGCCGTATTTTCACCGGCTTGATGCAGGATGTCACCGACTTGAAACGGGCCCAGCATCAGCTGGTCCAGGCGGAGCGCCTTGCCGCGATCGGCGAAGCAATGACAGCACTGACGCACGAGAGCCGCAATGCGCTGCAGCGCGGCCAGGCCTGCCTCGAGCTGCTGGGCGACCATGTGCTCGGGGACGCGGAAGCAGAGCGCCTTGTCGGCCGTATTCAAACCGCGCTCGACGACCTGCAACGACATTATGAAGAGGTCCGCGAGTTCGCTGCCCCGCTGCGCCTGGATCGCTCACCCTGCGATCTGGGACAGGTCGTCCAGGAATCGTGGACCCACCTCCTGGCGCTGCACGGTCAGCGCCCGGTTCAGTGGGAATTGCGGTTGGTGGCTCTCTCGCCAAAGGCCAGCATAGACCCCTTTGCCTTGCGACAGGTCTTCCGGAATATCCTGGAGAATTCCCTGGCGGCCTGCTCCGACCCGGTCGCGATCACCGTTTCCATTCAGGACACCATCTGGGAAACGCAACCTGCACTGCAGATCGTCTTGCGGGACAACGGGCCCGGCCTGAATTCCGAACAGGCAACCCGGGCATTCGATCCCTTCTATACGACCAAGGTCAAGGGAACCGGCCTCGGGCTGGCGATCGCCAAGCGGATCGTGGAGGCACACGGCGGCACCATCTCGCTGAATTCGGGCTACCGAGATGGGGCCGAGTTTGTGATCGTCCTGCCATCACTCCTCGATGGCCGCCACGAGGGCGGCAACCACATCGAGTGACGAGACGATCCCCAGCAGCCGGCGATCCGGGTCCAAGACCACCAGCCGGTGCACGTGCTGGGCGCACAACCGGCGTGCTACTTGCACCAGATTTGCCTCGGGTGCGATCCCCAATACCTCGGGCGTCATGTGGCTGGCGACCAGGTCCTCGTTCTTGCGCTCGACCTCGATGGCAGCTAAGGGATGGCGTCGCACGACAAACTCATATTCGTGACCGATCGCCAATTGCCGCACGAAGTCGGCAGCGCTTAGCATTCCCACGCATCGCCCCTGGACATCCACCACGGGGGCTCCGGAAATCTCTGCGTCGATCAGCACTTGCGCGGCCTTCGCAACGGGATCCGACTCCGAAACCGTGATCACATCCCGCTGCATGACATCGGCCACCCGCAGTCCCAGCAGTCGTTCAATGGCGCTGTTCACTAGAATTCCTTCGAATCGCGGAACCACTCGAGAATACTTCCGGGGGGCGGAGCCGACGGATCGATCGGCAGGCCCACGATCTTGGCGGCACGCGTGATGGTATCCTTGTCGGCCGCCTCGATTGGCTTCTTTCTTCGCCGCATGGCGCCGCGCCGTACGCTGGCAAGATACCGGTCGAGGTTGGACTCCCGTACTCGCTCTCGGGTCGGCGTCGCAGTTTTCATAGCAAGGCCTCCGCATCACAAAATCGCCATCCAGAGTTGAAAACGAGCACGCGCCATACCGAAACGCGTCGTCGCCAGCGAGATTCTTACGACAGGCAAAAATGCGGGGAAATCGGGCGGAGCGCTACGAACGGACGGCCCAAGGATATCGAATGGCAGGCAAATTGGCGCTCTGCGGCGCGCCCGGGGCGCGCCCGGTCGCACACGTAACATGGCGTCAAATCGCCCCGGTATTCCGCCTGGGTTTCCGAGCTCCTGCGCTGACGGGATTGCGGCCCAGCCGATTCTTCACATTCTTGGCCGTGGTCCAAACTCGACAGGTGACACGGAGGCGTTGGTTCCGGACACGCGTTCGCACGTACGACCTATGCCTCTCTTGAGGCGCCTCACTGCAAGTGCAGATCGTTCCAAATAGTGATCACCTTCCGGGAGGCCCGATCGTTTTCTTCGCCGTTCCAGATGGCGAAAGCAACGGCCAGCGGTTCTCCAATGCGGAGCGGCATGCCGAGTTCCGGTGAGACCTGCAGGGGCCGCCGAAACGTCACAAACCACTGGCCATCCTGCCAACGCGCTTGGGCCTTCACGGCCTGAGATGCAGCAGGTCGAAAGGTCGAAGTCCCCGGCCCCGCGGCAATCATGCTGAATCCAGGGGGGCGCAGCTCCGCCAGAAGGTTTCCTGCGGCACGCGCGGTCGTATAGTCGGGCGTGCTTATGTCTCGCAGCGCCGCGGGCGGCGAAGCCTCCACCGTCGTACCATTTCCCTGACCCGGCGCAGCGGCCGCCTGCTCGGGAATGCCTGGCCGCCATTGCCACAGCTCGACGGGAGTTTCCTCGCTGCCCATGCCCATAAAGGGCTCCTCGCCGGCCCGGCTGAGCTGGATCGCGGCCATGTCGACGAAATCCTCTGGTCGCATGGACCGCTCGTTCGCAGTCGCGTCGTGCCAACTCAGCTGGATCACCAGGTCTTTCGCATCATGGGCAGCCTGCACCACCAGGCCAGGATCGGCATCGTCCCGCCACCAGAGAGGAAACATGTGAAGCGATTGCTCAGGTACGTCGCGCCAGGCGTCGCTACCAGGTCCGACTGGCAACGGCCTTCGTGGGGACGCCGTCAGCGATTCCCGCTTGAGGATGGTCCCGGACCGCTGCGCTTCCGTGGAAAGTGAGCGAACGAAGTGCACGACGTCCATGAGCTGATCGGTCGCGACGCTCGAACTCGGCATCGGCGTCCCCGGCATCCCCAGCGCGATCCGGCGGTAGAGTGCAATCGGGTCGGCTCCACCCTTGAAAATGCCCTGAGTAAAATCGCGTGGGCGCGTGGGCTGCTGGTCATTGTCGAACATCTTTTCGACACCGTCACCGCGGCCGGTGGTTCCATGGCAGGAAACGCAGCCGAGCTTTACGTAGGCCTCCTGACCGCGTTTGACCGCATCCTCCGTCGACTTCGAGAAATCAACAACCGTGACCAGATCGGCCGGCGTCGTCATCGTCGCCACGTAGTCATCGACTTCCGACTGCACGTCCGGGTCCGCAATTTCCTCGTCGGTCAGCTCTTCCTCTTCCTTCAAGGTGGCGACGTAGGCATCTCGGAGCCCCGACTCTCGCAGCTTCAGAACTTCATCGACCAATGCCTCACGCTGCGCATCCGACAAATGCGCCCAGGATGGCATCGATGAGCCCGGCATGCCTTGCTGCAATACAGTCAGTAGGTCATCTCGCGTGGGGACGCCGTTTGCCGCCGCCACCAGTTTGTACATCCCGGTCCGAAGATTGCGCGGCTTGGGAAACAGAAATGGCGCAGCCACACCCTGGCCATCCCCCTGTTCGCCATGACACCCGGAGCAGTGCAGGAGAAACAAACTTCGGCCATCCACGGAAGGGCGATCTGCGACTGCCGACGCACGCGGCGCCTGCTCCGCTTCGGCGATCGTCAGGTGGACAAGCGGAAGCAGCGTCGCACAGACCAGCGCCACCAGCCCGGCACGGCCAGACCACGCCATCAGACGACCCATTCGAGGTTGATTCACGGGGACCTGATTCATCTCTTTCGCTCCATCGATCGCTATGTTGGTGCGGTTATGGGGTAGTATGGCAGTGTTTCGGCCAGCTGCCATAGGTCCTTAGCAAATGTCAGGCCGACACACCCTTGGTTCGGACACGGCATGGACCGAATGGAAACCGGAACGCTCCATGGGCGACCACCGCTGCACACCTGCTCGCGCCCCGAGATTCGCTGCGCTCACAACCGCACATGTGTGCCAATTCGGCACACCGCGTTGGGCCGCGTGACAGGGGCTGCTTGGCGGTAGCGTATCGTCCGTTCGACCGCAGCCAACAACCGACGGCAGGGCGAATTCGGACGTCCGGGACTTCGGTTGGTCCGAATTTTGCCCCTCTCGGGGACCTATGGTCGAGCGACTGCATATTCTCGGTAGCAAGAACCATGGCAAGACGACCTTGATCGTGGACCTGATTCGGATCTTGACGCGCCGAGGACTTCGGCTGGGAACGATCAAGCATACGGGGCACCGGCACGAGCTGGACGCACCGGGGAAGGACTCGCACCGCTTTCGTCATGGCGGCGCGGAGTGGGTCGGGGTTCTCAGTCCGACCATGACGGCGCTCTTCCACGAGCCTCCCGAGGGGGACAGCGTTCAGGACCCTTATGCACGATTGCTCCCCTGGTTCGCCGACTGCGACCTCATTCTGGTAGAAGGAGACACGCAGACCACAGCGGCCAAGATCGAGGTTTGGCGGGCCGAAATGGGAACCCCCCCCCTGGCGAGTTCCCTCACGGGGATCCGGGCGATCGTTACCGACGATCCCTGGGATCACGCGCTCCCGCGATTACTTCGCCGCGACGTGGCGGGGATCGCGCAGTGGATTACGGACCACATTCTGGAACGACCATCCCGTCTTGAGCCCCAGGACGAAGAGGATCAGTGTCACGGCGCCGAGGAAAAACACGGTATCCCCCGGCACTCGCATCCAGCGTAGTGTCTGAAGGAGCGATGTCTGCATGAACTCGGAGCTGCGGGCATACCAGTATCCGCGGTCTACGGAAGCCCACGTTTGCAAAAGCCCGACCGGCAGCAGGCTCAAGACGCACATCGCCATGAGTCCCACGTTCATGGCCCAGAAGGAGAACGTCAAGAGACCATCCTTCCACTCCACACCGGGAATGAGTGCACGGAGACAAACCAGCATCAGGCCGATCCCCAGCATTCCGTAGACTCCGAACAATGCCGAGTGGCCATGGACGGGGGTCGTGTTCAGACCTTGCATGTAATAGAGAGCGATGGGCGGGTTGATCATGAACCCGAACAAACCTGCTCCGATCATGTTCCAAAAGGCGACGGCAACGAAAAAGTAAATCGGCCACTTGTATCGCCGGACCCACTTCGAGGCCTTAATCCGCTGCAGGTCCCGCGTTGCCTCGAATCCCACCAAGACCAAGGGAACCACTTCCAAGGCGCTGAATACCGAACCCCAGGCCAGGGTCACTGTGGGCGTGCCTGAGAAGTACAGGTGGTGACAGGTGCCGATGATTCCCCCGGCCAGAAAAATCGTGGCCGATAAGAGCGCCGCGGCCGCCGCCGTTCGGGGTCGGATCAATCGAAGACGCATGAAAAAGAATGCAATGACGGTCGTGGCGAAGACCTCGAAGAACCCTTCCACCCACAGGTGGACGACCCACCACCGCCAGTATTCCACAATGGAAAGATGCGTGTGCTGCCCCCATGTCAGCCCTGCCCCATAGAACAGAGCAATGGCCGTCGTGGCGACGGCCAGCAGCGTGACCAGCGGTTGGTGCTCGCCCGGCTTCCACAGCGCCGGCCATAGGGCCCGGACCATCAGCAGCAGCCATAGCAACAGCCCCACAAAAAGGGCAATCTGCCACGCTCGACCCAGGTCCACGTACTCGTACCCCTGATGCCCAAAATAAAAGGACGCCGTGGGCGACAGCTGGTTCTGGACACTGAGCCATTCGCCCGCGAGTGACCCCACGACGACAAGCAACAGGGCGAGGAACAGCACATTCACACCCAGTCGCTGGCCTCGTGGCTCATGACCGCTGACGAGCGGTCCAATGAACAGACCCGCCGCCAACCAGGCCGTGGCGATCCAAAAGAGGCCAATCTGCACGTGCCATGTGCGGGCCACGCTGTAGGGCAGCCACTTCGAGAGCGGGAAACCATAGAATCCATCTCCTTCCACGCCGTAATGCGCGGTGATTACCCCCAGCAGCATCTGCACCAGGATCAGTGCCGCCACAACCCAAAAATACTTGATCGTCGCTTTCTGTGACGGTTTCGTCTGCCAGGTGGCCAACGGATCCTCCTCGGGCGGCGCTGGATCCGGTTCCCCCTCCCCTAACGCCGCATGCCACCAGACCATGGCCGAGATGCCCGCCAGCAACATGATGATACTCACGCCGGTCCACACGACCGACTCGCCCGTGGCGTGGTTACCGACCAGCGGTTCATAGGGCCAGTTGTGCGTATAGCTGATCTCGTCACCTTGCCGATTCGTACATGCCGACCAGGAGGTCCAAAAGAAAAAGGAACTCAGGTCTCGCAGTCGATCGGGATCCGTAACGGCCCCAGGTGGAATAGCGTACGAAGTCTCGCCTTGCGAAAACACTTCCGCGTAATGGACCGCATTGGCGCGAATGGCTTCGGCCCGCACGGGATCGATCGTGATCGTGCCCGTCTCCGGATCGTAGGTGTTTTTCCGGATGGAAACCGTCAGACGCCCCTGCAGCTGTGCCTGACGCTCCGGGTCCAGCTCCGCGTACTCCGCGCCGAACTCGGACTTTGCCCAATGATCCAGGATGAACATGGCTTCCCGGTGCAACCAGTCTGCCGTCCAGTCGGGCGCCACGTAGCTGCCATGCCCCCAGACGGAGCCTACTTGCATCCCTCCCAGGGCCTGCCAGACGTTCTGTCCCGAGCCGATCCAGCCTTTCCCAATGACGGTCGTGCCATCCGTTGCCACGACTCGGTCCGGAATCGGCGGCATTTCTTGATATATCCTGGCGCCGATCCATCCCAAGACACCGAAGGAGAGCAGCAAGACCAGTACGAAGGCAATCCAGAGATTCCGCATGACTCACTCCCGAATGGACGATCTTCTTGTCGGCCGGCAAGGTGTTTCCAAGAAACGATCACCTCGCCGCCGTCGCTGGGGTACCACAACACACGGCGTGTCCTACGATTGGCCCCGGCATGACCCGTGATCCAGGGTACCCGGCGTAAACCCCGGCACGTTGCATGTCCGGCCTGAGGCACTTAGGCTCATGGATAGTGCCCGCTAGACAATTCCAACAATGTACGCTGCACTTGCGTGAATGACGAGTACATACGCGGCTTCAGCGACAGGTTTTTGCGCCGCAGCGACAATCATCTCGCAACCTGGCTTGCCGCGACGATGACCGTTCAGGAGAATTAGTAAAGTAAATGTCCAAAGTCGATGGTGGATCCATGGCTGACGCCACGAAGTCCAGAAAGGGTCCGCGCGTTCAGGATATCGCCGTGCGGCGAACCTCGCGATTCCTTGTCATGCGGATCGTAGCTTTAATGCTGGTGGTGACCATTGCCGATGCGTCGTCGGCCTGGCCACCGGCCGTGGAGCACACGCTGCAAGTGGCAGGTTCCCATCGCGTGGAACTCGAGCGGGTGCTCGATCACTTTCAAGCCGCGGGCGACCCGCAGCAGCGGGAGGCAGCCCAATGGCTGATTGCCCACATGGAAGGCCATGGACACATCGTGGCCGGGTTCTTTACCAAGGACAAGACCGAAGTGAGTTTCGATGCGCTGGACTATCCCGATTTTGCATCGGCCCAGGCGGCTCTCGATCGGCTGGAGAAAAAACGGGGGGCACTGGACTATGGGAAATCGCGGTGGATCGAAGATTGCCAGACCCTGTCGGCCGAACTGCTGATCGAGAACATCGAACAGGCATTCCAGGCCTGGCGGTCCGATCCGTGGGCCAAGGAGATGTCCTACGAAACATTTCGCGACTACGTCTTGCCGTACCGTGGCAGCGAAGAGCCAGCGGAGTCCTTCCGCCCCTGGATGCGGCAACGATTCGCTGACCTGGCTGCCGGGATGAAGGATGCCTCCGATCCGCGCGAGGCCGCAGCACGGATCCGCAGCGATGTCGACCGACTGATTGGCTTCAACGAGCTCTACTACCTGCATCCCACCGATCAGAGCCTGAGCGAGATGCTGCAGAGGAAGCTGGGGCGCTGCGAGGACATCACGAACATGGTCATGTACGCCTGGCGGGCCAATGGGATCGCCGCGGCCAGTGACTATACGCCCGCCTGGGCCGACAGAGATAACAACCATGCCTGGGAAGTGATTCTCGATGATACTGGGCGTGGCTCGACCGGACTGGCCAGCCGGGCCGCCAAGGTCTATCGAAAGATGTTTTCCAGACAGCCTCAAGCGCTGGGGTCGCTGCTGCACTCCGACGAATCCGCACCGCGCTGGCTGACAGGCAAGAACTATGCGGATGTGACCGACCAATATCAGCCTGTCAGTGATCTCACGATAGAACTTTCGCAGCCGCCGACGGTGGGCGAGCGATTCGCGTATCTCTGTGTCTTTAATGGAGGTGAATGGACGGCCATCCACCATGGCGCGCTCGAACCGTCGGGCCGCGTGACCTTTACCAAGATGGGGCGCAACATCGCGTACCTACCCGCCTATTTCCGGGACGAGGTGCTGCAGCCAGCCGGCGCTCCCGTCCTTCTGACCGCCACGGGATCGGTCGTGACGCTCGACGGAAACGACTCCTCCACCATCACCGTGGAAATGTCCACCACGCGGCCCGAGGTTCATGATGCCGACACGCGACGCGTGATTCCCGTCGTTCCGGTGGAGGCGGGAGGCATCTATCAGTTGCAAAGTTGGGATCCCAACGTGGGTGGGTGGCATCCTCATGGCGAAAAGGAGGCAGGCGATTCTCCCGTGTCCTTTGGCCAACTTCCAGCCGGCCGTCTGTACTGGTTGACCGCCAAGGAGGGCCGGAAGCTCGAACGGATCTTCACGATCGATAGCGGACAACCGACCTGGTATTGAATCGAATCGCGAAGCGACACGACACGTGCGCCCTGTAGTTCACGGAGTTCTGCACCGTTTGGCCGGACGTCAATGCGATGCCACGGACGAACACTACGTCAGCTCACGCATTGCCTCCGGGGCCCTCATCCCCGGCGTGGTGGCAATTGGTCCGCTTCGCTGGGGACCCGCTCGGACTGCTCGATGCATGCCATCGGCGGTACGGTGACACCTTCACGCTCGACATCGCGGGGAATGGCCGTTTTGTGATGCTGGCTGAACCAAGGGCGGTGCGCGAGGTGTTCCAGGGTGACCCGGACGAACTGCACTCGGGCGAAGCCAATGCCCTCTTCACGGCTACGGTCGGCCGCCATTCAGTCCTGGTGCTCGACGGGGCCCCGCACATGCGGCAAAGGAAGGTCTTGGTTCCTCCGTTGAAGGGCGAACGCATGCGGGCCTTCTTTGACGCCATGCAGCGGGAGACGCTCGAAGCCATTCGGGCCTGGCCGAAAGGATCGCCATTCCCCGCACTCCCCACGATGCGCCGAGTGACACTGCGCGTCATCCTTCGCACGGGGCTGGGTCTGTCGCCCGGCGTCGACCTGGATCGCTTCGAACACAAGATCGAGACGTTTTTGTCGAAAGGTCGACAGCGATACGCCCTCGTGCTCATGACGATTGTGCCGATCGAGCGGCTGACGGGATCGCGATGGGTGCCACTGTTCCGGCAGTTGAGCGACTTGGATCACGATCTGTTTGCCTACATCGCGGCGCGGCGGCGGGGCGAACACACCGTGACCGGTCAGAATGTGCTGGACGACTTGCTCGCCGCCCAACACGAAGACGGAACCCCGCTTGGAGATCGCGAGGTACGAGACGCCCTCATTACAGTTCTCATTGCCGGTCACGAAACGACGGCACTCGCGCTTGCGTGGGCGCTGACGGAAATCGCTGAAAATTCGGAGATCGTTGACCGCCTTCGCGATGAACTCGCGCGAGTCACGGGCGGTGAGCCGCCGGAGGCCGAACACTTACCTGCCCTGGAATACCTCGACAGTGCGATCCGCGAAAGCTTGCGGCGCCGACCGGTCGCGCCCTTTGTCGTGCGGAAAACCATGCAACCAATCTCCGTGGACGGTCATGACTACCCAGCCGGCATCGTGCTCTGTCCCTGTTCCTACCTGGTGCACCAACGCGAGGAGCTCTACCCTGACCCACACCGATATCGACCGGAGCGGTTTCTGGAGCGGAAGTTCGGGCCGCACGAGTGGTTCCCATTTGGTGGGAGTAATCGGATCTGCCTCGGAATGCCGTTTGCGCTCTACGAAATGAAGGTTCTGGTCGCCACCCTCCTGAGCCAGGTGCGGCCAATTCGCCCTGAAGGTGCCTGCTCCCACGCGCGGCGGTACGGGATCGTCCTGGGGCCGGACGACGGGGGGCGAATTATCGTCCACCCCCTGCCGACATCCAAGTAAAACCAGGGTCCGGCGAGGGTGACGGTCTTTGCCATTTCCCCCTCCCCTCGCTGCGCTCGACCTTCCCGATGGGAGGGTGAAGATATCATCCACGAATCGCGCACGGTCAATTAGGCGGATACGTCTCGATCTTGTCCCTCGTCAAGTGATGCCGGTGCCGGACGGTCGAAGTCGGCCAGTACGCGATGGGGCCAGCCCGCCCGCAGTGCGTTCAGTACGGCCCCCACGTCGATGATCTCCTGGAAGATGGCGCCGGCGACCGGAGGCAGGTAACCGAAGGCCGCCGCAAGCATCCCCGCCATGCTCAAGATCATGCCCCCTACGGCACTTTGAAGGGCGATCCTCAACATGCGCTCGCCGATGTGCAGCAGCTCATCGACCCGGCCCAGTTTATTGTCCAGGATCACCGCATCGGCGGCCTCGGTCGTCACTTCGCTGCGCTGGCCCATCGCCAATCCTACCGTGGCCGCAATCATGGCGGGCGCATCGTTGATGCCGTCGCCGACATAGACCGTGGGGCTTCGCCGAGTTTCCTCGCGCACGATGGCCAGCTTTTCTTCGGGGCTCTTGCCAGCGTGAATCTCACTGATGCCGACCCGATCCCCCAGATAGGCCGCTTCCGACGGTCGATCCCCCGAGACGAGCATGATTTTGTCGAAGCCATGTTGGGGAGCCAGGTGCCCAATGAAGGCTGCCCCTTCGGGCCGGGGCTCATCGCGGAAACGGTATGTGGCCGCGTATCGACCGTCGATCAGGATGACGCATTCCAGGCCGCTTGTGGGAGGTGGAAGGCTGGCCTTTGCCTCCGGCTGGGTGAGGAGCAGTTCCTGGCTGCTCGTCACTCGGACGGTGTGCCCCTCAACTGTTCCCAGCAGACCTTCGCCCGGGCGTTCCTGAACGCGCTCCGCGGGAAGCAAGTCGATGCGCCGCTTGCTTGCCGACTTGATAACGGCAGAGGCGAGCGGATGCTTCGAGTATTGTTCCAGGCTGGCCGCCAACTGCAGGACCAACTGCGGTGGGAACGTTGCGCCGACGTGCTCCTCTACCAGCGTCGGTTCACCGTAGGTCAACGTGCCGGTCTTGTCGAAGATCATCGTTCGGCAGCGGCCAATCTGCTCCATCACGACCGGATCACGAATAATGATGCTGCGGCGTGCTGCCAGGGAGATCGAACCGATGATGGCCACGGGGATGGCGATCAACAAAGGGCAGGGGGTGGCGATGACGAGCACCGCCAAGAAGCGAGTCGCCTCGCCACTGGCGATCCACGCAGCCACCGCAATCGCAATGGCCAGGGGCGCGTAGAAGGCGCCCAGTTGATCCCCCAGGCGGCGCAGCCGCGGCTGCCGCTGTTGCGACTGCTGCACGACTCGCATGATGCGCTCATAGCGTGAATCCACAGGCAGCCGAACCGATCGAATACTCAGCGCGACCTCGCCGTTAATGGCCCCCGAAAGGACTTCGGAGCCGACCGATTTCGAGAGCCGGAACGGTTCGCCTGTCAGGTACGCCTCATCCATGCTGCCGCGACCTTCCACGACGACTCCGTCCACGGGACAGATCTCGTGCGGCAGCACGACGATTTCGTCACCGATCTGGATATCGCGCAGCGGTATTTCCGTCAGGCCGGATGGGGTCTTCCGATGCGCGATGGAGGGCATCCGACGGGCCAGTGCGTCAAGGACTGACGACGCGCGGCGAACGGCGAACGATTCCAGCGCCTCACCGCTCGAGAGCATGAGCACCACCAGGCTCCCCGCCAGATACTCGCCGAGCAATATGGCGGTGACAATCGAGACACCGGCCAGCAGGTCTGAGCCAAACTGGCCCTGCACCAATTGCACGGCCAGTTCGATGACCAGCGGTATCCCGCCGAGTATCAGCGCGGCCCAAAGGAAAAACTCTGCCGTTGCTTCAGGTAACGCAGCCACAAAACGAGCGGTTAGGTAGCCGACGATGCAAATCAACGTGACGACGGCGATGGCCGTATGCCGGTATTGCCACGCGCGGTGGAACCGCGGGATCGCCCGCACCTCGAGGGCTGGCGCCGGACGGTGTAACGTCGTTGGCTGAAACGGATGCCGTGTTGGGGGCATGTGCTACTTTTCGGTTCCGCACATTCGGCGAATCGCGGCGCCTCCATCAGGGTCCGCACCTTGCCGGGCTCCCGTTCCGCTCCGTGCACGTCGGCCATGTTGCCGGCCGGCCAGATTGCACTTTGTAAATCGGTCATGCTTCCCTGCCCAGCCCCGGTAGGTCGATCTCGGCCACCATCTACTCATGGTCGCGAGCAGAGGATGGGCCCTGGGGACACAGGAAAGCGCCGGGATAAACCGGTTTGGAGTAGGGAATGAGAGAGTCCGACAGCGAAGACCTAGCCAGTCACGCTGGCCTCGAGTCGTACGCTGATGGCGGTAACGTCATGGGTGTAGCAACGGCAGAGGTATATGCAGGCGAGCTATTGAGCTCCGAAATCACCATTTTCGTGTGTCGACCCAGTCTGT
>WPCK01283205.1_pt1 | contig 37314 bp, 37 predicted proteins | sample 5399851 | NCBI WGS metagenome assembly WPCK01 (sample SAMN12869471, study PRJNA574797) | sludge metagenome | isolation source: wastewater treatment of pH11 | place: China:Beijing | collected 2019-05-20
CCCTTCATCAACCCATCACTGTCATCATTTGAGACCAAGATGTGGTTTTTTTCAGTATAAATATAAACAGTTTTCTGATAGGATGGTACTTTTTTGGCTTTGGGAAAGTAAGGGATCACACCCACATTTTCTCCCCGATAACAAGCACACATTTCTTCAAAGGGACTGCCAATACATTCGGTATTGGATGGAGTATAGACAAGGGCACCCAATTCCATCATCGCTTGCACAAAGTCAGAGGGACTGGCCCCACTTTCAATGAGTTCATGTTTTAAGAAGTTTTCAAAAGTTTTATGTGCTTCTCTCGTATTCGCGTTTTCGGTATAGTTTAAATAACGAGCCATGACTCTTTTTACGTTTCCATCCACTGCAATCTCCGGCAAATCAAATGCGATGGCCGCAATGGCACTGGATGTATAGTCCCCAATTCCGGGGATCTCCATGAGTTTCTCTTTGGAGGCGGGGAGTTTTCCGCCAAAGTGATCAACAACGTACTGTGCGCCCTTATGAAGGTTACGCGCGCGATTATAGTAGCCCAACCCTTCCCACATCTTTAAAACAACTTCAACATCTGCCTTAGCGAGGGCTTCAATGGTTGGGAAAAGTTCAATCCAACGTTCATAATAGGGAATCATGGTTTGGATTTGAGTTTGTTGGGCCATTATTTCAGAAACCCAAATGTGATACGGATCTTTTGAGTTTCTAAAAGGAAGTGTCCTTTTATTTATCTGATACCAGTTTAATAATCTTCTTGTGAATTCCATAGTTTATATTATAGCAAAAATAAAAAAGAAAAGGGCTTTTTAGGCCCTTTCCCGAAGAGAGATAGTGCTTTTCATCATCTTACTTCGAAGAGGTAAGACGGCGTGTGGCCCCGTCAGAAAGGAGCGAAGTATGATTTAGATAATGAATGAGCATAAACAACATTAAGTTGCTAGATATATGATAGCGCATACAACAAATAATTGCAAGGTCAAAAAAATGGGACTTTAATTTAGAATCACATCAATATAAAAACTAATATAATCATGACATAATTAGAAGTACAAGGAGGAAATAACGATGAAAAAAATATGGATGATGCTGGGGGTGATCCTGGTTTTAGCAGGATGTGGATCCACATCAAAAGAAACCGTGACAGTGTGTTCAATTGATGGTTCATACAATAACTATAGCTCAGCCAAACAAACAATGACCGGAACGGGTGATATTGCGAAGCGCATTGATTTTGAAGGGGTATTGGTAGCACCAGATAAAGTAACCTTAGATAATGCGTTGGTTGAGTTTGATGCGATTGTGGATTACTATAATGAGATGGAAGGCATTACGCTTTCTTATGAACGCTTAGATGATATTACCATTAAAGATATGGCATCCTATGATTTGGAAAAAGTAGATTTTGAAACATTGGTGATGGCTGGCTTCTTACAGATGACAGATGATGAAGCAACAACCATTTCCATTAAGCAATCAATCGTAGAACTTGAAGCGGTGGGGATGACTTGTAAATAATGAAAGCAACCTCCATTAGGCGAGTGTTCATAAAGATGCTTTGTGAACCACCTAAAATGCGGGTATAAGGCGGACAGTTTCGGCTGTCCGCCTTTTGCTATGCTTTAAATTGCGGCTGGCAGCTCGTCATCTAACATTATTTCATCATCAGTTCCGTAGAATTCTTCCATAGAGGGAATGTCAAATTCCTCTTTGACATCGTTCAGCATCCCAATGTCACGATAGTGAATCCAAATATCCTGCGGAGCGGTACGGGAGTATTTCTCAGCCTTTTCACCCACCACAACTTTTGCAATAAACATCCGAATCAATTCCGGTGTCAGCTCGGTAAGGTCGGTGTACTTTTTCGCCTTTTCAATAAACCTGTCCACGTTGGTGAGGGAATTTTTGAGCTTTTCCATTCTGGTTTCGGATTTTGGTATGCGTTCGCGTAAGACTTTCTGTTCTGCGGTGTACTCATCGGACAAGGTTCGGTAGTGCTCATCCGGTATACGTCCCAGCACATTGTCCTCATAGAGCAGTTTGAAAATTGCGGTAAGCTCCAAATCCTTTTTTCGCATAGTCTCCAGTTCCTTTTGCAGCGCAGTGATTTCTTTTCTCGTATCAGCCGTGTTTTTGCGGTTGATGCACTCTGCAAACAGCATTTCGTCTTGCCTTGCAAAGTGAGTGACACGCTTCAGGTCATCCAAAATCACCGCCGCAAGCTGGCTTTCCTGACTGAATACAACAAGGTGTACTCACGCCGTTACCGTGCGGACGGTAAATTGCCGGAAGAGTTTAGCGGCAAGGACATGTCCTCGGAAGAGTATGCCCAATGGGCAAAGCTGGCGCGGCAGGCTCGCAGTGATTACCTTGACGGAAAAATTACGGGCGAAGAAATGCTGGAGAAAATTAAAATGGAATAATAATTTACCAAAGTTTTTGAGGCAATTATTGAGGAATTCTATTCACTAAACAACCAAATACTACATAAAGCTACAATATAGATTGCTTTTATGCCTTGTATGGAGTATCATTATCACATGATTAGTCATATGCCTGTGAAAGAAAGCGAGGTGCTTGCTGTGCCAGAAAACAACATTCAAAACAGATGGATATCCCTGCAAGAAGTCTGCGACTATCTTGGCGTAAAGCGCCATACCATTATGCGATGGATTGATCAGCGTGGTATGCCTGCATCCAAGGTAGGGAAACTCTGGCGTTTCAAAACCGCTGATATAGACGAATGGGTTAAAAAAGGCGGAGCCTCCGATGAGCGGGAGGTTATAAAATGAACAGATTTAAGACTTTAAATGCCCGCAGGCTTTCTGTTGCCGGATTTTCATTTCTCTTTGCCTATATTCTGTCCTTCCAGTTTGAGGGACAGGTGCTGTATAGTCTGTTGGATCTGCGTGGTACAGACGCCGGCCATTACATACTGACTGCAATTATCGCGCATTTTGCAGGGCTTTTTACGTGTGGCCTGTTTGTCAAATCACAGACGGACGCCAAAAGCATGATGCTCGGTGGCATGGGCTTATGCTTAGCCGCCACTGTCCCCTTCTTTTTTCCTCTCCCCGCTCTATGGATGGGCGGGCTGATTGTCAGCGGATACTTTAGCGGCTGCGCGGTGGCGGCATGGGGATTTTTTCTCAGGGCCTCTACTCCCAAGAACGAGCGCATTAAATCCTGTGCCGACGTTCTGATTTATTCCAATCTGTTGATGATTGCAGTTAACGTAGTGGCCATGAACAGGTCAATCCTTATCGGGCTTGGTTTCTCTGTGCTTTGCCTTGTAATCGGCATGGTCTTCATTTGGATGCTGCCGTTGGAGCAGGAAAATGACCAGAACAAAACATTTAAAAATAAGACGCATGGCGGTATTAAAAATCCGCTAATATTGCTGTGTCTTTTTGTCTTTATCATTACCATTAATTCCGGACTGATGTATCAGGTCATCAACCCCGCTTTTGAGCATCTGACGGGGCTGGTGAGTTGGTATTGGGCAGTGCCTTATATCGTGGCGCTCGCCTTTATGCGCAACCTACCTATGAAAGCAAAGCGTTCCAAAATTTTGTATATTGGGATGGCAATGATTATAGGAGCGTTCATCAGCTTTATGCTGTTAGGGCGAAACACTTCCGACTATCTGATTGTGGATACGCTGATGCTCGGTGCCTGCGGTATTTTCGATCTGTTTTGGTGGAGCATCCTTGGAGAAATGCTGGATTATAGCGACAACCCTGCACATACCTTTGGTATTGGGCTTTCCGCCAATGTATTCGGCGTCCTTTGCGGAAGCGTTTTGGGAATGACCGTAACATCCATTGGGCTTGCCGGTGCGGAGGTTGCGGTGATTGCCCTTATTGTGGTTTGCGTTACACTGGTTATGCTGCCTCCGCTGAACCATCAGCTTGTTTTACTGCTGAAAAGCCATGCTTACCTTGCCGCTTATGACAATATGAGCCAGTCACAGCAAACGGAAATTGTTCGTCAAATTAAAACCCTTGATCCGCTGACTGTCCGGGAGCAGGAGGTATTGCAGATGATCCTTTCCGGCAAATCCAACCGTGAGATTGCCGGGGCTTTGTTTATCAGTGAGAATACTGTAAAAACACATGTAAGGAACATTTTTTCAAAATATGATGTTTCAAGCCGTGCGGAGCTCATCAGCACCCTGCTGAAAAACCAAAAGGTTGAATGATACATAAGATCATATAAATACAGGGTTTAACTAGCCTCTCATACTAAAGTATGAGAGGCTTTTTTCTGCAAATTCATCCTTTCGAACGATGCTTTTTGAGGCATCCTTCCCTAAAATGAATAATGAAGGAGGGTTGGTGCAAATGAAATCAATCCGCAAACGACGCAATGGATATGCCTTAATGTTCGTAGCCAGTATCTGTTTGGCGGTGTGGCTCGGTGTAACATTTATGTTAGAAGTGGTTTTCGCCTTTGGAGCGATCAGCCTTATCTCTCTCGTGTTATTGGTGAGGCAGAGCCGTCTGCTCTATGACGCAACACTCATTTGGGATAATCGCATTCTTGCGGTACCATCTGCTCTCATCTCCATGCCGGGTCGCCAAATGAAAAAAGACACCGAGGAAACCGTAGTATCTACCTTTGGTATCCTCATCGGCAGTGAAATTTACCGGTGGGGTCTCGACGGGGTACATGGCGTGCGGCTGCACACCGCCCATATTGATCAGGAACCGATGTACCTGACCTTTGGCGACGCGGCCCAGACCATGCGGGTAGAGTTGCTGCACGGAATGACTCAAAAGCAGGCAGTACTGGACGCCGCACAAAAGCTGTGGCATGAAACTGGCGTAATGGCAGACATCACCGGATGGTAACACAGCAAAAGCGAGTGATTAATGAAAGAAGGAGTGAGTATTATGGGTAAATTCTGTACAAGCTGCGGCACGGCTCTGAATGAGGGTGCGAAATTCTGTACAAAGTGCGGAGCCAATGCTTTTCAAAACAACGAATCTACACAAGTAAGTACGGGGACACCGGAGGCCACAAAATCCGAACAAGAAATTCAGAAAACAATGAATAGTACAAAGAAGAAGCCTCCGATAAACCGGGCTTTGGATGATGCTCCACAGCAAAGTCCGATGGGTGCGGGAAAATTCATCATCACATATATCCGTCAGTCGTTGACGGTGCTGAAAAATCCCAAACAGATGCTCACTACCGCACTGTTGGGGCTTGTCTGGCTGGTGCTTGCGCTGCTGGGTTCTTTCGGAATCAATCCGCTTCCGGTACGCATTCTCAGCTTCCTTACCTTCGCACAGGGAGGAATGTTCGGTGGTGTATTCGGCGCTGTTGGCGGAATTTTAGGCAAGGTGGCGGTCGCCGCTTTTCTGAACGCCGCTATTGTGCCACTGTTTAAGAAAAAAGCGCCCTTTTCGGGGATCGGCGGCGGCATCAAGGGCTTTTTCAGCGGGCTTGCCGTTAAGAGCCTAACCGCTGTTGCCCCGCTTTTGGGCGGAATAGGAGCTTCTTTGCTGCTGTACGCCTTTATGAACAGCAATCAATCGCTGCAAAACAGCATGGTGGGCATTATAGCCTTTGTAATGCTGCTGCAAAATATCAGCAAGCAGGGCGGGTTTTTATGGGGGCTTGCTTTTTCGGCTGCAAGCAGCCTTTCCAAGGGCAGAACGCCGTCCTATATAGGAGTCACGCGCTGTATAAGCGGCATGACGCTGGGCTTTGCCCTCGGCGTGACGCTGTCGGCGGTCAGATTGCGGTGGTCCGGGTGGCTCGGTGTGCTGCTGTTGATCGCTGCTTTAATATTCGTCATTGTTTCGAAGAACAAAAAGGAGGTGGTTGCGGCATGAAAAAAATAGAAAAAAAACTCTCCGCAATTTTATTCGTGGCGCTTTGTTGTGTGCTGTTTTTTCCCATAAAAGCCATGGCAGAAGAAATAATCGAAGAACCTATCGCATTGCCGGAAACTATGACAATAACAAAACAATTGTTCAGTGATTCCGGTGAATTGGAACCGGAAAAAATCACCATTAAATCTTACGAAGACGGGCGGTTTTCTTTTGAATATCCTGCCAAGACTGTATCGGATATGCGCGGTTATGGCGACAACCATTCGATAACAGCATTCCACGTTGAGGGAAGGGCTAACTACAGGATAGATAAAGAAATGGAGCGCAAATTCGGTGCGACAGATAGCAGATGGATTGTAGGGAAATTTTCAGTGCCGGATGAGATTGTCTATACCGTGCTGACACCTTCGGTCTCGGAAAACTATTCCAACGTCAGTAAATTTAGAATGGTTCCTTATGAAGGCTCTTTTGAGACAACGAGCTATGACGATGAGGAATTGGAGCATCGTATTTTATTCAAACTAAAATTTCATTGTACCAGAACCGAAACAATTTACGATGTGGAGGGGGGGAGCAAAACAAATGAACATTCATACGACGACGAATGGACTTTTGATATGGAGACAGTTGGATTTTCCGACCCATATCCAATAGAGGATGCCGACTCTACACAAAATGCAGGAACTAAGGGAGAGTGGGAATTTTACAAACCAGAAGATGGAGGCTGGGGCTGGCGGAAAACATCTGGTGGCAGTGGAAATTCCGACCACGCTGGCCCCCTTGCCACCATTTCCATCAGCACTCTTGCGATTTTGCTGTCCATCCTGTTTGGGAATACGGGCGGCTTCATCCCGACTGTGCCTGTGGGGACAGGCGGCGCACCCGCTCCCGCGCCTGCGGGCAGCGGTCTGAGCCGATGGCTGCGCTTTGACGGCGACGGCGACATCGAAGCCACCGACCCGGTAAACGGTCAGCGGCGCACCTTTGTCAAAAACGGCGACGGCACCTATACCGACCCTGTCAGCGGCTCGACCTATACCCCCGAGGAGCTTTCCGAACAGATGGAGCACCGCGCGGACAATGCCGGCACCATCCGGCAGGACGAAGCGCAGTTCAGGCAAAATGTCAGCGAGGATTCTCAGCGCAACCAAGAGCGCAGTGATGAGAGCAGTCAGCTTGAGAAGGACTTGCAGCGTGAGCGGCAGGAGCGAAGCCGCAAGGAGAAGGTTGAGCGCGTTGCCACCGACCTTGGCATGAGCGGCGCCAGCGAAAAGCAGGTTATAGATGAGCTTAAACGACGCATGGAAAGAGACGAGGAGTATCGTCAGAAGATGCACGATTATGCGAAGCAGCGAGACACTGCTGTCGATATTCTCGAAGCAACGGTGGAAATTGCCGATTACACGATGGCGGCAGGCGAAGCGGTAGTTCCAGGCGGAAAAGCTGTGTCCGCCACCTATAAGGGAATCAAAAACACCGTTTCAACCATGGCGGAGAAGGGCGCAAGCTGGGGCTCCTTTACAGAGGGTGCAATCAAGGGCGGCACCGAAGCCGCAACCACTGTTATGGATGCGGGTATCGGCAAGGCGGCTACAGCCTTTGGCGGTACGATTGCGGGCGAGGTTGCCGAGGCTGTCAATGACGGCGGGGATTTAACCGACGCATTGGTAAAGGGCACAGTGAAGGGGACCTTTAACGCAGCCAGTGGCGCAGTCGGTGATGCCTACGGCGATGCCGTCGGCGGTACCTACGGCGAGATGCTTGGCAAAGACAGCACGATAAAGAAGGTGGCAGAAACCGCCGGGAAGCTTGGCGAAGTCGGCTTTGAAAAAAACGTCACAGGAACCGTTGGGGATAACCTGAACGGAGAGAACAAATGATGGAGGTAATATCATGAAAAAGCTTATGGTTTTATTTCTGGTGTTTATAATGATTTTCACTCTCGCCGCCTGCGGTGAGAAAAGCGAAGGAGGATCGCAAGCTCAAGGTTCTGCTTTGGCTGAAGCAAGCAATGCCCCTTCCGGCGAAGAGGAAAAAGGAAAGGCCGGGCTTTCCCTTGGCGATGTCGCCGGAACTTATTCTATGAACACCTATTATGACGGCAAAGAACAGCAGCATACTGTCGTGTTCACAAAGAACGAAAATAAATTGGTGGCATCCAGCGATGCTAAAGGTGAAGAACCTTTTGAATTATCCTATGATCCGGCTTCGGGAACAGCTTCATATGTTCAAAAGATTCCCCATGAAGACAGTGAAATCACAATAGATTCAAAATATACTTTTATCCTTGAGGAAGGGAGTATAAAGGTAAACGGTGAAACGACGATATCATTTAAAGACGAAACAAAAGATGGACCCCGGTATGAAGGATACAAGATCGACTGACTGGAAGTTGGCTTGCTATAACAAGAATTTTAGGAGGTAATCTTATGAAAAAGACATTAATTATATTTTTATCATTGGTACTTATGCTCACCTTCGCCGCTTGCGGTGAAAAAAACGGCGGTAAATCACCGTCAGAAAGCTCCGCGCCCGCGGAATCAGTCAATGCTCCCTCCGGCGAGGCGGGAGCGGATGAAAATAGGTATTACGGTATCGGCGAGGCGGCAGAGGTCGACGGCATTGAGATTACAATCGACAAAATCGAAATTATTGACGATTTGAGCATTCTCCAGAAATATGTGGAGGGGTCCGTCTATGTCAAAGTTTATGCCACTGTAAAAAATATCTCTGATGAAATACAGTTTGCAAAGGATCCGCTGCTCTGCATCGTTCGAGACGGAGAGTACGACGCCGAGCTATCGGACGAGTCGCGCAATAGAGATGTATGGAATTTTGAAACCGAAGGAATGTATTTTGAGGAGGCGATCGACCCCGGTGAAACGAATAGCGGTTGGATGGTGTTCCAATTAAAACCGGATGAAAAAGAAATCATCATGAAATATAACGTCATGTACGATACCGTTAAATTTAGGCTTCCAATAGCCTAAGCGTGCGAAAGGAGATATCGTTATGAAACAAAAAATACTATCCTTCCTGCTGGCAATCACCATGCTGCTGTCTTTGACGGCGGGGCTGTCAGGCTGCGGCTCTGGTAATCAGGCTAAGAAATCCGAAACCTTTACGGTGGAGGAAGGACAGACGGCATTGGCCTCAGAGGACGGTGCGGCGATAGACTTTGGCTTTCTTTTGGAGGCTGGCGAGGAACTCACCATACAAAAGGTATCGCCCGCGTCAATAGACAGCGATGTTGAAATCTACGCCTACGATTTCAAGCTGTCCTCCGGTCAGCCGGAGGGAGTTGTCGAGCTTACCATACCCTATGACGATGTGGGGCTTGAAGCTGACGAGGAAATTTTGTCGGTCTGCGGCAAATATCTAAACGAGGAAACAAAGCAATGGGAGGATGTCCTTTATACGGTGGATGCTGAAGCCAACAAGGTGCATATTCTCACCGATCACCTCTCCACCTATAGCGTGTTTAAGGTCACGAACGCAGGAAAGCGCAACGAATACATTTCCGATGTCAACGTCTACGCCGCTTACATGACGACAAAGCAAGCGGAGCAGCTGCTCAAAACCTACGCCGAGCAGGGTGTGTCGTGGCAAGAAGATGTTATATCAGCGTTTTTAAATGCAAACAGCTCACTGCCGATGTTTGCTGAAACAAATATCCCCACTCTCGTATCGCTTGGAGGCGCATACGACGATATAATCACCGAACCGTTCGGCAACGCGTTGACGGTTTTGGGCATCGCGACCTCCTGTACCCAATTCGCGTATGACGCATACAAAAACGGGCTGACAAGCAAGGAAACGTCGATCAGCGGAATGAAAACCGTGTTGAATCTGGGGCTGAATTTGGCATCGTCACAAAAATATCTGTTGGATTCTTTTCAGGTGGCCTATGTGGGCGTTGGAGTAATCGACATCGCGCTTACGGATGTGATGAATTTTGCCATCGACACCAAGTATGAAAACACAAAAAATATGTACGACGCCTATTACGCAAGACCCGAAAACAAGCGCCGTGTCAAGGATTGGTACGATTTATTCAAGAAGATATACGAAGAAAACAAATCCGCCCCGCAGACAGCTCTCGACAAAATGCAGAGCGAGATTGATAACTATGTAAACAAATACTGGAAGGTCGCAGCAAGCGACTGGGATTCATGGATAGACGCATATGAAAAGAACGGCAAGCTGTCCAAGTATCCGTGGCCGTCGGAGAGCGACCGCAAAAAAATATCAAGCAATTACAAAGCTGAGATCTATGATTACCTTCAGGTTATGTTCCAGTCTCTGAGCCGGGATATGTATTTTGATGCCCTAACTCAGCGGGAAAAGGAGTATAAAGAGCTTGCCGCATTGCTAAATAGGGAATACACCTTGAACTTCAGGGAGGATTATGACACTGAGAAGGCAAAATGGGCCAACGCATATGTCAAACTGGCCCCGCTTTCCGATAAAACCACAGCAAAAGAGTGGACCATCCGCCTTGACGACGAAGCAAACGGACAGATGAAGTTCACTCTGGGTGCCCATGAAACGGCGAGATTCCCTATGAAGGTGGAATTCTATAAAACAGAAAAGGACTTGGAAGAGGGTAAGGTTGCCTTGAGTGCAAAGCTCAAACCCTTTGTAAAAACCGAAATGGAGGTCATTTTAAATACAAAAACCAATAAGGTGGACTATTCAGGAACCTTCACAGGCGTACTTCATGTTGCAGAAACAGGTAAGGATATTGATGTGACAACTGTAGTCACATTTGAAAAGGATTTTGGCGACGGCTCTTACTATAAAATCGTCTGCTCAAATAATGAAACCGGGAGCACCTACATCAACGGTAGCTATTTTGTGCGGTGGTCGACAGGCGAGGCAAATATTGCGGGAGCAAAATTTGTATTCTCCGCTGACGGAACATCGTTCAGCGCCTCAATGCGAGACCACAAAGATAAAGAGTGGGGCGAGATTACCTGTCAGAAGTGAAAACGACCCCAAGCACAAGATATGTCGGCCAACATGAGAAAACAGCGCACAATATTCGTATCAAACAAACTGGAGGCATATCCATGAGAGATAATATTCCATCTGCGGGCAGAGGCAATAAAATCTTGCCCGCAATACTGATCGTGGCCAATCTGCTGATGCTTGTGATAGGCGTTCTCACCATACCGCCCAATTTGCCGTCAGCAGCAGTAAAGGAATCTCCTGCGCCAAGGACGGAGCAAACAGCGCTCGTTACACCGGCATCGGAGAAAGAAACCCCGCCTGCGGCCACGGAAACCGGCAGTATTCCCGAGCCGGAGCAGTTCGATTTTGTTTGGCAGTATATTGCATCCCGGTGCCCGAAAGGAAACATATATGAATTGTAAACCGAAACGAGTACTTTTGCAGATTTCATCCGTACTGATGCTGCTTTCCGCCTTGCCTATGCTGCTGTGGAGCTGGAATCTCATAGACAACGCAGCACTGGACTACACCTACGCCGGAGCGGGTTGCTTCGCGGCTGGAATAGCGTACATCTTTTCTATGGTGACGGCCATCGCGGGCCTGGCCTTTGCAGAGCGGCTCCACCGACATCGCTGGTGCCGGACACTTGGCTATATCCAACTGGCGGCGGGAGTGCTGCTGATCGTCCCGCTTCGCTCCTATGCCGCGCTCACACTGCCGCCGCTTTTCCTGCTTACTGTTCTGTATCTGTTTGGCGTGGGCTGGCGCAAAAAGCGTGACTCTGAACAATAATGAAAGGAGCGTCCGATGGCAAAGAAGAAAACAAGCAAAAAAATCCCCCTGCCCATCCTTATCCTGATCTGCGCCGTGCTGCTGTATGCCATATATACCAGCGTCAGCACCCTTGCGCTGGCGATATGGGGCGATTCCGTCATGGGTACGGTGGACAGTTATCAAGCACGGCTGGACGACACAAAAGCGGAGCAAAACCGTTCCCGCACCGTTTCCAAGGGCTATTGGTTTGTGGCAAACGGCAAGGAGTATCACGGCTATGTGATATATAGCAGCGACGAGGCGTGGCCGCGCCTTAACGAGGGCGAAACGCGCTCCGAGCGTATTCGATACCTTAGCTTTTTCCCCTATGTCAACAAGCCCGCCATGCTGTGCGAATTTGGCGAGATGGGCGAAGTGGCGATTATTTATCATATCCTCGCCCCCATCGGTTGTCTGCTTTTGCTGCTGCTTGTCATACGCACAGCCGGACGCGGAAAAAAGAAGAAAACAGCGGCAAGGAAACCCGCCGCGCACCAAATAATCGAAGCAAGGAGTGATACGGATATGTTTTGCCCTAACTGCGGCGCAAAGCTGCCGGACGGCGCTGAATTTTGCATCGGCTGCGGCAAGGCGTTGAATTTCAGAACGCCGGAGGCGATGGAGGTAAGCCAAGCGGCATCTTCCGCTCCCCCACAGGGCGGCTCGGGGCTGGTCGGCTTTTCCGACAGGTGTAATTCGCCGGAGATACTGGCCGCCGCACAGAAAAACAAGAAATCCTCTATTGGCTGTATGTGGATATTGGTTTTCGTGCCACTCATCGGCTTTCCCGTCGCCGGTCTGCTGATGGACGATTTCCCGTTTGGAGAATCCCTTGTCATCGGTGTTGGCATTGCTCTTGTCATGCTGGTCGTTAATCTGCTGGCGTTGCGAAAGACCAAGCAACCCATGTGGGAGGGCGTGGTCGTCAATAAGTACAGCAAGGAGAAAAGCGAGCATAGGGGCGGCGAGGACGACAACTGGCGAACCTATACGGAATATAACACGATTATCAACACCGACGCGGGCAAGAAAAAGACCATCGTGGAAAAGGACAGTGGTCGGCATATGTACGACTATCTTTCCGTTGGCGACAGGGTGCGGTTTCACCCAAGATTCAGTACATACGAGAAATACGATAAATCCAAAGACCGCATCATCTATTGCAATGTCTGCTCTATGATGAACCCCATACAAAATGACCGCTGCAAGCGGTGCAATAACCTGTTATTCAAATAATGAGGAGGATTTTATAATGGAGAGATTTGACACTCTGCTGGCGGCTTCGGAGCTTGCCGCCACACTCTGCAAGAGCTGGAGTTTTGCCACTGCCGATGATAAATACGACGTAAAAGGCTTGCTGGTGCTTGCCGAGACAAGCGACAGTGAAAACCCCATCGATGAGGACAGCTTTTATGTGGTTTCGCCCGCCGGAGCCATCGGCTTATGCGAGGACGGCGAGGACATCGACTGGCTGTTTCTGACAGGATCCAGTGAAGATGAGGATTTACCCGCCACCTATCAGGTCGACCCGCAAATAAATTTCTGCCAGAAATGCGGCTCCGGTGTTGTTTCCGGCGCGCACTTTTGCGGAAAGTGCGGCAATAGACTATAAGACATCTTTGAATAATACAGAAGAATTCTAAAATGTGGTATAATAGTTAAAACGAACAGGCAGTTTTACCGGCTGCCTGTTCGTCTTTTATATCATTCTTTTTTTCGTATTCAGTTTGCCTTGACCCCCGGTTCACAAGTTGTCCTTATGGCTACTCGCATTTGTGGAGGTTTCTTTTTTTATTTACCTAAGAGTTTAAACATATTACGTTTATAAACTTCAACACCGGGTTGATCAAAGGGGTTTACATCAATCATATAAACTGACATGGCAAGTGCTTTGAAGAAGAAGTAAACAAGATAGCCAAAGGTATAGGCATCCAGTTTTTCAATCTCTAAAATAATATTGGGCACTCTACCCGTTTCAACGTGTGCTTGAAGTGTTCCTTCTTGCGCTTTTTGGTTGACCCAATGTAAACTCTTATCGGCTAAGTAGTTTAATTCATCAATGTCACCTGCTTCAAAGGGGAAGGTCATATCTTCAATAGGGGTGTTAACGGTAAGTATGGTTTCGAATAAAATTTTATTGCCTTCTTGAACAAATTGACCCATGGAGTGTAGATCTGTGGAATTATTCACACTGGTAGGTAGAAGTCCTTTATTCTCTTTACCTTCTGATTCTCCAAAGAGTTGTTTCCACCATTCTGCTATGAAGAGTAGGTGGGGTTCATAGGATACAAACATTTCAGCGAGTTTGCCTTGTTTCTCTAAGATACGGCGCGCAACCGCATAAACATAAGCGGGGTTGTCTTCTAACGTATCAGTATTGAAGTCAAAGGTTGCTTGTTTGAGTCCGTCCATGAGGGCGTCAATATCAATGCCTGCTGCAGCAATGGGTAATAAACCAACAGGTGTAATGACTGAGAAACGACCACCAATATCATTGGGGATCACAAATGTTTCATAGCCTTTTTTATCGGCTAAGGGCTTGAGTAAACCGCCTTCTTTATCAGTGGTTGCATAGATGCGTTGGGCGGAGGCTTCAACCCCATACTTTTCCTCTAAGAATTGACGAATTAATCGGAATGCTAAGGAAGTTTCTGTGGTTGTTCCTGATTTAGAAATTACGTTAACTGCAACTTCTTTATCTTTAATGTAATCTAAAATACGAACGATTGCGGTACTTGAGAATGTGTTTCCAACATAAATCACTTCTAAGTCTGATTTTGCGTAAGGTCCTTGAATCATTTCAATGGCTGCACGACTTCCCAAGTAGGAACCCCCAATACCACAGACCAATAAGACATTGGCTTGGTCTTGGATGCGCTTGGCGGCTGCTTTGACGCGATCGTATTCTTCTTTGTCATAGGTCTCTGCCCAATTCACCCAACCCAAAAAGTCATTTCCTTTTCCGGTTTTGTCGTGAATCATGCGGTGAATGCGTGATACTTCTTTTTGGTAATCCAACACGTTTTCTTCTAACAATGCATGTTTTAAATCTACTTTTACCATTTGTTTCTCCTTCTTTTCAATCCATAAAGGTAAGTGTTCTTTGATTGTATCAAATCCAATATTTCGTTTGGGCAATAGACGACGCTTACGAGACGTCTCTGTCCGCTCTTTTCGATGAGAGTAGTTGAGCGCTTTTAGGCTCAATCTCAATTGATTTTGATTTGGATCAATATCAATGATTTTTGCGATAACGACTTCACCTTGTGAAACGAAATACCGTATATCCCGAACAAAATCATCGGAGATTTCTGAAATATGAATGAGACCACTGGTCTTATCATCCAACTTCACAAATGCCCCATATGGCTTTATGCCCGTTATCACCCCTTCAATAATTTGTCCAATTTTATAATCGCTGTTCATAATTCTTACCTCTAATCTTATTTAATTATATCACATGTGGTATAATTTAATAGAGGTGAAAAAATGCAATCTTACTATCCCTTAATATCCGCAGTAATCGCAAACGTATTGGCTCAGTTATTGAAGCCTATTTTTCACTATCTCAGAACAGGTGAAAAAAGATACGGTTTGGTTGTTGAGAGTGGGGGCTTTCCCAGTTCTCATACATCCTTAATTGTAGGGCTCTCCATTGCGATTGGGCTTCAACATGGATTTGATTCGGTTGCTTTTTCAATTTGTACTGTATTATCCATGATTGTGATGTATGATGCAGCCAATGTTCGTTATTATGCAGGTCAAAACATTGCCCTGACCAAACAACTTATCAAAGATATTGAAACACTGACCAAACACAAACTCAGTGATCCCATCTATTTGATGAAGCTTAAAACAGTTCTGGGCCATAAATGGGTTGAACTCTTGGGTGGCTTTGTGTTGGGTATTTTGGTTCCGTTGATTATTTTTCTAGTATGGATTCAATAGAGAAAAAAATAATAGAAACCATCCAAAGGATTCGTCCTTATATAATTGGGGATGGTGGTGACATCGAGTTTGTGAGTTTTAACGAAGAAACAGGAACCGTCGTTGTAAGATTCTTAGGAGCATGTGTTGGGTGCTACCTACTTGATTTCACATTAAAAGGTGGGGTGGAAGCCCTGTTAATGGACTATGTGCCCGAGGTAAAAGAAGTAATCAGTGCGTAAAAAGGACATTCTAATGAAGAATGTCTTTTTTCAATATTTTCTCTTTTAATAATTGGTATTTATCTGAATACATGAGTGGCACTTGTGGTTCAACCCCAAATCCGATCCGACTCACCTTTAAAACAGGGGGTGTTTGGATGCGTTTATAGACTGCTAAATTTAAGCTTCTAACAACCCACTCTAAATCTTGGATAAAGACTTCGGGTGAAAGTTGGTATCCCTTTAGATATTGTCCCAGTGAGGTTTTGAAAAGGGTCGTGTCTATTACTTTTTCTAAGAAAGACTCCACTGAATTTTCCATTAAATAAGGAATGAGTAAATCATGGTATCCCCATTTCATAGGATCAAATTGTCCTTCTGATAATTCAGCTGAAGGCGCAAACTCCCATTCAATTTTATCAGGGTTGATATTGGGGATGAGGTTGTTGGGGATAATTTCTTTTTTCTGATTGATTTCTTTGGCAAGTTGTCCCACTTCTAACTTGGTTAAATCAGCCAGTAAACTCAAGCCCCCAATGGCATCGCCATGAAGGGTTGCATAACCAAGGGCGGCTTCAATTTTATTACCATTATTGGAAACAATGCCGTTTTTCAAACTGGCAAGTGTCATGAGTGTATGCCCCCGCAGTCTTGCTTGAATGTTTTCATAGGCAAGTCCTGTAATGTCGCCATGATTCATAGCAGATACCGTTGCATCCACCATGGGTTTAATATCAATGGTTTCATGGGATATATCCAAAGCTTTGAATAAATGTTGGGCATTTTTCAAAGTAATCTCACGGGTGAAAGGACCTGGCATACTCACCCCATGCACACGCGCTTTCCCCAAAGCAAGGGTTAACAGTGTTACAGATAAAGCGGAGTCCAAGCCCCCACTGACGCCCACCAACCACGTAGGTTTATAGGCGAGGTTTTCTTCATCAAAGTATTGAATCCCTTTAATGAGATGATCCAAAAGGGTGGGTTTAGGGACAGGTGTTGTATTAATATTTTGAGTATCAATAATGATGAAATCATCATAGAAGATTTGGGTTTTATTTTTATAGTTTAGATATCCAAAGTTATCGAGTTGATAGACTTCATGTCCATTATTGGATAAGCCATCACTTCCTACTTTGAGTGTATTGGGATAAGTTTCTGATATTTTTTCGTGTTCATAAGGGTGCATACCCAAGACCAAATTAAGGTTAGGGGTAACCATAGGGTCATGCGAGACAGTAAAGGTTTGATTATTTAGGGTAAACTCAAAGGGTTCATCCTCAAAACCATAACTTTCCAACTGTCCCTCTTTTGCGTAAAATAATGCATTAAAAGCCTCACCTTGCATTTGGTGTAGGTTTCCCCAAACAATGGGAATATCCTGGCTCAGTTTGATGACTTGTTTCTGGAGTTTGGATAGGGTATTTAGAAGTGTATCATTGACGATACGATCTCCAATTAAGGTGCTGGATAAACTGAGTTCAGAAAAAACAATGAGGTCTGCTTTTCCAATCGCCTTATTAACATCGGCTTTGAGTAAGTCGAAGTTTTTTTGAGGGTTGTTCATATAGAGTCTTTTTTGACTGATGGCAATTTTCATTTTGTTTGCTCCTTACTTTGAAAATGTGAATACGCAAAGACGGTGGTTGCTGAGTTTGCGCTGAGGGCTACTTTTGCATCATAATCCAATCTTACAAATGTGTCGCATAAATCTAAAACGGATCGAGATAAACCTCTGAGTGCGCCCCCGATACAAACAATGGATTGTTTGGGCCAAGTAAATTCAATTAGGGATTCACTGGTATCTTGACGATGGGCTGCAATCAATTTATGTTTATTGAATTTGGTTAAGTCTTTTTTTAAGTCTTTGGATAAGATCCAGTGGATGTGCTCACTGGCACCTGCTGAAGCGCGAATGAGTTTGGCTTCATGTTCGAAAAAATCGTAGTGAGGTGTAATGACCCCTTTAATGCCCAAGGCATAAAGACTGCGTAAGATTTCTCCCAAGTTATATGGGTCACTGACTCCCTCAATACAAAAGTATGTATCAATCTTTGGGTTCAATGGATCTGAGATACGATTGTCACATTCAACCGCATAGCCTCCATGCATGGTGGTTTGGGTAATCTCGTTTAAGTCTTCTCTATTTATGCGAATGATGTTGTAACCTTTGGCCAAACTTAAAACATAATGCATCTCTTTATCATCTTTTTCATCTAAGAGATAGACTTTATGTATTGTTCTCTTTTTGTTTTCAAGGATGGCCTTGACACTTATTTTTCCAACCACTATCATATTTTTATCTTCCTTTTTCTATTTTCTATTAAAAAAAACAGTAACTATTACTGTTTTTATTATACTTGGTAAAACACCCAACCACAATAGACGAGGATTAAATCCAAGAACATTCCATGTAGTCCGATGATATTTAAGATCCGATAAAATTCATCAACCACGAAGAGTTCAAGTCGGATTCCAAAAATAAAGACCACAACAAGCGAAACAATGACTTTGCCTAGCCAGCGGTTATTCTTACTTTTGTTGGACATAAAGAATCCAATAATTAACATGAGTGATAAATATATAAAGGTTAATAACTTACCTGTGATAAAGTTTGATGCAAAGCTATAAATTAAAGCACTTGCGATAATTGCAATCAATGCTGTCCATGTATTTTTCATATGACTACCTCATTTCTTAGGCCCAGTTTAACGCCAATATAAAGTCCGATACAGGGGAATACCGTTGATAGAAGCCACCAAAGCGAATAAAGACCTGCTTCAGGTAGTCTATACATATAGACCCCATACCAAGGATTGACCATACTATAGACCAGCATAATGTCTTTTGAATATAAGAGCAGTGAAAAGAAATAGCTTAGTGCATAGAATGTCAGTAAGAATAGCCAAAAGATCACGATGACCCATTCTAAGACATAATATAAAGTCTTTTGGTTCTGATAGAAGCGTGCATACAAAAAACTAAATAAGGTATAGGATGCTGCATCAACCAGTCCCAAAACGATGATTTGAACATATATGGGCAGTCCGGATAATAAGTTATATAGGGGGTGGCTAAAATTGGCTCCCATTAAAAAAATGATATTCAATAAAGTATGAATAACGATTACATGTAAAAATATGATTCCGATGGTTTTTTTAATTTTCAAAAGAATCCCTCTTTTCTGACATATTTTATTATAACACGTTTTTCTTATTTAAAAACATACTATCACCAAAGGAAAAGAAACGATATTGGTGATCAATCGCGTGTTGATAGGCATTCATAATAACATCCTTACCCGCAAAAGCAGAGACCATCATAATTAAAGTTGATTTGGGTAAGTGGAAATTGGTAATCATCGCATCCACGGCTTTAAATTCGAAACCAGGATAAATAAAGATTTCAGATTCGCCACGTGTTTCTTTAAAGGTTCCAAATTCTTGCATAATGGTTTCAAGGGTACGAACTGTAGTAGTACCTACCGCCACAATTCTTTGGGCTTTATTGAGAATGTCTGCCGTCTTTTGGGTCATTTCATAACTTTCAGGATGCATTTTATGCTCAAGCACTTCATCCACTTTAACGGGTCTAAATGTCGCAAGTCCAACATGGAGGGTAAGATAGGTAATAATAACACCCTTATCTGCGATTTTTTGGAGTAAGTCTTCTGTGAAGTGCAGTCCGGCAGTGGGTGCAGCAGCACTTCCCAAGGCTTTGGAGTAAACCGTTTGGTAGCGATCTTTGTCTTTGAGTCTTTCATGAATATAAGGAGGCAGTGGCATTTCACCCAGCTCATCCAAGATTTCAAGGAAGATCCCTTCATAAATAAATTTAAAGACACGAATGCCCTCATCTTTTACTTCAATACATTGGGCCTTGAGTTTGCCTCCCCCAAAGTCAACGATGGTACCCAGTTTGACTACTTTGGCATTGCCAACCAAACACTCTGTTTCTGTTTTGTTCATGCGTAAGATTAAAATCTCAACGTGGGCGCCTGTTTCTTCCTTAATGCCAAAAAGTCTTGCTGCCAAGACTTTTGTATCATTTAAAACAAGCACATCCCCTTCATTGAGATAATCAATCACATTATAGAAATGTTGATCCTTAAGTTCAAAACCATTCACGACCAAAAGTTTGGACGCTTGGCGGTTTTCCAAGGGTGTTTGTGCAATCAGTGATTCAGGTAAATCATAATTAAAATCAGATACTTTCATAAATTAAAATCCTTTGTCTGTTTCTTTCTTAATGCCAAATTTTTCATAAACCTCGGCTTTAAGTTCTAAGAAACGGTCTTCTTCAATCGCAAGACGAATGTCTTCCATCAGTTTTAATAAATATCGCAAGTTATGAATGGAGAGGAGTCTGAGACCCAATCCTTCATTGGTTCTATAGAGGTGGCGAAGGTATGCGCGTGAATAGTTTGTGCAAGCTTCGCAATCACATTCAGGGTCCAATGGACCAAAGTCAAATTCATATTGTTTGTTTTTGATGTTGATGCGTCCTTCAGAAGTCATCATGGCACCATGTCTTGCGTTACGGGTAGGTAAGACACAGTCAAACATATCGACCCCGCGTTCTACGCCTTCAAAGATTGAGTTGACACTACCCACTCCCATTAAATAACGGGGTTTGTCTTCTGGTAAATGTTTGATGGTATAATCAATCATTTTATTCATGACATCTTTGGGTTCGCCAACAGAGGAACCACCAATGGAATATCCTGGGAAATCCATTGCAACCAAGGCTTTGGCGTGGGCTTCTCTTAAATCCTCAAAAGCACCCCCTTGAACAATCCCAAAGAGGGCTTGGTCGTGGGGTCTTTGGTGGGCTTCTTTACCCCGTTTTGCCCAACGCAAAGTTCTTTCAATGCTGTCCTTCATATATTCATGAGTGGCAGGATAGGGTGGACATTCATCAAAACTCATGATGATGTCGGCACCCAAATCATTTTGAATTTGGATGGCTTTTTCAGGTGATAAAAATAATTTATCGCCGTTGAGGTGATTTCTAAAGTGAACCCCCTCTTCCTCAATTTTTCGAATTTGAGAAAGAGAGAAAACTTGAAAACCACCACTATCTGTCAAGATGGGGCCATCGTAATTCATGAATCGATGGAGTCCGCCTGCTTGCTTGACCACTTGTTCACCCGGTCTTAACCAAAGGTGATAGGTGTTGCTCAAAACGACTTGAGACTTGATTTTTTTAAGATCTTCAGGTGCTACGTGTTTTACCGTTGCTAAAGTTCCTACTGGCATAAACATGGGTGTTTTTACCGTACCATGAGGGGTTTGTAGCGTTGCGGTTCTGGCTTTTGTGTTTGAAGATTTTTTTTCAACATTAAATTTAAGGGGAGCCATTTTAATCACTCCTTCTGGCACTGTTCTTTCTTTCGTGACTCTTCAAGGATTGTTTTCTCAAACGAATCGCTTTGGGAGTAACCTCAACCAATTCATCATCACGAATAAATTCAATCGCAGATTCAAGGGTAACAGGAAGGGCTGGCACAAGGCGCATCGCTTCATCTTTACCTGCTGAACGAATTGCGGTTCCTTTTTTATTTTTAGTTGGATTGACTTCCATATCAAATTTACGAGAAGAAATTCCGACAATCATGCCTTCATAAACTTCAGTTTGGGGTCCAATGAAGAATTGTCCCCGTTCTTGAAGATGGAAGATAGAGTAGGTCATGGCTGTACCATTATCAATGGAAACCATGGAACCATTTTGTCTTTGCGGAACCTCTCCTTTAAGGGGTTCGTAACCATATAATTTTCGAACCATGGTTCCTTCACCATGGGTCATGTTAATGAAATCACTTCTAAAACCAATTAACCCACGGGTCGGTACATGCCAATATTGACGTAGCATTGATCCGAATTCTTTCATATCAACCATTTCACCTTGGCGTATGTTGAGTTGTGAAATAATGGTACCACTGTATTCTTCAGTCAATTCAACCATAACTTCTTCAATCGGTTCGTATTGTTTGCCATCTACCAATTTGGTGATAACACGGGGCTTGCTGATGGCAAGCTCATAACCCTCACGTCTCATATTTTCAATTAAAATGGTGAGGTGTAATTCTCCGCGGCCTGATACTTTAAAGATATCAGGGGATTCTGTTTCTTCAACTTTTAATCCCACGTTAACTTCAAGTTCACGGTGTAAACGTTCATTTAAGTTTCGTGAGGTAATGTATTTCCCATCTTTACCTGCAAAAGGTGAGGTATTAACCATGAAATTCATGGATAAGGTGGGTTCTTCGATTTCAATCACGGGTAGGGGGTCAATATGGTCAGGGTTATTCAAAGTATCGCCAATTGAAATATGGGCAATTCCTGAAATCTGAACAATATCACCACTACGTGCAACATCTGTTTCAACTCTAGTGAGGCCTTGGTACGTATAAATATTACGGACCTGGTGTTTGTAAAGGTTGCCATGGTTATCATGAACACTGACCCATTCCCCTTTTGAAAGGGTTCCTTGGAACAGTCTTCCAATACCCAATCTTCCGACATAGGCGTCATAAGCAAGGGATGAAATTTGGAGTTGTAGGTGTTGGTCATCCTTATTTGGATACGCATCGGTATGTTTTACGATGGTTTCAAAGAGGGGTTGAATATCTGTGTTGGTATCTTCTGGGTTGTAGCGAATGATGCCTTCTTTGGCGATTCCATATAGGATAGGGAATTCAAGTTGTCTATCATTGGCATCAAGGTCCACAAAAAGTTCAAAAACTTCTTCAATGACTTCGTCAATGCGTTGGTCCTTTTTGTCAATCTTATTAATAACTAGAATTGGATTTAAGTTATGTTCCAATGCCTTTCTCAACACAAAACGTGTCTGAGGCATGGGACCTTCAGAGCTGTCCACAAGCAAAATAACTGTATCAACCGTTTGGATGATACGTTCAACTTCACTGGAAAAATCCGCGTGCCCGGGTGTGTCCACTACATTCAATTTATAGTCGTTGTAGGTGACAGAACAGTTCTTGGAGTAAATCGTGATTCCTCTTTCCTTCTCTAGGTCATCAGAGTCCATGACTCTGTTGACGTCTTGTTCACGATCGCCAAATACTTGGGCTTCTTTTAAAATCGCATCAACCAGTGTACTTTTTCCCGCGTCTACGTGCGCGATAACTGCTAAATTTATGATTTTTTTCATTGCTGTTGTATTATACATTAAATGAAGCAAAAACTAAAGTTTTGACTCATATAAAATATCTTTTAGAAGATCAGCGGAGTCTTGAAGGGCTTTCACCTCATTGGAACTGTACGGAACTTCCACCACATTGATAATTCCATTCTTACCAACAAGGGTGGGTACAGAAATATAAACATCATCCAAATCATAAGCTCCTTTTTGTAGACTGGAGACGGTTAAAATGGATTTTTCATCTCTTAGAATGGCTTTCACAATCCGTGTAATAGAAAGCGCAACAGCGTAGTTTGTGTAGCCTTTTCTATCAATAATTTCATAAGCAGCATTTTTTACTTGATTCGTAATTTCTTTTTTACGTGTTTCATCGAATTCAATGCCCATTAGGGTACAATATTGGTCAATGGTTAAACCGCCAATGGTTGTCAATGACCATGTTGCAATCTCAGAATCCCCATGTTCACCAATAATATTGGCATGAATATCGCGTGCATCAACTTTAAATTCAGAGGATAAAACAGATTGGAATCTTGCGGTATCCAAAACAGTTCCAGACCCAAAGACACGATTGGATGGGAATCCAGAGAGTTTATAGGTAATATAAGATAGAATATCTACGGGGTTTGAGACAACCAGTAAAATAGCGTCTGGGTTATATTTCACAATTTTTGGGATCATATCCTTATAGACTGCAATATTTTTGTTCACAAGATCGATCCGTGTTTCGTTTGGTTTTTGAGCCAAACCTGCAGTGATGACCACGATATCTGAATTGAAAGTATCGGGATAGTCGCCTGATCGAATTGATACTGGGTCCACAAAAACTTTACCATGATCTAAATCCATGGCCTCACCCTCAGCCCTTCTTTCATTGATGTCTACCAATATAATTTCAGTGGCCACGTTGTGGTTCATTAAAGCAAATGCGGTAGCAGCACCAACAGAACCAGCACCGATAATAGAAATTTTAGTTGTTTTCATAGTAAATGCCTCCTACGTTAATTCTATCATATTTGGCAGTTTTCTTATATAATAAAGACAGGTGATAAAAATGACTTTTAAAGGATTTTATAAAAAGACAATGCAAGAACGGATTGATATCTTAAACCAAGAAGGTAAGTTTGATGATGCATTGAACATTAAACTGGACCCATCCATATATGATCATATGATTGAGAATGCCATTTCAACCTTTGAGTTGCCTTTGGGTGTGGTACCCGAAGTCTTGATTAATGGGAAATATTATACCATCCCGATGGCGACTGAAGAATCATCGGTCATTGCGGCTTCTAATCATGGTTCAAAGATTATGAACCGTAACGGGGGTATTAAGGCAAATGTGATTCATAACTTACTTCAAGGAGAAGTTATTTTTGCCAATCCCATTCACAAAAATAACTTAATTAACTTTTTAAATAAGCACGATAATCTACTCACCATAGCCAACCAAGCCCATCCTTCTATTTTAAAAAGAGGAGGTGGGGTTAGAAAGTTTGAAGTTAGAGATTTGGAATCATTTGTGATCTTGGATGTCTATATGGACACCAAAGAAGCCATGGGTGCCAATATGATGAACACCGTTTTAGAAAGCTTGGGCACCTACATCACAAAAGAAACCAGTGAATCCGTCCTCATGGCCATTCTTTCTAATTTAAGTCCTGAGTCCATGGTTGAGGCAACCTGTGTCATAGATCCCAAGACTTTAAAATTTTCTGAAGATACAGCCAAACGTATTGCGCTTTCCAGCCAACTCACTTTGGTAGATAAATACCGCTGTGCAACCCATAATAAAGGCATTATGAATGGGATAGATGCTGTTGTATTGGCCAGTGGTAACGATACCCGTGCCATCAATGCCAATCTTTACTCATATTATCCCAACCAACCTTTTACACTTTGGGAATATAAAAACAATCAATTAGAAGGACGCATTAAAATCCCCTTAAGCATTGGTACAGTGGGTGGTGCCATTGCGGTTCATCCCAAGGCCCAATTGTTCAAAAAAATATCGGGATATAAAGATAAAGAGAACTTAATGGAAATCATTGCCAGTATGGGACTCATTCAAAACTTCGCTGCCCTTTATGCTTTAAATACTGAAGGCATTCAAAAGGGGCATATGTCACTTCATGTTAAAAACATTTTATTGAGTGTGGGTTGTCCCGAAGGACTTTTGGAAAAAGCAGCCATCTTATTGTTGTTAGAAGAAAACATCAATACAGATACAGCACGCAAGATTGTGTCTGACTTAATTTAATTTCACACTTTGAGAAAGATAGGAATGAAGCATTTCTATCTTTTTTTTTAGTAATTCTATGCAATTTTATGGTATACCTTAAAAATTAGTGTATAATAAAATCAGAAGAAGAGGTGAGCTTATGAATTTAACGTGGTTTCAAAACCAAAACCCTGTTTTCTTGGCCTTGTTGGCAACCTTATTTACATGGGGTGTGACAGCGCTTGGAGCGGGACTGGTTTTTTTCTTTAAGAGTGTTAATAAACGGGTTTTAAATACGATGTTGGGATTTGCTTCTGGTGTTATGGTGGCTGCCAGCTTTTGGTCGCTTTTAGCACCTTCAATCGATATGTCGGAATCTTTGGGTTATAATGCGGTGTTGGTCGCATCCATTGGTTTTCTGGCAGGGGGATTGTTCTTGTTTTTAGCTGATAAGTTATTACCCCACTTACATATGAATCAGCCTAAGTCTGAGGCTGAGGGGATTAAAACGTCTTGGCAGCGATCGGTGTTGTTGGTATTGGCGATTACGCTTCACAATATTCCTGAGGGTCTTGCGGTCGGTGTTGCTTTTGGAGCAGCTTCGATGGGCTTAGGGGGCGCAACCATTGGTGGTGCCATTGCTTTGGCAATTGGGATTGGACTCCAAAACTTTCCTGAAGGAACCGCTGTCTCTGTGCCGCTAAGACGTGAAGGTTTTTCTCGAATGAAAGCATTTCTATATGGTCAAGCTTCGGGTATTGTTGAACCGATTGCGGGTGTCTTGGGTGCTTTATTGGTAACACAGATGCAACCGATCTTACCTTTTGCGCTTGCTTTTGCAGCAGGGGCCATGATTTATGTGGTGGTTGAGGAGCTCATTCCTGAATCAAGAGTGGGTACCAATATGGATACCGACTTGGCAACCCTGGGTTTTATGATTGGATTTGCGATCATGATGATTTTGGATGTTGCTTTGGGTTGATAAAAATAGGTACAAAAAAGGGAGTTGATAGATTTATCAACTTCCTTTTTCAATGGTCTAAGCTTCACAGACAACACAGAGTTTATCTTTAGAGAATTGCTGAGCAGCATTGGTACTGTGTTGGTAGTATAGGGATTTAATTTTAGATTCCCAAGCAAAGAGATACAATTCATTGATTTGTTTTGCACTTGCAGTTGGGTTAATCATTAAGTTCAGTGATTGACTTTGGTCAAGGAATTGTTGACGGGTGGATGCTTGGTCCAAGATAACATATTGGTCCAATTCACTGAAAGTTTTAAAGACATCTTTTTCAAGATCACTTAAGAAATCTAAGTGTTGAACAGAACCATCATGGTCACGAATATCGTTCCATACTTCGCGGGTGTCTTTATCATATTTCTTCAAGACTTCCATGAGATAAGGGTTACGGATGGTTATTTTTGTTTTGGAGACATCTTTAACGTAGTTGTTTGACCAAATAGGTTCAATACTTTGGGATACTTGACCCAAGATAAAGGCAGATGATGTGGTTGGTGCAATGGCAGTTAACGTTGCATTACGTCTTCCATAACCTTTCATGACCTCAGGTTCACCATAAAGTTCTGCAAGTTTTTCGCTGGCTTTATATGCATTCACTTGAATGTTTTTGAAGATTTGAGCATTCAATCTTAAAGCGTCATTGCTTTCAAAAGGAATCATCTTTGATTGGAGGTAGGAGTGCCATCCCAAAGCACCCAAGCCCAAGGCTCTGTTGGCTTTGGCGAAGTTATAGGCACGTTCCATGAAGTAAAACGCCAATTGGTCTTCTTTATCTTTAGAGTCTCTGAGTGCTTCAAGTTTTTCCAAGAAGTCAGTCATGACTGCATCTAAGAAGAAAATCATGGTTTCAACAGCATCCGTATCTTTCCACTCATCATAGTGAAGTAAGTTCATGCTGGATAAGTTACAAACAAAACTCCATTCGTCGTTATTGGGTAAAGCAATCTCTGAACATAGATTTGAGTGATGGATTGTAAGACCTTTATCTTTATATACATCGACCGTGTTGTTGTTGACGGTGTCTTTAAAGAAGATATAAGGGTAACCAATTTCAACCCGTCTTTGGATGACCTTAGCCCAGGTAGCCCGTTTTTCAGCATCGCCAGCAATCATGGATTCCATCCATGCGTCTGTAACAGTCACCCCGTGTGTTAATTCTTGGATAGGGTCACCTTCTGTACCAATTTTTAAGAATTCATCAATATCTGGATGATCAATGGGAAGATAAGGCGCAAAGCGTCCACGTCTTGTGGATCCTTGACTGACCACATCAATGATGGTTTCGAAAAGCTTCATAAAGTGAACGGCTCCGGATGATTCACCATTATTGGTAATGGGTGCACCACGGTGTCTTAAGTCACCAAAGTAACCAGAAGTACCGCCGCCAAATTTACTCATCATCCCCACTTCACTTTGGGTATACAATATGCCACCCATATTGTCGGGAAGGTAGGATCCAAAACAACTGATGGGCAATCCTTTGTCAATTCCAAAGTTTGACCAAACAGGGGAAGAAAGTGAGTAGTAGCCTTTGTCCATGTAGTCGTAGAATTTATCTGCGAACCCTTCTATTTGAAGGAATGCTTCAGCTTTATTTGCGATAATGCGTACGCGTTCTTCAGCGGTTACCCCTTCAGTAAGGTAACCACGGGATAAGAATAATTTACTGTGCTCATTTAACCATTTCATATTTATTTCTCCTTTACTTATTTAAAATAAGTCGTCTCCTGTAATACTGCGTGTGCGTTTTGAATAGTTGATAGATCGTTTTACGAAGAAGTCTACGTGTTTTGTGGCTACAACTTCATCATCAAACCAATCTGTGGATTCAACCAAGGCTTCATCCACCTCAAAGATGCGATCATAACCAATACTCTCAAGTGAATTGTTGAGACGATTCTTTACGAATTCTTTGACTGTTTTCTTGGGTAAGAAGTCTAAGTCACCTTTTTCGTAAATCCAGTCAATCACAACTTCTTCTGAACGGTAGGCTTCTTTACTTGCTTCCATGACGGCATTTTCCATTTCATCATCGAACCATTCTGGATGTTCTTTTCTGATGATATTGATTAATTCAATCCCAAAAAGTCCATGGATTTGTTCTTCTTTTGAGGTCGCTTCAATTGCATTGGACATTCCCTTAAAGATGTTACGATATTTATTGAAGGACATGATAATTAAGAATTGTGAGAATAAAGATACGTGTTCAATGAAGAGTGAGAAGAGTAGGATTGAGAGTGTGTAGTCTCGGTTGTCTTCTGTTCTGGCAAGGACTGTTGATTTTGTGAGGTAGTCGACACGTTGCATGAGTTCTGGGATGTCTTGAATTTTTTCGAATTCATGATTCAAGCCCAAGATTTCCAGTAAGTGTGCATAGGCATCTTGGTGACGGACTTCACTTTCCGCAAAAGTAAATCCAACGGATCCGACTTCTGGTTTGGGAACGCGTTTATATAAATCACCCCAGAATGTTTTAACTGCAACTTCAACTTGTGCAATGGCCAACATGGCATTTTTAATCGCATTGCGCTCTGCTTCATTCACATTGACCTTAAAGTCATGGATATCAGAGGTATAGTTGAATTCTGTATGGAGCCAATATGAGTGTTGAATGGCCTCTTTATATTCGGCGAGTTCAGGATATTCATAGGGTTTTAGATTGAGTCTATATTTAAAGATATCTCTGCGTCTTGCTTGAGATCGCTTTTCACGATAGAGAATGTAAGCTTTTGCGGTATTTTTATGTTTTGAATAGAGTAAGGCTTCTTCGACTAAGTCCTGTACGATTTCTACTGTGAGGTTTTCATAGTCGTTATGTTCCTCAATTCTTTGTAGCGTATCTTCGGTCAGTCTTTTGGCTTCCTCTAGGTCGAATTCGCCTGTTTGCTTGCCTGCTTTGAAGATGGCTTGGGTAATTTTATCGGGTTCAAATGTGACCACGTTGTGATCGCGTTTGGTAATGAGTTTGGGTTGTGTCATGTTATATCCTTTCCTTGGTTTAATAATATAAAAGGGACCTACCTAAAAAAGTAAGTCCCAGTTTGCTTAAATATATTGTCCTAAGAAGTACGCATATCCACCTTATTTAAATTACTGAAAAAGAGTATGAAATACTTGACCATTGCGTAGACTGATAGAACAACAACAATGGAAAGTAAAACGTTGATGGTGATGGTGCTGATATTAGGAAACAAGATGATAAGAATCATCGTGATATAAAAGCAGAAGGTTGCAATTTTACCAAACCAGCGTGCGCTGGATATTTGAAGATCTTTTCGATAGGCATAATAGCTACCAATCATCATGAGTGTATCTTTAGTTAAGATAATCCAGAAATACATCACGTATTCTTGAATCAAAAAGATGAAACTCAAGGAGATGGCGGTTTGCGTTAATTTATCAGCCAGTGGATCGAGTAGTTTTCCAATCTCTGACATCCAATTAAATTGACGCGCCAGGAATCCATCGAGTAAATCGGTGATACCGGATACGATGAGTATCAATCCGGCGCCCAATTTATCTTCGTTGAAAATTGCGATTAAATAAAAGGGAATCATTACAATTCTAAATGTGGATAGTATATTCGGAATGTGCTTCATGGTCTACCTCGTCATCTTTTTAACTATTATAGCATAAAGAGACGGGATAACTAGAGGTATATTCCTTGTTGATCTCGGTTATTTGTTTGGACTGGGTCTTTAAATCGACTGGAAATAATCGCCGCATTGGCTTTGAGCGATGCGGGCACATCTATGATGCGCTGATTACTGGAACCTCTAAATAAAATTGTGAGATTTCTTTTTTCCAAAATGAATCGACCATCAATTAAGATGTCCAAGGTGCTTAAAAACTTCTTGATGTAGGGGTCTTTAAGTCTCATTAACACTTCAAAGTCAAATCCAGTATAGGACCAAAGACTGTATCCATGTTCTTTTAATTTTTTGGCAATCGTATAACACGCTTCTGCTTGAACAAAGGGTTCTCCTCCTGAGAATGTCACTTTCTTATGATTGCGATCCAAGATTTCTTGAATGACCACATCAATATCCAAAACCATGCCCTGATCAAAGGGTTGGGTTGCGGCATTGTGACATCCTTTACAATTGTGAGGGCAACCTTGCGTGAATACGACACTTCTCAGTCCTTCACCATCTACGATTGAATCGTGGATGAGTGAGACTAGTCGTATACTCATAGGCTATGTTTCACCCTTTCTTCTGTTTCAGAACGTTTTGCATCATTGAAACGATCTAAGGTTCCAACTAAGTATCCCGTAATTCTTCGAATACGTTCAAAGTTGGGTCCTGTGTGTTCGGTTCTATTACACTCTGGGCAGAAATCATTGATAATGCCAGTGTATCCACAGACAGGATCTCTATCAACAGGGTGGTTAATCGCACCATATCCAATGTTGTTTTCGCGCATCATTCTGATGACCGATTCAAAACTATCGAGATTTTTGGTGGTATCCCCATCCAATTCAACGTAGGTAATGTGACCTGCGTTTGTGAGTTTGTGATAAGGTCCCTCAATCTCTAGTTTTCCTTTAATTGAGATATCGTGGTAAACCGGTACGTGGAATGAGTTGGTGTAGTAGTCACGATCGGTGACGCCTTCAATTTTTCCATAAATGGAGCGATCAATCCCAACAAATCTTCCGGATAAGCCTTCCGCAGGGGTTGCGATGAGGGTGAAGTTAAGGGTGTATTCTTTTGCGTATGCATCTGCTTTATCGCGCATGAATTTCACAATTTCATAACCCAACTCTCTTGCTTCATCACTTTCTGCATGGTGTGATCCAATCAATGCTTTCAAGCATTCTGCTAAACCAATGAATCCAAATGAGAGTGATCCATGTTTGAGAACGCGTCTTAAGTTTTCGCCGGGTTTTAATGTTTCGGAGTTTTTCCAAACACCTTGTCCCAACAAGAACTTAAAGTTACTGACAGATTGACCACATTGAATCTCAAATCTTTCAAGGAGTTGGTCCTTAACAAGTTCCATTAAATTCTCCAACTCTTCATAGAAGGCCTCCATTTGCGGCGTATCATGATTGAGGATTCCGTGTTTAATTCCCAAACGCACCAAGTTAATTGATGTAAAGCTTAAGTTACCCCGACCTGTAACCACTTCATCCTTTGGATCAGTTACATCGGCCATCACTCTGGTTCTACATCCCATATAGGTACATTCTGTTTCATATCTTCCTTCTTTATAATACTGAAGGTTAAAATCAGCATCTAAGAATGAAAAGTTCGGGAAGAGTCTTTTCGCGGAAGTTTTAATGGCAAGCTTAAACAAATCGTAGTTTGGATCATCCTCAAAATAGTTAATCCCTTCTTTTACTTTAAAGATTGAGATGGGGAAAATGGGTGTTTCTCCTTTACCCAAACCATCCTCTAAAGCCAAGAGATAGTTCTTTGTGACCATTCTACCTTCAGCAGAAGTGTCGGTTCCAAAGTTGATAGAACTAAAGGGAACCTGGGCTCCGGCACGAGAGTGCATGGTGTTGAGGTTATGAATGAAAGCTTCCATAGATTGGAAAGTTTGGCGATTGGTTAAAACCAAAGCCTTATCATAAGCTTTCTCCATGATATCCAAGATGTCATCCTTGTCGGTTAATTTCATAAAGTCTTTACGAGATAATTTCATGGAATCAAATTCATAAATTTTATCAATTAAATTTGTGTCCACTTTATCAAAGAGTTCTAAGAAATCAAATAAGGTTTGTTGGAATTGGCGTTTAAAGGTATGCAAGACACCCGGTGCCATATAATAGTCAAATGCTGGAATACTTTGACCCCCGTGTTGGTCGTTTTGGTTGGATTGAATCGCAATCGCTGCCAAAGCGGCGTAGGACATAATGTGTTTTGGTTTTCGTAAATGTCCATGTCCCGTTGAGAACCCGTTCTCAAACAACGTTTCCAAATTAATCTGTTGGCATGTTGTGGTACCCATGGGCAAGAAATCCATATCATGAATATGAATCCGACCTGAATCATGGGCATGATAGAAGGTTTCATCCATCAAGTATGCTTTCGCATATTCTTTAGACACAGTTGAACCAAACTGAAGCATCATTCCCATCGGAGAGTTTCCGTCTACGTTCGCATTCTCGCGTTTACTGTCTTCATCAATGGCTTCTTTTTGGTTTAATTTTTCTATTGCTTTCAAGAATTTATGTTGTTTAGAAATAAAAATTGAGCGTGATTCATTACGACGCTTACGATAAGAAGAAAAAGATTCATAGACATCCATATAATTTTGTCTTAATAGTTCTCTTTCAATTAAGTCCTGAATGAATTCAATGGAAATAAAATTTGCGCCGTTAATTTCTAAGGCATGGTTTTTGGAATCGTTTTTCAAACTCTCTAAAACGGCCATATAAACATGGTTTACATCGTCCCCAGTATATTGAGAATTTTCAACAGAATCAAAACCTTTTTTTATCGCAACTGCGATTTTTTCGCCTTTAAATGTATCTTGTTGATGATCTCTTTTTAAAATTCTAATGTTTTCCATTTTTGAAACACTCCTTTACGCACTATTAGCATAATTAATAAAACACTTTGAATCAATGGATAACCCGTGTTTTTGGTAAATGAAAGTATTTTCAGAGTGATTATCATTAATTATTTAATGTTTATCGTTATTTGTGTTAAAATATAGCCAGGAGGCGATAAAAATGATCGTGATAAGACTCGACCGCATTATGGCGGATAAAAAAATGACTTTAAGGGCGCTTTCTGATAAGACGGGGATCTCTGAAGTCAACCTCAGCAGACTAAAAAATGGCCATGTGAAGGCCATTCGTTTTAGCACACTCAATGCGCTTTGTACGGAGTTAAAATGTCAACCCCGTGATTTACTTGAATTCTTTTACGACATCTAGTAAATTATTAGAAAAATTGATAATCACATTGGTGGGTGCCGCTAGGTTGACTCTAAAGAAACGACTGTCCCCATAAGATGAACCGGGGCTGACATAGAGGTCGTGGTTTTTAAGTGTTTCCATAAACGTGGCTTCATCTTTTCCATGGTAAATCCATGCAAGATAGGTACCTTCAAGTGGCAACACTTTTAAGGATGCATCAGATAAGGTATCCACCAAGATTTGGTAGTTGTGTTTAATGATTTCGAGTTTATCATCCAGCCATGAAGCTCCATGTAAGTGGGCTGTTTCAGTTGCAATAAAGCCCAGGATGGAAGGGCCATGGATTCCCAACTTATTATTGCGTTCCTTAAATTTATCGCGTGTATATTGTTTGGGAATGAAGATATTGGCTGTCTGTAGTGCCGCAAGGTTAAATGATTTACTGGCTGCTGTACAAATGATGGCTTCCTTATCAACCGCTCTAAAAGACACAAAGGGTTTGGTGATGGTGAAGTCGGCATGGATTTCATCTGAAATAACCTTCACGCCGTGTTTTGAGGTGAGCTCATAAATCTTTTGAAGCTCTTCTTTTGAATACATACGCCCTACTGGATTATGAGGTTGACAAAGAATCATGACCTTTGCGGTTGCTAATTTTTGATCCAAATCTGAAAAATCAATCGTATAGGCATTGTCTTTATATACAAGGGGTGAATCTACGATGCGTCGCTGGGTGGTTTCAATCACATGCATAAATTGAGAGTAAACAGGGGTTTGAATTAAAATTCCATCGCCCAATTCACTTAAGATTTCAATTGCAGTATATAAAGCACTCACAACACCGGTGGTTTGAACCAAGGTATCTTTGTCAAATTCAACTTGATGTCGCTTTTTAAACCAATTCACAACCGCTTCAGAATAGGTGGGTAGGGGTTCAAAATACACCATTGCATATTGATCGATATAGTTCTTTAATGCATTTCTAATTTCATCGGCCATTTCAAATTCCATATCTGCCACTGTTAAGGGATGATTTTTTGAATTGGGATTCATATTGTACATTAGGTTCCATTTGATACTATAGGGATTGTTTTTCATTTTATTTCGCTCCTTTCGTTTAGTATATCACAGTTGGTTTGGTAAATATTTGTTCATATTAGACGAGTTTCTTGTAATTTAAAGGCTTTTTTGATATTATAGTAACGATATTTGAAAGGCATGATAGTATGTTAAAAACATTATTATTAATCGTATCCGTATTATTGATTTTATTATCATTATTACAAGGCGGAAAATCAGAAGGTTTTACGGGTGCATTCACCGGTAGTACTGGTCTTAATTTATTTGCGAACACCAAAGAACGTGGTGCAGAAAAGGTTATATCAAATCTAACGATGGTGGTAGGAATCCTTTATTTTGTACTCGTTGTTTTGGTATTAATTGCTGGATAAATTAAATTTGAAAAGCCGCGTTTTGCGGTTTTTTTATTTCAAAGGGAAGGATAAATTATGAATAAATCCTATGAAAGTATTAAGTTGTTTCTCTTTAAGAATGTCATTAAGAATGATTTAGAAGAAACAGTTTTAAAAATCAAAGAAACATTAAACATCAGTATTAAAGATATTAATACTGTTTTAAACGATATGGAAGTGGATCGTGAAGTCATCATAAAAGAAGGTTATATCTACATGGTTGACGAAATTCACTATAAGGTGGGGACTTTACGCGTTATCAGAGGCCAGTTTGCGTTTGTTGGGGAAGGTGAATCTGCGGTCTATGTTTCGAGTGCTGACTTTGGGGATGCGATTGACCAAGACGAAGTCTTAGTTAAAGTGTTACACCAAGATCGTATTTCAGGAAAAGTTGAACACGTTCTTTCTCGTAAGAAAGAATATGTATTGGGAACCATCAATGAAAAAGGTTGGTTTTTACCCTTTGATCGCAAGATTCCAAATAGGGTTAAATTTGATAGTAAATATGAAACAGTCCTACCGAATCAACGGATTATTGGTAAGATTGAAAAAGTTGAAGCGGGCATCCTTTATTTATCGATGCATTCGGTATTGGGGATGGTTGATGAACCTGGAATTGATATTTTATCAATTCTCTTTGAACATGATTTAGAAACAGATTTTGATGAAGCAGTCCTTGAAGAAGCGAAGTTAATCCCTGAAGTGGTTGACTCAAAGGACTTTGAAGGACGCATTGATCATCGTAATCAAATGGCATTTACCATTGATGGTGAAGACGCGAAAGACTTGGATGATGCGGTTTATTTAGAACGATTAAATAATGGGTATCGTTTATATGTACATATTGCGGATGTTTCCCATTATGTACAAGAAGGCACTGCAATTGACCATACGGCCTATGCACGCACTTCTTCAATTTATATGGTGGATCGTGTCATTCCGATGTTACCAACTAGTATTTCCAACGGGATTTGTTCCCTTCACCCCAATGTGGATCGCTTGGCTTTAACGTGTAAGATGGACATTGATAATGAGGGTGAAATTTATAATTATGAGGTTTATCCATCCATTATTAATTCTAAGCGTCGTATGAGTTATAATGAAATCAACAATGGTGATGACTTTGGTGAATTTACTGAAGTAATTCAAATGATGCTAGATTGTGCTGCCATCCTTCAAGAAAAAGGAACCAAGAAGGGTTCCATTGACTTTGATAGTGATGAAAGTCAGTTCTTAGTGGACCATACAGGTAAAGTTTTGGATATCTTTGGTAGATCTCAAGGAGAAGCCGAGAAAATGATTGAAAGCTTTATGGTCAGTGCCAATGAATCGGTCGCAAAGTTTTGTAAGCACTTGGAGTTACCAATATTATACCGTGTTCACGAGATTCCTGATCGCGATAAGATGCAGGACTTATCCCATGTACTGCGTATTTTAGGATATAAACTGAAAGGTGATTTATCCAATATGCATCCCAAAGCACTCCAAAATGTTTTGGATTACTTTGAAAACAAACCGGAGAGTTTGGTTGTTTCAAGATTGACACTGAGATCAATGAAAAAAGCACGCTATACGCACCAACCCTTGGGTCACTTTGGTTTGGCATTGAGTGATTATGCTCACTTTACAGCACCCATCCGTCGTTATTCTGATTTGCATCTACATCGCACAATTCGAAACTATGTCTTCAAAGGGGATTATTCCCAATACAATGAAGCCATTATTTTCACCCAAGAAGCCGGTGAACATATTTCTAAGAAAGAACGTTCAATTTTGGAAGCTGAACGTGAAGTTGAGAAATTAAAGAAGGCAGAATTTATGAAAGACAAGATTGGAGAAAGCTACGAGGGTATTATCTCTGGAGTATCCAACTATGGTATCTTTGTGGAACTTCCCAATACTGTTGAAGGTGTCGTTCAACTGCGTTCATTGAATGATGATTTCTATTCACTGGACAGTATCACTCAAAAATTAGTGGGAGAACGTTCTGGCAACGAATACAAACTGGGCCAAAAAATACAGGTCCAAGTGGTTGAAATAGAAAAACTAGAATCCGATGTTATCTTAAAGATAAAGAATCGAGGTAGAAAACGTGATAAAAAGTATCGCAAAAAATAAGAAAGCACACCATGATTATTTTATAGAAGAAACCTTTGAAGCGGGCCTTGTCTTAGTGGGAACGGAAATAAAATCCATCCGCCAAGGCAAGGTGCAACTCAAAGAATCATATATATCTTTTAAAGATGGAGAAGCTTTTATAAAAGGCATGCACATCTCTGTTTATGATCATGGGGCAGGTTTTAATCACGATCCCATCCGAGATCGTAAACTTTTGCTCAATAGAAGAGAAATCAACAAACTTTTCAATGATACCCGAATTAAAGGTTATGCAGTCATACCGTTACATCTTTATTTAAAAAACGGTTACGCAAAACTTGAAATTGGACTTGGAAAAGGTAAACACCTTTATGATAAGCGTCAAGTTGAGAAAGAACGGACCATGGACCGTCAAATCCAAAAAGCAATGAAGGGTGATTATCAATAAAACGTTAGGCATACAATGTAGCTTAACGTTTTTTTTAACCATTTAATCAAAAAACATGCCATTTAATCAAAAAATGAAGGAAAAAAACTATAATTTGTTAGTATTTAAGAAATGAAATATGCATTGAATTAGGAAGGAAAAGGTGATGAAAAAAAGCTATCGTATTCTTTTAGAATTGTTGATTTATGGTTTGGGTTTGTATCTTATTCTTTATTTTAGTTGAAATTTCGGAGGGAAATATGAAAAGAAAAGAAATTAAATTATTGATT
>WPCK01056054.1_pt1 | contig 37202 bp, 31 predicted proteins | sample 5399851 | NCBI WGS metagenome assembly WPCK01 (sample SAMN12869471, study PRJNA574797) | sludge metagenome | isolation source: wastewater treatment of pH11 | place: China:Beijing | collected 2019-05-20
TGCGATTACAGCATCACTTATATGTAGAACTCTTACGCTTTGGCTCGCTGTTGGTATCGGTATTGTGGTAATGACTAAAATCTCATTGACTAATTGATAACGCTTTATAAAAAAGTGTTATCAATAGGCAATTCATCTCCAAAGCTTGGCTTCTTGAATGGTTGAGAGCTTAAGATGTAAACAAGTCTTATTAGAGAAGAACCGACAGAGTAAAAATAGCTAAAAACTAAGCATACAAAATTGAAAAAGAGGTTTATGGATGACCACCTTCAATTCTCAGTCGCCCATCACCCATCACGGTGCCGTTGACGGTGTTACCGGCTCTTGTCATGAATATCAATTAGCTCCTGGTTATGCCGTGCTAATTGATTGTGGCCTATTTCAGGGGGACGAGCAGGGCAGTGGTAGCAAGGCCAACCTTGCTATCAATTTTCCGCTTAACCATATTCAGGCACTTATCGTTACTCATGTCCATATCGATCATGTAGGACGAATTCCTTATTTGCTGGCCGCCGGTTTTACCGGCCCTATTTTTTGCTCTGAAGCCTCAGCTCATCTGTTACCTTTAGTGTTGGAAGATGCACTTAAAGTTGGGGTAACCCGCGACGAGCAGCTGATTAACGGCTTTTTACGTACCATTGCCCGCCAGATTGTGCCCTGTAAGTTTAACGCCTGGCTTGAATTACCTGCCTTTAACGGTACTAACGCGCACTTCCGGCTACAAAAGGCCGGCCATATCCTTGGTTCAGCCTATGTTGAAATTAAACATTTGCTCAATGCAAAGCCCTTTATCACGGTGTTTTCCGGTGATTTAGGCGCGCCTTATTCTCCGTTATTACCTGCCCCTAAACCACCTTACGCTGCCGACGTTGTTGTTATTGAAAGCACTTATGGCGATAGACTGCATGAAAACCGGCGCAGTCGTATTAAGCGCCTAGAGCAGGTGTTGCTGCATTCATTAAAGGACAACGGCACCGTGTTATTTCCGGCCTTTAGCATTGGCCGCACTCAGGAACTGCTCTACGAGCTTGAAACCTTAATCCATCGCCTGCGCAATAAAAAAATCCATCAGCATTTGTGCTGGCAAGAGTTAACAGTCATTGTAGATTCACCTTTAGCGGCTAAATTTAATGTTGCTTATCAGCAGTTGGCTGCCTGTTGGGATAATGAAGCTAAAATGCGTTTACAGCAGGGGCGGCATCCGCTTAGCTTTGCGCAGTTACATACGATCGATAGCCATTCGCAGCATCTTGCCGCGGTAAATTTGCTGGCCAGTACCCGCAAACCGGCCATTGTTATTGCTGCTAGCGGTATGTGTGAGGGTGGCAGGGTAGTGAATTATTTAAAAGCGATGCTGGGCGATCCTGAGCATCAGGTGGTTTTTGTCGGTTATCAGGCGCGCGGTACACTTGGGGCGGCGATCCAGCAATATGGTCCGCAACAAGGTTATGTTACTATTGACGGCCAGCGTATTGATATTAAGGCAGAAGTGTTAACATTAAGCGGTTATTCTGCCCATGCCGATCAGCAGGGTTTGGTTAATTTTATAAAAGGCATGCGGCGACGGCCAAAACAAGTGCGAATTGTACACGGCGATCTGCCAGCAAAGCAGGCATTACAGGCCGCGTTAGTTAAATATGCTACCCAGGTTGTAATTGCCTGATGTTGAGTAAAGGGATGATATGAAAGTCACAGTTTTTGGTATTGGTTATGTCGGCCTGGTGCAGGCCGCGGTATTAGCTGAGGTTGGCCATCAGGTTCTCTGTGTCGACGTAAATGCCGAGCGGGTAGAAAACCTGAAAAAAGGTATTATCCCGATTTATGAACCAGGCTTAACACCGCTGGTAGAAAAGCACTTTGCCAGTGGTTATCTCAATTTTACTACCGACGCTCAGGCTGGTGTGCTGCATGGCGACGTGCAATTTATCGCCGTGGGCACGCCACCCGATGAAGATGGCTCTGCCGATTTACAGTATGTGTTAGCGGTGGCGAAAACTATCGCTACTTATATGCAGTCACCTAAGGTGGTTATCGATAAATCCACGGTACCTGTTGGTACTGCGGATAAAGTCAAGGCCGCTATTACCTCGGTGTTGGCAGAGCGTGGCCAAAAGCTTGATTTCGATGTGGTGTCAAACCCCGAGTTTTTAAAAGAGGGCGCCGCAGTTAATGACTGTATGCGACCCGATCGCATTATTGTTGGTACCTACGATGAGCGCCCTAAAGATCTGATGCGGGAGCTGTATGAGCCGTTTAACCGTAATCATGACAAAATGATTTTTATGGATGTGCGCTCTGCTGAGCTCACTAAGTATGCAGCTAACTGTATGCTTGCTACTAAAATTTCATTTATGAATGAAATGGCCAATTTAGCTGAGCTTCTGGGTGCCGATATCGAAGCAGTGCGCAAAGGTATTGGCTCTGATCCCCGTATTGGTTACCACTTTATATATCCAGGCTGTGGTTATGGTGGCTCTTGCTTCCCTAAAGATGTGCAAGCCCTGATCCGTTCATCAGAGCAAATGGGCTATAGCCCTAAGGTGCTGCAAGCTGTTGAGGCAGTTAATAATAAACAGAAATATAAACTGCCCGAGCTGCTTAAACAGCACTTTGGTACTGAGCTGGCAGGCAAAACCATTGCGCTTTGGGGCTTAAGTTTTAAACCCAACACAGATGATATGCGTGAAGCCAGTAGCCGGGTATTAATGGAGCAGTTATGGGCTGCCGGGGTAAAAGTGCAAGCCTACGATCCTGAAGCGATGGAAGAAACCCAGCGCATTTATGGTGTGCGCGATGACTTAACTCTGGTAGGGACCAAAGAAGCGGCCTTAAAAGGTGCTGATGCCTTGGTTATTTGTACCGAGTGGCAACAGTTTCGCGCGCCTGATTTTGATTTAATCAAATCGCAGTTACGCCAGGCTGTGATTTTTGATGGCCGTAACTTGTACGATCCACGCCGCTTAGCCCAGCGTGGCTTTATCTATTATGCCATTGGCCGCGGTGAAACCGTGCGTAAACTGAGCTGATGGAGCGAGTATGAAATTTCTGGTTACCGGCGCCGCAGGCTTTATTGGTTTTTATGTGTGTCAGCGTTTGTTACAACAAGAACATCAGGTGGTGGGCCTGGATAATCTTAATGCCTATTACCCGGTACAGTTAAAACGTGATCGTCTGGCACAGCTGCTAGCGCAACCTGGCTTTCGGTTTGAACAGCTTGATTTAGCGGATCGCGCCGGTATTGCCAATCTTTTTGCCAAAGAAGGCTTTCAGCGGGTTATTCACCTTGGCGCTCAGGCGGGCGTACGATACTCACTGCAAAATCCGATGGCCTATGCTGATAGTAACCTTAGCGGTACTCTTACCATTCTGGAGGGCTGCCGCCAGCACCGGGTTGAGCACCTGGTTTATGCTTCATCCAGCTCCGTCTATGGCATGAATAGCAAAATGCCATTTAGTACGCACGACAGAGTGGACCATCCGGTATCACTCTATGCGGCTACCAAAAAAGCTAACGAATTAATGGCCCATTCATATAGCCATTTGTATGGTATTCCCACTACGGGGTTAAGGTTCTTTACTGTTTACGGGCCCTGGGGCCGGCCAGATATGGCACCGTTTTTATTTACTAAGGCCATTTTAGCCGGTGAGCCTATCAAAGTATTTAACCATGGCGAGATGTTGCGTGACTTTACCTATATTGATGACATAGTTGAAGGTGTAGTGCGCATCCAGCAGCTGCCTCCCAAGCCAACGCCGGGCTGGGATGGCAGCGACGCCAGTCGCAGCTTCGCGCCGTATAAAATTTTTAATATTGGTAATAATCAGCCGGTAAAACTGATGACCTTTATCGAAGCCATTGAGCAAGCTACCGGTAAAACGGCCATAAAAGAGTATTTACCCATGCAGGCTGGCGATGTGCCGGCGACCTTTGCCGATATTGATGACTTACAGGCAGCGGTGGGCTTTAAACCATCTACACCTATTACACCGGGTATGCAGCGTTTTGTGGACTGGTATTGTAGCTATTACAATGTTGAGTAGTTAGCAAGACGGTAAGCACATTACTAAAAATAAAATGGAAAATGGAATAAATGCAAACAAATATTGTGCGTAAAGCAGTGATCCCTGTTGCTGGCCTCGGTACCCGGATGTTACCGGCAACTAAAGCTATCCCGAAAGAGATGCTACCTGTAGTTGACAAGCCGCTTATTCAGTACGTAGTGCAGGAGTGTATCGCTGCTGGTATTAAAGAGATTGTCCTGGTTACGCACTCGTCGAAAAACAGTATTGAGAACCACTTTGATATTAGTTTTGAGCTTGAGTCTATGCTGGAAAAGCGAGTTAAACGCCAGCTGTTGGATGAAGTGCAAAATATCTGCCCGAAAGACGTCACTATTATGCATGTGCGGCAAGGGCAAGCGAAAGGCTTGGGGCATGCAGTACTTTGCGCCAGGCCATTAGTCGGCGATGCACCCTTTGCGGTAGTATTACCTGATGTACTGATCGACAGTTATGACAGTGATCTGAAAAAAGATAACCTGGCACATATGGCCGCTTTATTTAGCAGCACTGGGATCAGTCAGGTGATGGTTGAGCCGGTACCGATGCAAAATGTATCAAACTATGGTGTGGCAGATGTGGAGGGGCATCAACTGCAGGCGGGCGAGTCTGCTAATATGACGGCTATTGTTGAAAAACCTAAAGTTGAAGAAGCTCCATCAAATCTTTCGGTAGTTGGGCGCTATGTCTTTACGCCTGATATTTGGGAGGCTTTAGAGTATACCCCTTTGGGCGCCGGTGATGAAATTCAGCTCACCGATGCTATTGCGATATTAATGAAATCGCAAGCTGTTAATGCCTACCACATTAAAGGCCGCAGTCACGATTGCGGTAATAAGCTTGGCTATATGCAAGCCTTTGTTGAGTTTGGCTTACGGGATAAAAACCTTGGAACAGATTTTCAGGTTTGGTTGCAGCAGTTGTTGCAGGGCAACCGTTAATAACTACGGGTTTTAGTGCTATACTTGAGCCAATTTTTGCTGTTTAAGTGCCGGTTACTGAAGCCGGCATAATGGAGTTAAAACATGCTTGCATGGTTGCTGGCGCTGCCTCGCTCGGCTAAGCGCATGATTTCAGTAGCAATAGATACTGTGTTTTTATCGCTCTCAATCTATTTAGCTTTTGTGCTTACCCAAAATGGGAATGCGCGCCAGCTATCTGATATTGCACTCGCGTTTATTATCACTCTGCCGCTTACCTTGCTTATTTTTACCAAGCTGGGCTTATATCGCGCGGTAATTCGTTATGTTGGCCAGCATGCGCTGGGCGCTGTGTTATTTGGTATTTTAGGTAGTGCAGCCTTGTTGGCGGCACTATTTATGTTTTTCGACGTCGAGCAGCGCACTAATCTGGTTATTGTTTATGCCTTAATCGCTTTGGTTACCTCAGGCGGCGTTCGTTTATTAGCCCGAATGCTTTTAGAGCAGCGTAATAACGGCCATAAAACCAGGGTACTTATTTACGGTGCCGGCTCTTCTGGGCGTCAGTTAGCGCAAGCACTGATGAATGGTGACCAATATCATCCGGTCGCCTTTGTTGATGACGACAACACGCTGCAACGTTCAACCATTCTCGGTATCCCGGTTTCCAGCCCTAATAATATCCCCGGTTTAATTAAGCAAAAAAATATTGGTCGTATTTTATTGGCGATGCCGTCAGCCAGTCGCGGCCGGCGCCGCGAGGTGTTGGATAAACTGGAGGCCTTGCCGCTACCGGTATTATCAATACCGGGTATGAGTGATTTAGTTAACGGAAGTATGCGTATTGATGAACTTCAGGATGTAAAAATAGAAGATCTGTTGGGTCGAGACCCCGTAACACCGAAGAAAAAACTATTGCATGCCAATATTAAAGGCAAGGTGGTCATGGTTACCGGTGCTGGCGGCTCTATTGGCTCTGAACTATGCCGGCAAATTATTCGCTGTGAGCCGCTAACGCTGGTGCTTTTTGAACTATCTGAGTATGCCCTTTATGCTATTGAGCAAGAGCTTAAAGCCTTAATTTGCAATGAAGCACTGGAAATTAACCTGGTGCCGGTAATGGGCACGGTGCAGCGGCAAAGCCGGCTTGAAAGCGTTATGCGCGCTTTTGGCGTACACACGGTTTATCATGCCGCTGCCTATAAGCATGTACCCTTAGTGGAATATAATGTCGTTGAGGGCGTGCGCAATAATGTGTTCGGTACCTGGTATGCCGCTGAGGCGGCTATCAAAGCCGGGGTGGAAACCTTTGTCCTTATCTCTACCGATAAAGCTGTGCGGCCAACCAATGTAATGGGCGCCTCCAAGCGGCTGGCAGAGTTGGTGCTACAGGCGTTGGCTCAGTATCAAACTAAAACCCGTTTTTGTATGGTGCGCTTTGGTAATGTATTGGGTTCATCCGGCTCAGTAGTTCCACTGTTCCGGGAGCAAATTCGTAAAGGCGGCCCTGTTACCGTTACCCATAAAGATATTATCCGTTATTTTATGACCATTCCGGAAGCTGCTCAGCTGGTGCTGCAAGCTGGTGCTATGGGCAAAGGCGGTGATGTGTTTGTATTAGATATGGGCGAACCTGTGCGTATTTCTGAGCTCGCCCGCCGTATGATCCACTTAATGGGTCTGGAAGTTCGGGACGAAGATCACCCACACGGCGATATTGAAATTAAATATACTGGCTTGCGCCCCGGCGAAAAGCTGTATGAAGAATTATTAATCGGCAATAATGTGCGGAAAACTGAGCATAGCCGTATTATGGCAGCAGATGAAGTATGCCTGAGCTGGCCTGAAATGGAGCACTTATTGGCGCGCTTAGATGCCGCCTGTAATCGCTTTGCCGTGGAAGATATTATTGCACTTATTCGCAGTGCACCTACCGAGTTTAATTACAGTAACGCTACCAGTGATTTGGTTGTAAATGCGGCATGTCCGGTGGATACCCGTAAGCAATTAGAGGTATTAGCTGCTGCCGACACCTCCAGACCGCTGGTAACTGTACTTAAACAAACGGAGAGTAAACAACAAATTGCTTAGTTTTAAATTTAAGCATTGTGTTAACTTTAAACTTGGTTTAAGCTGCTCCGTAATCGGAATTCGGTTTAACCATTGAGGGATATTTTATGAAAAAAACTTTAGTAGCAATTTCTGCTGCTCTGGCTTTAGCCAGTGTAGGTGCTGTTGCTCAATCATCGGATAACGCCGCAGGCGCTACTGCCTCTGGTGCTACTATCGGTGGTGTGGCTGTAGGTACTGTTGTGGCAGGTGCTGTTGCTGCGGGCGTAATAGCGGCTATTGTTTCTAATAGCTCAGGTGTTACTCTGCCACCAACTCCGCCAACACCGCAACCACAACCTGGTTGTGATGGCACAGACCCACTTGTTGGCGGTGTTTGTGTTGGTACTACAGTAACTAATACGGTTACTTTAACTGGTACTGGTACAGCAACTGGCACTACCACAGCTACTGTTCCAGTTACTTTTACTTACGCACCAACACTGCGTTAATTGTTTTTTACTTTAAAAAGCCGCCTTTAGGCGGCTTTTTTATTCAATAATTTCTTAAGTTGCCAGGATAGCAAACAATGAAAAACGCTGTTTATGTGCTTTGCACGGCGGTAATTTGTAGCCTTGGTTTGGCGGGCTGCTCGGGTACTTACCAGGCGTACCGTGATACTTTAACCTATGCTTTTAAACCACCGGCAGATATCGAGCTTGCTGCTGAGCAGGTAATTGCCTCACCTGCAGATTTACTCTATTTTCGTTATGGCGAGCAGCGCCAGGTTGTATTGGCCTTGGCCTTTATGGAGCATAGTCAGCAAAAATGGATTTCTGCAGATAACGCTGTCGTGGTACTGCAACATGGTCGCATTGTTCGTACCGCTGGCTTGCCGCATAATTTACTTTTCGTAACCGCCAGTACCGAAGATCCTTTAACCCGCGGCGTAACTTCCTTAGCCGGCAGTACCTGGCAAAGCCTAACCGACTGGCAACAGGATGAGTATGGCTATTTAGTACAAAGTCAGTTTAGCCAACCTCAGCCAGAAACTCTGGTAATACTTGAGCATAGTTTTACCGTCTTAAAAGTAACCGAAACTTTAAGCTATAAAACCCGGCCGCAGTTTTGGCGCTTTGATCAGCAGTGGCAAAACGAATACTGGTTTGAACAATCCTCGGGCCAGTTATTAAAATCTCGCCAGCAATATGCTCCTTTTCAGCCGCTTACCGAAATGGTTTTTATCAGCCGGGCGGCTCGTTTAGCTAAAGCAGGATAATCTATGCGTTTACTAAAGAATCTAACTTTGCTGGTCGCCGTGCTGGTAACCTTGCCAGTGTCAGCTCAGGTGGTAGTACACAGCGCTGGCCAGTCTATAACCTATGAGCAACCCTTGCGGTTAGATGCCGTACTAGCCCCTCTGGTGCGCTCTGCTGATATCTATTGGCCTGCGGCTGCCTTGTATGACACTCGTGCCCCCGAGGCAGAACAACTGCGCCGACAAACCTTAATCCTGCTGCAGGAGCTGCAGCAAAGCGCTAAACCAGAGGTGCAGCAGGTCTTGCTGCAGTTAGCAAGCCGTATCGGTGATTGGCGTTTAGCCAAACGCTTACCCTTTGTCATTGATTATGATTTGGCACGTATTAATCTTGCAGCCAACCCGCTATTGCCGGCTGGCGACTATATTTTACAGCTCCCCCGTCGGCCTGATTCGGTGGTACTAATAGGCGCTATTAGCGGGGGCGTTACCTCCCAGGCGCATACGCCGTCGACTGCGGTTAATGACTACTTGCAGCGTGCTAAGTTACAGTCTGCAGATACCAACTTCGTTCAGCTATTACAGGCCGATGGCCGTTTAATTCAGGTGCCGTTATCCGGCGCCTCAGCGGTATATCAGGAAGCACAACCCGGTGCAGTTTTATATATTCCTTTTCGTAGTTCGTTGTTTAGCCGTGATTATCAGCGCCTAAACCAACTCTTGGTTGAACTTATGCAGTATAGGATTGCAGTATGAAACGGATAACTATCAAACACCTGCTGCCATTTGCGCTATCGCCGTTGCTGCTAGCCATGTCCGCAACAGTTAACGCTGAACAACGCTGGCAGTTACCACCGGCAGGTGTATCACAAAGTGCTCATGGTGGCGTAGGTCTAATTCAGGTACCCACAGCTCGCATGGCGCCTGAAGGGAATTTATCAATTAACTATTCTGATAATGAAGAGTATCGCTTTTGGACGGTAAGTACCCAGTTATTTCCTTGGTTAGAAGCGACAGTACGCTATACCGATGTTAGAACCCGTTTATACAGTGATGATCCTGGTTTTAGTGGCAATCAAACTTATAAAGATAAAGGTATTGATGCCAAATTTCGTTTATGGCAGGAATCAAAATGGCTACCGGAAGTCGCCGTAGGCTTTCGTGATTTGGGTGGTACGGGATTATTTTCAAGCGAATTTGTTGCAGCTGCTAAACGAGTTGGTGATTTTGATTTCCATCTTGGTATGGGGTGGGGGTACTTAGGTAGTTCTGGAAACTCAAGCAACCCGTTTTGCCGGGTAATAGATAGTTTTTGCTCGCGGCCCGGTGATTTCGGCCTCGGTGGTAAGATTAGCTATGACAGTTTTTTCAAAGGTTCGGCTTCGGTCTACGGCGGTATTGAATATCAAACACCCTGGCAACCGCTACGGTTAAAGCTGGAATATGAAGGCAATAACTACGTCAATGATTTTGCTGGCGCTTTGGTGCAAGATAGCCGCTGGAACTTAGGGGCGGTGTACCATTGGCGTGATTTTGATTTTAGCCTGAACTATCAGCGCGGCAATACTCTGGGTTTTGGTGTTTCCTATGCGCTTAATTTGCATAATGCCGCTGGCTATAAAGTAAAGCCGCCACTACGTGATGTTCCTGCTGAGCCAAAGGTGGCACAGTTTGAGCAGGTACAGCGTGAGCAGCTTATTTATGATCTTCTGTATCAGGCGGGCTTTTTAGTTAAGAGTTCAGCTCTGGCAGATGGCGTATTAACCGTCTACGGTAATCAGATTGCCTATCGCGATCACGAAGAGGCCATAGAACGGATTGGGCGTATTTTAGCGGCCGAATTACCTGCGGATATCACAACCTATAAGATTGTAAATCTGAACGGCAATATTCCAATGCTGGAGTCGGTGATTGATGCTACTGAGTTTAAGGCTGTGGCCCGAAATGAACGTTTAGGAGCACCTTTTACCTCAACCTATGTGCGGCAGGATGTCTCGGCGCAAAGTCTGGCTGATTTTAAACCGCTGGTAACCAAAGGTTTTTACACTAATATGGAGCTATTCTGGATCCAAACCTTTGGTAGCCCGGAAGAGTTTTATATGTATCAGGGTGGTGTGATCCTGGGTGCTGGCTATAGCTTTAACCCAAACTGGGCGCTGCATGCCTCGAGCAAAGTAACCTTATTAGAGAATTTTGATAAGTTTAACTTTACTGTAGATGCCTTTGATACTGGATTACCACGGGTGCGGACCTATATTCGTGAATATGTTACCCGTAGTAAAATTACCCTGGATACACTGTATGGCAATTGGCAGGAGCGTTTAGCGCCAAATCTTTATGGTCAGCTTTATGCTGGTTATCTGGAAGCGATGTATGGCGGGGTAGGTGGCGAGGTGATGTATCGCCCGGTGGATAGTAATTGGGCTGTGGGTTTTGATCTGAACTATGTGCGGCAACGTTCTTATGAAAACGATTTTAGCTTTTTCGATTACAAGGTACTTACCGGCCACGCCAATATTTATTGGAAACCGGATTTTCTGCCTGATACCCAGCTAACATTCAACGTTGGGCGTTTTCTGGCAAAAGATTTGGGCGTTAACGTCGACTTCGCCAAGCGCTTTAACAGCGGCATAGTGATGGGGGCTTACGCGGCTATTACCGATGTATCGTCAGAGCAATATGGTGAGGGGAGTTTCACGAAGGGGTTCTATATTTCGATCCCATTCGATTTGTTCTCTATCACGCCGGCGACGGGCCGTGGTAAGTTACCATGGATCCCAATCTCCCGCGATGGCGGACAAATGTTGAACCGGCCGAGCATGCTCTACAACATGACCGAGCAACGCTCCCCCTTCTTCGACTAATTATCCACAGCACTCCGGTACCGGTCTGACCTGTTTATCTACAGCACTCCGGTACCGGTCTTACCAGTTAACGGGTAGGATTGAGGTTTTAAGGTATAGCGATGATTTATTTCAACAGTCAAAGTATCCCGGAATTACAAGGACTTAACTTTTCGCAGCGGATGCAGATTATTCGTGCGGCAGCAGATCGTTTGCCGGCACCGACCAAAATTACCCTGAATATTATTAAGCTGATTATTTTATCAGTGCTGTTTATTATGATTGCCCGCGCCGATGGCTGGGCAATAGCAGGCTACATACTGCTGCTGGTGGTGCTCTATCCACTGATCACCAGACCTATCACCTTCTATCTTTGCCGTAAGCAGTTTGCGACTATTCGCCGCCAGCAGTTTCCAGAGCAAAACTAAGTTATCCACAGCACTCCGGTACCGGTCAGAGCTCTTACCGGTACCGGAGACGTGTGGATAAGTCAGGCGAGGCCGTGCTGTTTCATCAACGCTTCGAGTTCAGGTAGGCTGGCCGGATCGTCAATGGTGGAAGGGATCTGATAGGCCTGGCCTTCGCCGATTTGGCGCAGGAGTTTACGCAGGATTTTGCCGGAGCGGGTTTTCGGTAGGCGCGGCACGACTAAAGCGCGTTTAAAGCAAGCGACAGCGCCAATTTCCTGCCTTACCAATGCGACTAACTCATCCTGCACGGTCGAAGCATCGGTGTTGACGCCGTTTTTCAGCAAGACAAAGCCAACAGGTTGCTGACCTTTAAGTTCATCCGGTAAGCCTATAACGCAACACTCGGCAACCGCTGGGTGCGAAGCGATGATTTCTTCCATTTCACCGGTAGAAAGCCGGTGCCCGGCAACATTGATCACATCGTCAGTGCGACCCATCACAAACAGATAGCCATCCTCATCCAGATATCCGCCATCGCCTGTCGCATAATAGCCTGGAAATTGGCTCAAATAACCCGCCACATAGCGATCCGGATTACCCCACACTGTACTTAAACAGCCGGGCGGTAAGGGAAGCTTAATCGCAATATTGCCCTGTTGGTTGGCAGCGACCGGTTGTCCTTCGTCATTGAGGATTTGTACGTTATAGCCCGGTACCGGACGGGTTGCCGAGCCAGCTTTGGCAGGTAGTAATTCAACGCCTGCCAGATTAGCACAAATCGCCCAGCCGGTTTCAGTTTGCCACCAATGATCAATAACCGGCTTACCAGAGACTTCGCAAGCCCAGTGATAGGTTGGAGGATCCAGCCGCTCGCCGGCCATAAAGATGGTTTCCAGTTTACTCAGATCATACTGCTTCATCATCTCAGCGTTCGGATCTTCTTTGCGGATGGCCCGAAATGCCGTAGGTGCCGCAAAAATCGCCTTAACACCGTACTCGGCGCAAACCCGCCAGAAAGCGCCGGCATCAGGGGTGAAAACCGGTTTACCCTCGTAGAGGATAGTTGTGCAGCCAGCTAATAGCGGGGCATAGACGATATAAGAATGGCCAACAACCCAACCGACATCGGATGCCGCCCAGAACACTTCGCCAGGTTTAATATTGTAGATGGCGTGCATGCTATAGTGCAGGGCAACGGCATGACCACCGTTATCACGCACCACGCCTTTGGGTTTGCCGGTGGTACCAGAGGTATACAGAATATATAACGGATCTGTGCTTTTTACCGGAGTGGGAGCTGCCGGGCAGGCAGTGGTCATTTCGGCTTGCCAATCGAGATCCCTGCCGGCAACTAAATTGGCGACTTGCTGCGGCCGTTGAAAAATAATACAGCGATCGGGCTGATGGCTGGCTTTCTCCAGAGCGCTGTCGAGCAGTGGCTTGTAGCTAATCACACGGTTAATTTCGATACCACAGGAGGCGCTTACCACTACCTTAGGTTTGGCATCATCAATCCGCACTGCCAGTTCATGCGGTGCAAAGCCGCCGAACACCACCGAATGAATGGCACCGAGGCGCGCTGTCGCCAGCATTGCAATTGCAGCTTGCGGGATCATCGGCATATAAATGACCACCCGATCCCCCTTGATCACGCCCTGAGCTTGTAATACTCCGGCAAAAAGCGCGACCTCATCCCGCAATTCGCGGTAACTGTAACGACGTTTACTGCCGGTAACCGGAGAGTCGTAAAACATGGCAGTTTGTTCGCCGCGGCCTTGCTCCACATGGTAGTCGAGCGCCAGATAACTGGTATTGAGTTCGCCATCGGCAAACCATTGATATTGCCCTTGCTGTTCGGTGAGTACCTGGGTTGGTTGCTTGAACCAGGCCAGCTTACTGGCTTTGTCGCCCCAAAACTTAACAGCATTGTCGACGGATCCTTGGTATTCGGTACGGTAAGACATGGTTTTTGCCCCTATTGATGGTCTTTATGTCGACACTTTACAAAATTTTACGCTGAATAAAACTTAGACTATTGGCTATAACCCCGCCAATTTTTATCCACAGCACTCCGGTACCGGTCTGAGGTCGGAGCTCTGGCCGGTACCGGAGTGCTGTGGATAACTTTGGGGTGAAGAATTTATTGCTCAGTCAGCGGCTTATCGTTATTCTAAAGCTAAGGGTTCACAAAGGTTATGTAACAGATGTTGCAGCAATTTTGGCGTAGGTTTTCAGGTCAGGCTCCGGGCGTTAGATCCTTGCTGGTACTACATCTGCAGGAACACCAAATTCATCTCTTATCGGCGCGGGCGGATAAGCTTAAATCCGGCTCATCTGCCCCGATGAGTCGACTTGTGCCGTTACAGGGCGCGACAGTATTAACGGCATTGCCAGCCTTGTTAAAAGAGTTGCCGGCGAGTGCGGTCAGTATCGTGTTGGGCCCGGAGCATTATCAGTTACTGCCGCTGGATAAACCCAATATCCCTGCTGCTGAAATGCATCAGGCTTTGCCCTGGCTGCTGAAAGACATCTGTAATTTGCCGCCGGAAGATATGCAGCTCGACTATCTGGATATGCCGGCAACTGCCGGTGCCAGTGCTAAGGTGAATGTGGTGGTTGCCAGTAAAGGTTTTTTACAGCAACTCTGTAAGCTGCTGGTCGACGCCGGCCATCAACCACAGCAAATTCTGGCTGAAGAATTATTAAGCCGCGATCTGTTATCGCCGCAAGGGCCGACCCGGTTAATTGTGCAACAACAGCCTGGTCATGAAGTGATTTTACAGGTCGTTCGCGACGGACAGCTCTGTTTTAGCCGGCATTTACGCGGCTACCAGCAGCTGTTAAAGAGCAGTAGCACAGAGTTACAGTTTGGCTTGCTAGATAACTTGCTGCTGGAAGTGCAGCGTTCGATGGACTTTATTGAAGCCCAGCTGAAATTACCGCCGGTGCGCGAAATTTTGCTACTGCTGGCGCACCCACAGTTAGCCGAGCTGCCAGCTTTGTTTCAGCAAGCTGGATTTAATCAGGCCAAGGTGCTGACCTTACCTGATAACTGGCCGTGGGCGCGACAGCTGGATCTGCCATTACACTGGCCGGCGATAGTGGCGTTGCATCGTTTACAGCAACCGGCAGAGGTGGCCTTTGAAGCAGCAAGTTAATCTGTTTTCTGCCAGCTTATTGCCGGCAAAGCCGGTATTGCCGCTGCGCAATCTGGGAATTTATAGCGCAATGTTACTCGCGCTCACGCTGCTGTTGATGGCGGCATTCAGTTATCTGAGCCAGCAGCAATTGCAGACAGTGCAGGCGTTACAATTACAACAGCAACAATTGCAGCAGCATGCAGAAACCCTGCAACTGGCGTTATTGCAACGACAGCCAGACAGCCAGTTGCAGCAGCAATTATTGCTGGCGCAGCAGGATCAACTCAGACGTCAGGCCTTGTTGCAGTTTTTGTTACAGCAGCAAAATGGTACCCGTTTTAGCCCGGTGCTGACCGCATTAGTAAAAATCGACCGGCCGGAGCTGTGGTTAGAGCGCTTTAGTCTGAGCAGTAATGGTAGCAGTTGGCAGGGGCTAACCCAACAACCTGCAAGTGTCGCGCTCTGGTTAAATGAGCTGTCACAAGTCAATGAATTAAAAGGCCAGCAATTTCAGCAGGTACAGTTACAACAACAGGCGGAGTCGTCGTTAGTGCAATTTAAACTGGATAGCCGCCCGGGAGCAACGCCATGAGCGCAACCAGCTGGCAGCAATTAAATACACGTTATGACGCGCTGAAGCTAAGAGAAAAGCGGTTGGTTTTCTTCGGCCTGTTGTTAGTGCTGGCTTATTTGTTATTGATATTGCTGATAGAGCCGGCCTGGCTGCGCTATCAGCAGGCGCAGCGTCAAAGCGCGCAACTGCAGCAGCAACTGGCGGCATTAACGGCGCAAAATGAACAGCTGGCTCAAGAGCTTAGCGTTGATATTAATCAGCCGCTGCGCCAACAACTGGCACAGCAACTTGAGCTGAATCAGCAGCAGACTGAGCAACTTAAACCCTTTCAGGCCCGTTTTATCACTGGTAGCCAAACTGTGGCGCTGTTACACGATGTCCTTGCCGAACTGAAAGCCTTACAGCTAGTGTCATTACAAGCAGCTCCCGCGCAGCCCATGCATCTGCCGGGGCAGGATAGCGCTGAACCGCCGGCCCTGTATCAGCACCTGACCACGGTCGTGGTGCAGGGCAAGTATGACGAGCTGCAGCAGTTAGTGCAGGCATTAGAACGCTTGCCGTGGCTGCTGCGCTGGCAACAACTGGACTATCAGGTCCAACAATATCCGCTGGCGCATCTGACGCTGCAGCTGGCTACGGTAAGTGAACATGAAAGCTATATTCAGTTTTAGTCTGTTGCTGTTGGCACTGCCACTGCAGGCCGATCCAACCCGACCACCGGCAACAGTGCAGGCCCAGCAGCAGGGCGCTCAGAGCATGGCTGCGCCAGGGCCGCGGCTGGAGCTGATTATTGAGACAGCCAATGGTTATCAGGCTATGCTAAATGGCAACTTAGTCAAAGCCGGCGATCGTTTCGGGCACTACCGGGTGCAGAGTATTACGGCTGAACGTGTCGTGTTGGTTGGCGATAGCGGGCAGTTACAACTTTCGATTAATAATAAAAAGATCAAAACCTATGAACCTTAGTCGTCTGAGTTATTCCGTTGTCGCCGTATCCTCGCTGCTGTTAGCCGGTTGCAAGATCACACCGGATCCCAAGGTCACTGCCGATGCCACTAATCAGTTATCGCAGGCGGCGTCTACGCCGGCAGCCGTAGCGGCAAATCCTGCGGTACCTTTAGCGGTGCAGCAGGAAGTGCTGGCCGAATCGCTGCGACCGCTGCTGCGCAACGAACCCCGATTTAATGTTAATGCGCAGGATGTCGCCTTGCCGGATTTTCTGCGCTCGCTGGTGGCGGATACGCCGTACAGTATGGTGGTACACCCCGAGGTGAGCGGCCGTATCAGCCTGCAGTTAAAGCAGGTTACGCTGGCCGAAACGCTGGAGCAGGTCAGACAGCTGTTTGGCTTAGATGTGCGGCAAAGTGGCAGCATCTTTCAGGTGTTTCCGGCGGCGCTGCGTACTGAAACTATCGCCGTTAACTATTTGATGTTACAGCGTCAGGGCTTGTCGGCCATTACCGTGAACTCGGGTGGTGTCTCGCAAAACAGTAATAATCAAAGTAATCAGAATAACCGCGGCAATTTTAATAACAATAATCTGGGTAGCAGCAATAGCCTGGGTAATCTGGGCTCGATGGGTAATCAACAGCAGTTTAGTGGCAGCAGTATCCAAACCGAGAACCGCACCGATTTTTGGAAAGATTTAGAGCAAACGCTGCAGGCCTTTTTAGCTCAAGCTCCGGAGCGAATGGTGGTGGTCAGTCCGCAGGCTGGCCTGGTAACAGTACGCGCCATGCCGGATGAAATTGCGGCCATCCGTGCCTTTCTGGGGCAAACTGAGCAGCATTTGCAGCGCCAGGTGGTGCTGGAAGCACGGATTATTGAAGTCACACTCAATGACGATTACCAGCAGGGGATTAACTGGCAAAATGCCCTGGCCTCTATTCGCAGCACCGAGTTTAACTTAACGACCTCTGGTATTACCCCGGCAAACGCCTTAACTGCTCAGCTGGGTGGTGTAACGGCGATCAGTTTTAATAATGCCGACTTTAACGGTGTGATTAACCTGCTGCAAACGCAGGGCAATGCCCAGGTCTTATCCAGCCCGCGGGTTACGGCGATGAATAATCAAAAGGCGGTGATTAAGGTTGGCCAGGATGAGTACTTTGTGACGGACGTTACCAGTAACACTACCATTGCCGGCACCGGTGCCACCACCACCTCACCCAACATCAGTTTACAGCCGTTTTTCTCCGGTATCGCACTGGACGTGACACCGCAAATTGATGCCCAGGGTGCGGTGATCCTGCATGTTAACCCGTCGGTAACTGAAACCTCGGAGCAAAGCAAAACCATCCGTTTTAGTGACGAAACCGTGGTGTTGCCGCTGGCGCAAAGTAATATCCGCCAGTCGGATACCCTGATCCGCGCCCGTAGCGGTGAGATAGTGGTCATTGGTGGCCTGATGCAAACGGTGAAGTCTGATTCGGTCTCACGTACGCCAATCCTGGGTGCGATTCCGGGGCTGGGCCAGCTATTTACCAGCAAACGGCAAATCGAACAGAAGAAAGAGCTGGTGATCCTGTTAAAGCCGACGGTTGTCGAGCCGGGTGTCTGGCAGCAGCAAATTGGCCAATCCAGCGAGCAGCTGCAGCGCTGGCAGCAAGGGCAATAACGCATGTATACCGGCTATTTTCAGCTGACGCAGATCCCGTTCAGTCTGACGCCGGATACCGCTTTTTATCTGCAATTACCTCAGCATGAAGCCGCGCTGACCACCTTGCGTACCGCTATTGACAGTGGCGAGGGCTTTATCAAGGTTACCGGTGAAGTCGGGACCGGTAAAACGCTGCTTTGTCGTTTGCTGCTCAAGCACGCGCCAGCCAGTTGGCAGTTGGCTTATTTGCCGGATCCGGCGCTGACACCGCTGGAGCTACGCTGGGCGCTGGCGCAGGAACTGGGGTTGAAATACTCGGCTAATATCGATACCCCGCAGTTACTGCAATTATTACAACGTCAGCTAGTTTTGCTGGCTGGGCAGCAAAAACGGGTAGTGCTGGTCATTGATGAAGCTCAGGCACTGCCGGATGATACGCTTGAAACGCTGCGGCTATTAACCAATCTGGAAACCGAGCAGCAAAAACTGTTACAGGTGGTGTTGTTTGCTCAGCCAGAGCTTGATAAAAGGCTGGCGAGTTCTGCTTTTCGCCAGTTACAACAACGTATTACCTTTTCGCAGCAACTTACAGGAATGACCGCAGCACAGCTGCAGCATTATGTGCAGCACCGCCTACAGATCGCCGGCTCTACGCAGCAGCGTTTTTCTGTTACGGCATTAAAGCTGCTGCATGTATACAGCCGGGGTATTCCCAGGCTGGTGAATATTCTGGCGCATAAATGCCTGATGCTGGCTTATGGCGAGGGCGCCGCGCAGGTTAACTGGCGTCATATCCGTTTTGCCGCGGCAGATACGGCAGCAGTGCGCTGCCGTTCACATCACTGGCCGTTGCTGGGCCCGGCTTTACTCTGGTTAACGGCATTAAGGGTAAGCGGATGAGTGTGATTAATAAAATGCTGCAGGATTTAGAGAAGCGCCAGGCCAGCACTAATGCTATTGGCCATTCTGCTGCGTTAAGTAACGTCGTCCTAGAAGGTAAGCCTGCTCAGAGTCATTGGCGACGTAATCTGCTGCCATTTGTGCTGGGCTTTTTAAGCTATCAGCTGGTGAAGTACTTTTGGTTTGATACTGATAAGTCTCTGGCTTTGCCGCAGTTCCAATCCCAGCCTCAGTCCCAGATCAGCGTGGCCTCACCGGCCTTAGCTGTTACTGAAACTGTCGCGTCTGAGCCAGCGGCAGCTTTGCCAGTTACGCTAACCGAATCCACCGCTGGTGGCATCCCTACCGCTGCTGTGATACCAGCAGCGCAGAACACGGCTGCCATTAGCAGCCAAAATGCGGTTGTGCTGGTTGCGTCGGCGCAGCCATTAGCAGAGCTATCTGTAATAGAGAACCCGGTAACAGAGAACCCAACTAAGCGGCAAACAGTACAAGAAGACGATGCAGCCTTGGGATCTGAGCCAACAACGCCTGTTGCTGTTGCAACAAGGCAGCCTCAGGCAGCCGCCAAGCCGCAGCCGGCAGCAAACCGTGGTGCCGGACAACAAGCACCAACTTCAACTCAAGCCGGTAGCGGTCAGTTGGCGATTGAGCAAAGCCGGCCATCCTATTTAGAACAACAGATGTCGCAGGCCGCGGCTTTAGCGGCGGCCGGGCAGTTACAGCAGGCTTTGCTTGAGCTTAATTCGCCTGTTTCGGCCAGCGAGTTTCCGGAATATCTGGCGCTTAGGGCTGCGATCCTGCAGCAACAGCAGGACTGGCCGGCTGCGCTCTCGCTATATCAGCAGCTATTAACGGTTGAGCCGGCGCATCCAGGCTGGAACCTGGCGGCCGGAATAGCGGCAGCGCAGCAGGGGCAACAAGCATTGGCCAGGCAGTATTATCAGCAAGCCTGGCTGCAACAGCAGCGGCTGGCACCAGCCAGCCAGCAATTTTTACAACAACAATTGAACCAGATGAACTAACACCATGCAAAAACCAAAACTTAAAATGCGGCTGGGCGATCTGCTGGTTCACGAAAAAATTATCAGTGAACAGCAGCTGCTGGAAGCCTTAAAGCGGCAGCAGGAAAGCGGTCGCAAGTTAGGGGCGACGCTGATTGAGCTGAATTTCCTGTCGGAGCAGCAGCTATTACAATTTTTAGCACAGCAGCTGCAGCTGCCTTTTTTGGATATTGCACAGCGGCGGATTGAAGCTAGGGATGCCCAGCTATTATCCGAAGTACAGGCGCGCCGCTTTCGGGCGCTGGTGTTGGAAGCCAATGAGCAATCCGTATTACTGGGAATGAGCGATCCGGCGGATCTGACGGCGCTGGATCAGTTATCGCAGTTTCTGGCGCCGCGGGAGATTCGACTGGCGGTAGTGCGGGAAAGCCAGCTGATGCAGGCGTTTGATACCCTGTACCGACGCACCAAAGATATTGAAAGTTTTGCCACCCAGCTCAAGCAGGAATACGGTGCGGCGCCTGAGCAGGAATTTGCACTGGCCGAGCAGTCGGAAGCCGACAATACCATTTCGCGGTTACTGCAGTCGATTTTTGAAGACGCAGTGCAGGTCCGCGCTTCGGATATTCATATTGAACCGGATGAAAAAGTGCTGCGCATTCGCCAGCGGATTGATGGTGTGCTGCAAGAAAATATTCTGAATGAGGTCAGTATCGCGTCGGCACTGGTACTGCGCTTAAAACTGATGGCCAGTCTCGATATTTCGGAAAAACGCTTGCCGCAGGACGGCCGCTTTCAGATCACGGTAAAGCAACATAAGATTGATGTGCGGATGTCGACCATGCCGGTGCAATATGGCGAGTCGGTGGTTATGCGCTTACTGGATCAATCGGCCGGGGTGCTGACGCTGGAAGATACCGGTATGCCGGAGCAGATGCTGCGCCGGCTCAGACGCATTATGCAAAGCCCGCATGGTATGTTGCTCGTTACCGGGCCGACCGGCTCCGGTAAAACCACTACTTTGTATGGCATGTTAAGTGAACTGAATCAGCCGGGCAGTAAGATTATTACGGTGGAAGATCCGGTGGAATACCGCCTGCCAAGGATAAATCAGGTGCAGGTAAACCCGAAAATTGATTTAAGTTTTAGCAAGGTACTCAGGACCACGTTGCGGCAAGACCCGGACATTATTATGGTGGGCGAGATGCGCGATCAGGAAACGGCTGAAATGGGCTTGCGTGGCGCCTTAACCGGCCACCTGGTGCTGTCGACCCTGCATACCAATGATGCGGTAACCAGTACGCTACGCTTAATTGATATGGGGGCCGCGCCTTATCTGGTGGCGAGTGCACTGCGCGCTATTATTGCACAGCGCCTGGTGCGCCGGCTTTGCGAATATTGTAAAACCCCATACCAGCCGGATGAGCTGGAGCAAAACTGGCTGCGTCATCATAAAATTCCGGAAGGTACGCCTTTCTGGCATGGAACCGGCTGTCAGTCCTGTAATAATACCGGATATAAGGGGCGCCTGGGGGTGTTCGAGCTGCTGGTACTGACTAAGCCGCTGGCTGATGCCCTGAGGCGAAACGATGCTGAGGCCTTTACCAGCCTGGCGTATCACAGCGAGGGTTTTGTCAGCCTGGGACTGATGGCACTGGACTACGCCCGTAAAGGCGTGACCAGCCTGGAAGAGGTGATGAAGGTATCGGAGTATCTGGAGTCAGACCCGCAAAGCGCCTTTAGCGCGCTGTTAGCAGAGAGTTAAGCCGATGCCCGGTTTTCAGTATAGCGCCCGTGATTTAAAAGGGCAGCCGGTAGCGGGGCAGTTAGAGGCTGCGGATCTGGCCGCCGCGGCCAATACGCTGCGCGAGCGCGGCCTGATCCCTGTTGCTATTAACCCGCTGACAGAGAGCAAGGGCGCAAGTTGGTTTAGCTGGCAGGCTAAAGTTGGGCTGAATGAACTGATTATCTTTTCCCGGCAAATGTACTCGCTAAACAAAGCGGGGATCCCGATTATCCGCGCCATTAGTAGCTTACTGGAAAGTGCCCGTTCGGTAGCGATGCAGCGGGTGCTGACAGACGTGCTGGAGCAATTGCAAAATGGCCGTAATTTATCCACCGCTATGGCGGCGCATCCGCAGGTATTTAACCGGCTGATTATCAGTATGGTGCATGTTGGCGAGAATACCGGCCGGCTGGATGAAGCCTTTATGCAGCTCAGTTTTTATTTTGAGCAGGAGCAGGAAACCCGTAAACAGATCAAACAGGCCAGCCGTTATCCGACCATGGTGCTGATTGCCTTGTTGGTGGCGGTTGTGATTATGAACCTGTTCGTGATCCCGCAATTTGCTGCCATGTTCAGCCGCTTTAATGCGGAACTACCCTGGTCTACCAAGATTCTGCTGGCCAGCTCAGGCTTTTTTACCGCTTACTGGCCCTATTTGTTATTTAGCAGCGTGGTACTGGTTTTCTGGTGGCGGCAGTATCTGCAAACGGCCGCGGGCAAGCTCTGGTGGGGGCGGATAAAACTGCGCTTGCCACTGGTCGGCGATATTATTAACCGCGCCACGCTGGGGCGCTTTGCCCGCAGTTTTGGCATGATGTTAAAGGCCGGGGTACCTATTACTACCGCGTTAAATCTGGTGGCAGAGGCGGTGGATAACGATCATCTGGGCGAGCTAATTCGCGAAATGCGGCGCAATATTGAACGCGGCGAGAGCCTGTACCGGGTGGCGCAGCAAAGCGGTATCTTTACGCCGCTGGTGCTACAGATGTTATCGGTAGGCGAGGAAACCGGTCAGATGGATGAAATGCTGACGGAAGTGGCCGGCTTTTATGAGCGGGAAGTGGCCTTTGATTTAAAAAGCCTGACCAGCAAAATCGAACCGATTTTAATTGCGATAGTGGCAGCGATGGTCCTGATTCTGGCACTGGGCATCTTTACCCCAATGTGGGATATGCTGGATGCCTATAAAGGGCGTTAGCATAGTCCGCCAAAGACCCCAGCTGGGTTAAAACTGTACTGGCGCCTATCAAGGTTATCGCGCATAATCAATTAAAAGGGCAGTGGATACACTAAGATGTTAAAGCGTAACGGTTTTACCCTGATTGAAATAGTGATCGTGATCATCATCCTGGGCTTATTGGCTGCGGTGGCTTTGCCACGTTTTATCAGCGCCACCAAGGATGCGGAAGAGGTGTCAATTGAAGCTGTGGCCAGCGCCTTTGCCTCGGCGGTAAGTTTAACCCGCAGCCAATGGGAGTTGGCAGGACGCCCTGTTGGGCAGGTACTGTTGGAGGGCACGCCGATAGCGGTAGGCAGCAATGGTTATCCTACAGGGGGGGGCTTACCGCAAGCGATGAGTGCCCAGCAGTGTTTACTGGTGCTGGACAGCATAATGCAAAGCCCGCCACGCGCTACCACCTCGAGTAATATCGAGGATATCCGCCGCGCCCGGTTGTTTGTGCGGGTCGATACCCAGCTATTTGCCCCGGATCATGCCTGCACTTACTATCAAACGGCGGGGTTGGTAGCAGCGCCAACTAATCAAATTAATCTGAATGGTTTTGTTTATGTCCCGGCCACCGGTCGGGTAAGTACTTTTATTAATAAGAACTGAGGTATCAGCATGAAACGGCAACAAAGCGGCTTTACGTTAATTGAATTAATTATTGTAATTGTGATTCTGGGGATCCTGGCGATTACAGCGGCACCGAGGTTTTTTAGTTTTGGTTCTGATGCGCGGGCATCTGCACTACAAGGTGCCAGAGGTGCATTACAATCTGCCGGTAACCTGGTTTATGGTAAAGCTATCCTGGCTAGTCTGCAAAATGGTGCGGCTTGTCTTACTAATACCGGCGCCGTTGTGGCGCAAACTTCAGGCGCTTGCACTGCCGAACAATTTTTATTATCTAATGGCTATCCGGCAGCGAATGTTGATACTATCCGTTTTGTTGCTGAGTTGGATGCGACCGAATGGGCAGTTCAGCCTGCTGGTTCAAATGTTGCAGGCTTGTATGATTCAGATGATGTTTTAATTGGTTTAGTAGGTACAAATTTTGCGGTGACAGCTGCAGCGAATGCGTGTTTTGTAGTCTACAAGCCAGCTGCAACAGCGGGTGCTAAACCCTCAGTAGTTGCCTATACTCAGGGTTGTAACTAAGCCGGATCAACGATGAGCACTATGCCGGAACGTGGTTTCTCTTTGATAGAGCTTATCGTGGTCATTATTATTATCGGGGTACTGGCGATAAGCCTGGTACCCCGTTTTTTTTCTGCTGCGGGTAGCAGCGAATATTTGCTGCGAGAGCAGGCGGTCGTGGTACTGCGGCGTGCACAGCAACAGGCGATGCAGTGCACTGCGACTAACCCGGCAATTTGCCCGCCGGTGAGCATCCGACTGGCCGCAGATCGTCTGGGTACTAGCGCAGCGTGTTTAAATGATGCCAGTCATTTGTGTATCACCGATGGCAGTGTGCAACTCAGTAGCCAGCCTGCAAATTTAACCGAGCTGAACTTTGATAGTTGGGGCCGGCCGGTGCAATGTCAGGCTGCCGCCGGCTGTCAAATTCGGTTGCAGGGCCAGGTTACACTGAGTCTGTGCCTGGAAAGCGAAGGCTTTATCCACCTATGTTAGCCCGTACCGCGTCTTTCACAGCGATAACCCAGGTCCGGCGTAAACAGCAGGGGGTGACGCTGGTTGAGTTAGTGGTTGGCATTACGGTGCTGGCGATAGCGCTTACCCTGATCACCTCGATACTAAGTCCGTTATTTGTACGTAGTACCGATCCCTGGCATCAGGTGCGGGCGGCAGAGCTTGGGCAAAGCCTGCTTAATGAAATTCTGGCGTTAAGTTTTGATGAAAACAGTAACCGCAGCGGCGGCTTGCTGCGCTGTGCTGAGGCCGGTGCGCCTGCCTGCACCCCTGTGGGCCAGTTTGGTCCGGATGGCAGCGAGACCCGGCTTAGCTATAACGATGTGGACGATTTTCATGGCTTTGTTGGCAGTGCCGGTGAGCTAAGTTCGTTATTGGGTGAGGAGCTGGCCAGTGTCTATCTGAACTATCAGGTAATGGTGACCGTGAGTTATCCGGCGCCGGAGCAGGTTGGCGGTATCAGTTTACCGGCTTTTAGTGCTAAGCGCATCACAGTGGCAGTGACCACGCCGACAGGTAGCACCCTGCAGTTTAGTGCCTATCGGGGGAATTGGTAATGGCGCGCGGTTTTACGCTGATTGAGCTGGTGGTGGTAATGGTATTGCTGGCGTTGTTAGCGCTTGGTACCAGTCGCTATCTGGGCACCGGTGCCCGCATGTTTAGCGATGCCGCCGAGCGCGAGCAAATTTTAAGTGCCGGGCGTTTTGCTGCCGAGCGGCTGGTGCGCGAGCTACGCCAGGCCGCACCCAATAGTGTGCGGATCGCTATTACTGCGCCCTGGCATTGCCTGGAGTTTACGCCGCTACTCAGTAGCGGCCTGTATCAGCAGGCACCGATAGCGCCAGACAGCGGCAGTCAGTTGCTTTTGCTGCATGCGAACTGGCAAGCCAATTTTGTCGGTTTGCCGTTTAGTATTTATCCAAGACAACCGGCAGATATTTATCAGCAGGGCGGCGCAACGATTTTGCTCAGCGGCACGCTGGCGCCGGATAGCGATGCTAACCCCGGTACTCATCAGTTTAATCTTAGTAGCAATCACAGCTTTCCGGCTGGCTCGCCGGAGCAACGCTTTTTTATTCTCGCTGACAGCCCGGTAAGCTTTTGTTATAACGCAATCAGCCGGGAGCTTAGACGTTTTAGTGGCTATGCCTTTAATGCGGCGCAGCCCTTACCTCCCGCGGGTGGCGGCGTGCTGATGGCAAAACAGCTGGCTGAGGTGCGTTTTAGCCAGCAAGCGGTATCGCTGACGCGCAATAATGTGGTCAATTTATTACTGCGTTTTGCATCTCAAAGCGGCGACGATTTGTTTTTTAACTATGAGGTGCATCTTTACAATGTGCCCTAAATCGAACCCTGAATCGCGTCTGCCAACGTATTACTCTGCCACAGCGCTTAAGCAGCGTGGCAGTGCCCTGGTGATTGCCGTGTTTATTATTGTGGTGATGCTGGCGGTGATCCTCAGTTTATCGCGGTTATTGTTAAGCTCATCTGAGTCGCTGGTATATGAAGTGCAGGGCAGCCGGGCGTTTTTTGCCGCGCAAAGCGGGCTGGAGCTGGCGCTAACCCGGGTGTTTCCGCTAACAGGTGCTGCCAGTTGCAGTGCGCTGAGTTTAAATTTTAGCGATGATGGCCTGCGCGGTTGTCGCGCCGAGGTAAGTTGCCAGGCGCTGAGTTTACCCGCCGGTAATGTGGCAACGGTGTTATATCAGCTGAGCAGCACCGGCATCTGTCAGGCAGATAACTTTATCACTAGCCGCGAGCTGGTGTTGGAGGTCAGGCAATGAGGGGGGCAGTGTTACGCCTGGTGCTGGTAATCTGGCTGTTGGGGCTGCCAACCCTTGCCTATGCGGTAAATTGTAATGAGATCTGGACTCAGGCAATCCGGCCCAACAGCCCCGTGCCTGGAGGGATTAGTTTTCCGGCAGCTAATCCGAATTTTCCGCAGCCACTGACTAACACCGACTACTATTATGATCAGCCGGGTAGTTATCAAATTCCGAATAATTTTACTCGTACTACCAGCGGCCCGACCAGCCGGCTGTTTATTAACGGTGACCTGACTATTGGCGCCAATACGCAGCTAAACAGTGCGGGGCCGGCAGAGAATCTGATTATTGTCGTTAGCGGCAGCCTGGCTATTCAGAATAATGTGCAGATCAATGGTTTTATTTATGCAGCTGGCGCCATTTCTATCGATAATAATGCCGTTATTTCAGGGGGCGTTACCGCCGGTGGTGCCATTGCCGCACCGGGTGCGCAGGTCCAATTTGATGAAAACGCGTTAACTCGTTTAAATAGTGGTACTTTCTGTTCTCTAAGCCTGGGGTGTGGCGTTGATAGTTTTAGTGATGCTGCACTGTCTGATAATTGGGTTACAGCGACCAGCAGTGGCAATTTTACTCCGCAAATTGTCAATGGTCGCTTGCGCATGACGCAGGCTGTAACCAATCAGGCAACTTCCGTTACCTATCAGCGGCTCTATCCGGCGCGAGATAACCTGGTGATAGTAGAGTTCGACTATCTGGCCTATGGTGGCAATGGTGCCGATGGTATGGCGGTAGTGTTATCTGACGCCGCTATTACACCTCAACCAGGTGCTTTTGGGGGACCCTTAGGTTACGGTTTTAAGCCTGGGATCCCGGGTTTTGCCGGTGGTTGGCTCGGTTTTGGCCTGGATGAATTTGGTAATTTCTCTAATGAGGGCGGTAGCACGAATGTCGGGCGGCGGCGCCAGGCTGTTGCTGTGCGTGGTTCAGGCAGTGGCACCAGCGGTTACCGATATTTACGCGGCACCTGTAATAATGGCACCGTCAACCCCAACGGCAATTGCCTGAGCCCGGCCGTTGATGGTAATCAGAATAATCCACATCGCTATCGTATTGTGGTTGATTCGCGCAGTGGCAGCAGCACCCTGGTGTCAGTAGAGCGTAATACCGGTTCGGGTTTTACAACGCTGATTGCTCCTTTTGATGCGCAATCTCAAACTGGCCAGGCGCCGGTGCCGGAGAATTTCTTTCTGTCATTGACGGGCTCAACTGGGGGGTCAACCAATATTCATGAGTTAGATAATGTCAGTATCTGTGCCTTACGATCACTGCCGGTGGGGCAGCAAATCGATCATTTCGAATTCGATTACAGCAGCACACCGCTGACCTGTAAAGCAGAGAGCTTTACGGTCAGAGCCTGTGCCAACCCAACCTGCAGTGAATTGGTTACTACGCCGGTTACCGCAACCCTGGCGCCGGCAACGCTGGCGAATGGTGGTTGGGTTGGCGGCAATGTGATTAGCTTTAGCGGGGGATCTACGCAGGTCACTTTGCAAAATCGCACAGCGTCTTTGGTAACGGTAGGGGTGACCAGTTCGCTGCCCGCTACCCGGCCACTGAGTCAAACGCTATGTCGTCGTGGCAACAGTACGCTAACAGCGCAAAATTGTAATGTTCCCTTCGCTGCCAGTGGTTTTATCTTTGATGTCCCTGATGATATTGCTGGTCGGCCGCGCTCGAATATTACATTGTCTGCGGTAAAGCAGGACGATGTGAGCCAGCAGTGTATCCCTGAATTTGCGAATGTCAGCCGTAATATCAGTTTCTGGAGCAGCTATATCAATCCCGGGCCCAGTGGCCGGCCGGTAAGCTTGCCGGTGCAGGTGAATTTGAATGATGTGGGTCTTAGTCAGGCGCAGGCAACGACTATACCGCTGAACTTTAATGCCCAGGGGCGTGCGACGATAAGCGTGAATTACCCGGATGCCGGACAGATGGAGCTCAATGCCCGTTATGTCGGATCTGCTGCAACCAACGACGCCGGCCTGATTATGACCGGATCAGATCGCTTTATTCGTCGGCCGGCGGGGTTGTGCGTCAGAACCACTGCCACATGCAATGCTGCCGATGCCAGTTGTCCGGCCTTTGCCGTAGCGGGGGATCCGTTCCCGCTAACGATCACCGCCCATAGTTGGGGCAATGGCAACCTGAATTATTGTGAAAATCCGCTCACGCCCAATTTCGAACGTACCGCCATTCCGTTACAGCTCCAGCTGCTGGCTCCCGCTGCAGGTGCGCTGGGTAGTCAGGGGCTGGCGCAGTATAACCATAGCCGCAATAATCAGGCTCAGACGGTGGTGCAGCAGTCTGTCTCCGAGAGCGGGGTATTCCGTTTTGGTACTGCCGCCTTTAGTTATCTGGGGATGGCAGAGCAAGTACCCCAGGCATGGAGTAATAGCACCGGACGTTTTGTGCCGGCCCGTTTTCGTTTATCTGAGTTAGAGCTGCTTCGGACGCCGACCTGTAGCGCAACTGATAATTTGTATATGCGGCAGAATCTCGCACTGAGTTATCGCCTGACAGCGCTAAACCGGCAAGGCAATGTCACCACGAATTACCACTCGAACTTTGTCCGCGCCACCCCGGTATTGGGTGCAGCCAGTTTATCTCCGGCCCAGAATCTGGCGGATCGTTTGCATTTTCAGGCTAACGCTGGCAGCTGGGCAGCGGGATCAGCTTTTTATACTACGGCAAGTCTGGCTGGTGAGTCACAGCTCTGGCTTAACCGGCAGAGCAATGGCCAGCCCGATGGCCCCTATGAAAATACGGTGCTGGCGCTACAGGTGTTGGATGGTGAAAACCCGCAACTCGCGGCAATCGAGAATCCGGATTTTAATGTCCTGATCCCTGGTTGTACCGGTGCCCAGTGTAATAGCCGGCGCCTGGCGACCTATACGCTACGCTATGGCCGCCTGGCGCTCGATAACGCCTTCGGGCCGGAATTTGACGCCTTACCGCTGGTGTTAAGGGCGGAATACTGGCAACAGGGACGCTTTATTACTAATCCGTTTGATCAATGTTCGGTCGTAGAGTCCGGTCGTTTAAGCTGGGTGAGCGGCGATTTTAATCTTGCTGCCAGTGGAGGCAGTACCGTTTTGGCAAATGGCATCAGTTCACCGCTGGCATTACTATTGGCTGCGCCCGGTCAGGCGGGTAGTGCCCGTTATCGTTATCAGGCACCACCCTGGCTAACTTACGATTGGGTACAAAGCGGTAGTTTTAACCAGCATCCGCAAAACGAAGTGATCTTCGGCCGCTACCGCGGCAACCCACGCCAAATCTTCTGGCGCGAACGCTAACTTATCCACAGCACTCCGGTACCGGTCAGAGGTCAGACCGGTACCGGAGTGCTGTGGATAAGTGTTGTGTGATATGGTTTTGCGTGTTTGCAGTTTTGCAGATACACTGAAGTTATCTGGTTTTGCAAGCCGAGGTACGCTTGACTGAGCCGCATCCCCCCGCAGATAGCTTTTTTAATATGGTCGCCACCATTTCGGGCGCTTTTGTCCAGGCGACGGCGGCTGACGTGGACGAAGTGATTAACTCTGCGCTAGCGGCCATAGGCAGTTTCTATCAGGCAGATCGCTGCTACTTATTTAAGTTTTCCGCTGATTTAACAACCGCCAGTAATAGTCATGAATGGTGTGCGTCAGGCGTGAGCCCGCAGCTGGAACAGTTGCAGCAGTTGCCTTCTGCCGCTTTTGGTGACTGGTATCGGCAATGGACAGCAGGTTTGCCATCGATTCTTTGTGATATCAATAGTTTACCGCATGATTCCGCAGAGTATCAGTTATTAGCTCCGCAAGGAATTCAATCTTTACTGATGTTGCCGCTAAAAAGCCGGGACCGTCTGCTTGGGATGTTTGGTCTTGATATAGTGCGTGGTTTACAACAATGGTCTGCTGAACAAATTGCTGGGCTGCAGCTCATTGCGGGTAATATCTGTAGTGCCTTGATCCGGCAACAAATTGAACATCAAGCCGAGAGCCTGGCTTTTTATGATCCGGTAACCGGGTTGGCAAACCGGCAACTGATGCTGGACAGGATCCTACAGGCGCAGCTGCAAAGTAGCCGCAGCCAACATTACGCGGCTTTACTCTTTATTGATATCGATGATTTTAAAACCCTAAACGACAGTTTGGGATACAACACCGGTGATCGGGTTCTGAAATTGGTTGGGCAGTCGCTGCAGGCGGTGCTGCCCTCCGGTGATACTGTAGGCCGCTTAAATGCTGACGAGTTTCTGATCCTGACCGAAATGCTTTCGACCCAGCGGGCGGCGGCAGTGCAGGAGGTGACAGATTTGGCTGCCGCGCTGCAAGCTGCTGTGGCGCAGAATGCGGCACTAACTCAGTTACGACCGAAGAATACCCTTAGTATAGGTGCGACCTTGTTTTTAGGTGATCAGCTGGATACTGATGTCTTGATCACCCAGGCGGATATGGCAATGCATCAGGTTAAAGCTGTGGGAAACGGTTTGGCGTTTTTTGACGCAGAGATGCAGTTACAAGCCAGCCGCCGTTTGTTATTGGCGCATGAGCTGCGTGAGGCTATCGTCAATGATCAGTTTGAGTTGTACTTTCAGCCACAACTGGTGCATCCGGGTGTGGTAACCGGTGCTGAAGCGTTGTTACGTTGGCGACATCCAACACGTGGCATATTGGGACCCTATGAATTTATTGATTTCGCTGAGGAAAGTGGCCTCATTCTGCCAATAGGGGAGCTGGTATTGCGCAAGGCTTGCCAGCAGTTGGCGCTTTGGCAGCGTCAGGCTGGAACCAGCCGGCTCGAGCTGTCAGTTAATATTAGTGCCCGGCAGTTTCAGCAACCTGATTTTACGGCTCTGGTTATTGAAATCTTGCAGCAAAGCGGTGTTGATGCGACGAGTCTAAAACTAGAGCTTACCGAAAGTATGTTGGTAGATAATTTTGAGCAGGTCGTGGCCAAAATGCAGCAATTACGTGCTTTGGGTATTCGTTTCGCGTTAGACGATTTTGGCACTGGCTATTCGTCTCTGGTTTATCTGAAACGTTTACCGCTGTACCAGCTTAAAATTGATCGCGGTTTTGTCGATGAATTGGTGCAGGACGATAATCAGCAAGCGATAGTACGTACTATTATCATGCTGGGACAAACGCTTGGTCTGGAAGTATTAGCTGAAGGTGTTGAAACGGAGGCTCAGTTAAAATCACTATTGCAATTAGGATGTTACCATTATCAGGGATACTATTTCGCCCGGCCTCTACCACACTCTGAGTTTGAACACTTTCTACGTCAACATCATGCCGGTTTAGGCTACTAACTTATCCACAGCACTCCGGTACCGGTCAGAGGTCAGACCGGTACCGGAGTGCTGTGGATAAGTTAGCCGGCGATGGTGTGGTAGTGAATCATCTGCTCGCGGATGGCGCCTGACAGGTCTGATTGTAAATGGGGTTCTGCTTCGCTGAATGGCACGCGCAAACCTGTGACCAGATTTATCTGATTACGGCCGTTTACCTTGCTGAGGTATAGCGCCATATCGGCTACCTGAAGTACCCGCTCCCAGTTAAATTGATGCTCTGGCACGCCTGCAAAAGGCAGGTTGATAAAGCCGCCACTGATGGTTACCGGAATTGTCTTGCCTTCAAATTCGACTGGTAACTCGGACACTTTTCGCAACAAGGTTTGGCAAAGGTTATCGATAGCCGTTTGTTGCGGACGCTGTAGCACCAGTAAAAACTCTTCGCCGCCCCAGCGAATCACCAGTTCATTTTCCTGGCAAAGTGCGCTTAATCTTTTGCTGATTTCGACTAACACCGCATCGCCGGCGGCGTGGCCGTAATGATCGTTAATATGCTTAAAGAAGTCGATATCCAGCAGTAATAAACTGCAATGTTCAGCCTGAGGTTCCTGATGGCGTTTTGCCATCTTTTCCTGCATAGCACGGCGGTTAAACAAACCGGTAAGCGGGTCGCGGATGGATTGATACTCTAACTGCTTATTCATCTCCCGCAGGCGTAGGTTGGAGCGGCGTACTTTGCGGTATAGTTGCACCAGCATTACCGCAGCCAGTGACATTAACAGGATAAACAGCAAGGTAATGCGTTGTTGTAACTGCTTATTCTCCAGTAACTGCTGCTGTAGTTCGTTTTGTTGCTGCAGTATCGTAATCCGCTGCGTCTGGGCTTTCATATCATAACGGGTTTGCAGATCGCTGATGCTTTTCTCGCGTTTTTCAGACATGATTTCTTCGCGCAATCGCAGTTGCCACTCCAGTGTGTCGGCGAGCTTTTGATAGTCTTTTAGCTCACGATAAGCGTTGGCGAACCAGGTCAGATAGCCTTCAATCTCTGCTTTATTGCCTTTTTTCTGATAATAAGAAAACGCCTGATGCATTTCTGCCAGTCCTTGCCCGGCATCGTCCTGTATTGCTTTAATATAGCCGAGGTTAAAACGGATAATCTGTTCGTTATCAGGATCGTTTAATGGTAGAACTTCGGTAAGGGCCTCGGTAAGCACCTGACGTGCAGCCTGATATTGCTGCTGGGCAATGTGAATTGAGCCCAGATTATTCAGAAAGGTCAGCGCCAATGCCTGGTTATTTTGCTGGCGGGCACCTTCAAGGCCCTGCTTATTAATGGCTTCCGCAGCGGTATAATCCTTTTGACCTGCCAGAACATACCCCAGCGATAAATACAAATCGGGTAGGATTTGCGACTGATTTTGCTGTTTGGCCTCGCTAACCAGCTCTTCCATTAACTCGCGTGCGCGTTGCCAGTTTTGTAGCTCGGAGTGAACCAGAGCGATCTGTTGATTCAGATAACCGCGGCGTAGCAGGGTCCGCTCGTCATTAGTGGTCATTAACGCCACCAGGGCGGCGTCATAATGCACCAGCGCTTTATCGTACTGGCTGTCGATCCGATATAAGCGTCCGAGCAGCGCATGTACCCAATAAAGTACCCGTGGGTTTCTGGCATCTGCCAGTAACTCGCTCAGGCTATCCGCTAAAAGATAAGCTTCGTTTAACTCATTACGCTGAACATGTACTTCTAATTCTGCTGCAATAATCTCGGCTAGCGCATTAGCACCCGGCTGCTGTTGTTTTATCGCCAGCAAATCATCCAAGGCTTGCTGTGTCTGTGGTTCCTGGCGTTGATACAAATAGCTGAATAACAGATAGGTTTGGGCCCGTACCCGCGTCTCTAAAGGGGTTTGCTCATTCATTGAGCTGAGGATGGCTTGAATTTGTCTGACAGAGACATCGGCATCAAAAGATTGCTGTGTTAAATACTGGTCAAGCTGGGCCTCCAGAACGGGATCGGTTCCGGGGGGAGGATTGTCTGCCCGGGTATTGAAGCTAAAGCTTAAACACAGAAGCAGCAGAAAAAATAACGCCGGCTTTAACATAGTTATAATAGTGCCGTAAACAGCAGATTTATCTGATATTTGTAACGAAATTTTACGCCAAAGTCTAGGTTGTCAAAAAATATACTTTCAAATCGCGTATAATTGGCAACAATATTTGTGCATCAGGCCCGAATTGATGGATGTAACGGAACAGCTATGACCACCCTCGAATACTTATTAATTATGTTTATGCTGGTCGCAGCCAGTGCCTTTTTTTCTATTTCAGAGATTGCGCTGGCGGCTTCGCGCAAAATGCGGCTGCGGATGTTAGCGACTGAAGGGGACCAGCGGGCAGAAAAAGTGCTGCAGTTACAGGATCATCCCGGAAATTTTTTTACTGTGGTGCAGATTGGTCTGAACGCCGTGGCGATCCTTGGCGGTATTCTTGGTGAATCGGCCTTTACCCCCTATTTCGCGGCGTTGTTAGGGTTGCTTAGTGCCGAAGCCTGGGTGCAGCCTGCAGCCTTTACGCTCTCGGTCTTTTTCGTAACCTCACTGTTTATTCTGTTTGCTGATCTGATGCCCAAACGGCTAGCGATGATTGCACCGGAGCAGATCGCACTGCGTATTGTGTCTCCGATGTTATTGCTGGTGATGTTGCTACGGCCTTTTGTTTGGTTATTTAATGGCTTGGCCAATCTGTTTTTCAGTTTATTTAAAGTACCGACCATGCGTAAAGATGATATCACTCCGGATGATATCCTGGCCATGATGGAAGCAGGCGCGCAGGCTGGTGTGTTACAACAGCACGAGCATCAGCTACTGGAAAACGTCTTTGATATGGAATCGCGTACTGTGACCTCAGCGATGACGGCGCGGGAAAGTCTGATTTTCTTTACCAAAGATGAGTCACAAGACAATATTAAACTGAAAATTGCCGAGCACCCTCACGCCAAATTTTTAGTCTGCGATAAAGTTCTGGATCAGGTTGTCGGCTATGTTGATACCCGGGATATTCTGATGCAGGTGCTACACAACCAGCCGATCTCACTTAGCAAAGATGGCATAGTCCGGGCACCCTTAATTATTCCTGATACGCTAACCTTATATGAAGCGCTGGAGCATTTTAAATCGGCCGGTATTGATTTTGCGATTATCTTAAATGAGTACGCGCTGGTGGTGGGCATTATTACGCTAAAAGATGTGATGAGCATTGTGATGGGGGAGCTGGTCAGTTCTGAGGAAGAGCAAATTGTCGCCCGTGACAATAACTCCTGGCTGGTGGAAGGTTTAACCCCACTGGCGGATGTGATGCGGGTACTGGATATCGACAGTTTTCCGGATGCAGAAAACTACGAGACCATTGCCGGTTTTATGATGTATAGCCTGCGTAAGATCCCAAAACGGACTGACTTTGTGTTGCATGGTGGTTATAAGTTTGAAGTGGTGGATATTGATAGTTACAAAATCGACCAGTTGCTGGTTACCCGCATCGAGTCCTTGCCAGCGGCCAGAGCCGAATAGGGCTGGTGAGCAGGCCCTCGATGCTAACCGAGGGCCTGCTTGTTCAAGTTAGCTTTTCGACTGTTCTGCTTGCTCTGGTTGCTTAAAGCTTTCCAGCATCTGTTCCCGGAATTTCTGTAATCCTTGCATTACCAGATCGTAGGTGCTGTCGACCCCGGCTTTAACCTCGCCTTCAAATACCTGTAAACCTTGAAGAATATTAATGGCATCGGCAAAGCCTTTTTCGATCCCTTTGCCAATAATGTCCATAAAATCATTTAGCTGTTGCTCTTGATCATCTGATGGGCGCTGCTGCTGGTAAAGGGTAAATAAGCTGGTGGCAAAACCGACGATACGCCCTGCGGTTGCTTCTGGTGAGGTGTCGATGCCAGAGTCATATATTTTTTGCGCCGCATTGCTACCGAAAATCGGTTCCAGCTCTTTGTTAATGCCTTCCAGTGCGGTTTTGTATAGCAAGCTAAGCGATTTGTTACCGCTTTGCAGCGCAACCTTCTCGTTGGCTTGCATAATGGATTGGTTAAGCACATCTTTACCCGTTTTCTGCAGCATCTGGCTGTAGTTTTCCTGAGCCTTTGCGTTCGCTGTAGCCGGTAATTCGGTCTTATAACCACTGGGCCGACTGGCGTTTACTGCTGCATCCGGTTTAATGGTACTCATCTGGGCGCTCCTGTTACATTTTGGCCTTAACGGGTTAACGGCTGCCTGTGATTAAACTTTAGCTTTTTTTTGCTGAAATTTTGCTCTGCGGCAATAAAAAAAGGGAGCGTTACTCGCTCCCACTTTTTATTGCTGCTTAATCAGCGTTAACCGGCACTTTTGCTGGTAATGCTATCCAGGCCATGACCTGTAGGCCCTTGTTCGGTGCGCCATAGTTTATAAGAGAAATATAAGCCCAGTGACGCCAGTGCCGTGTATAGCCACATACCCGGAGTATAGCCAGCAATATTTTCTGGCCCGGCCAAAAAGCGATCGTTTAAGAACCCGATAGTCAGCGGCACTATTGCCCAGCCAATTTGCTGACAGAACGTCATCAGCGCATAAGCAGAACCCAGGCGGCGGCCATCGACGATGTAAGCAACAGAAGGCCACATTACCGCCGGGATCAATGAGAAAACGATCCCCAGTACTGTAATCACTAACAGTAAGGTCAATGGCACAATAGCACTGCCAATAAACGGAATACTAATACCAACCAGCGGGCCGGCTGGTGCATAGGTGACAATTAAGAACAGTGGCAACAACACCAGTGAGCCGGCCGCCATAAAGAGCGCGCGCTTACCAATACGGTCTACCCACAGACCAAATAGTGGCGTGGCGATAATGGCGGAGACTGGCAGAATGCTGCTGAGAATACCGGCAGCTTCGCGGTCGAGGCCATGCGCTTGTTGAAAGTAGTCGATGGCAAAGCTGCGAAACGGAAAGACGGTGGCGTAAAACACGACGCACAGCGCGACCACATACCAGTAGGAGGCACTAAAACTGTACAGGCCTTTAAATTCAAGTTTTTCGTTATTTTCCGCTACACCCAGGCTATAACGGCCTTCGGCGCGGCGCTCTAAAATCCAGTACAGGATAGCGGCACTGACCGAGATACCGGCTACCGCAGTGGCCAGCCATAATGGATCTTGCCAGTTGGCATACAGCGGGCTGGCAAAACCGGTCGACCAATCGGCGGCAGTTGAGCCTAAACGGGCAATCGACAAGTTAATTCCAAAGGCAAAGCTCAGTTCCTTACCTTTAAACCATTTCGCCAGCACAGTAGTGGCCGCTACAATCAGCGGTTCTGCTCCCAGGCCCAGTAAGAAACGCCCGGCCAGCATCATTTCAAAGTTTGGGCTCCAGGCAGTTACCACGGCCGCAAATAAGCAAATTAGTGCGAATAGTGTAATAGCCCTTTTGGTGCCCCAGCGGTCAATCAGATAACCACCGGCCAGTAATACCAGCAGCGCGGCAACGTTATAGGCGGTAGAAAGCCAGCCAATTTGTTGATAACTAAAGCCGCGCTGTTCGCGCAGTAAGTCAACAATAGGCCATAAGGAGTCATAGATATAGTAGTTACCAAACATCGCCAGGCTGACAAACAGCAACACCATCCAGCGATAAAAGGGCGTG
>WPCK01313028.1_pt1 | contig 37011 bp, 36 predicted proteins | sample 5399851 | NCBI WGS metagenome assembly WPCK01 (sample SAMN12869471, study PRJNA574797) | sludge metagenome | isolation source: wastewater treatment of pH11 | place: China:Beijing | collected 2019-05-20
GCCAGCGCCGGTTCGCCGGCAGCGACCACGCCCTCGTCGGCGCGCGCAGCGAGCGGCGGTACCGGCCGCGTGCTCGCCACCAGGGGAGCCTCGTCGGGCAGGATCTGCTCGACCTCCACCTGCGCGCTGCCGGCGTTGATATAGCCCAGACGGTGGGCAGCAGCGTACGACAGGTCGATGACACGGCCGCGCAGGAAGGGGCCGCGGTCATTGACCCGCACCACCACCGAACGCCCGTTGTCGAGATGGGTGACGCGCACGTAGCTCGGGATCGGCAGCGTCGGGTGCGCAGCCGTCATGGCGTACATGTCGTAGGGCTCGCCGCTCGAGGTCGGCCGGCCGTGGAAGCGCCGCCCGTACCAGCTCGCGTGGCCACGCTGGCGGAAAGGGCGCACTTCGGTCACCGGCACGAAGCTCTGCCCCATCACGTGGTAAGGCCTGTTGGCAAAGCGGTGCAGAGGCTCCGCGCGAGGCTCGGCATCGGGGATGTTGTCGAGGTCGTCGGGCAACACGTCGTCGGGACCGTCGTCCAGGTAATAGCCCCCGCCACGCGTCGCGCGCGCCGGTGCTGGCGCGCGCGCAGCCGGCTGCGTCGTCGGCGCGCTGGCGACCGGTTCGTCGCCCTGCCTGGGGGTCGAACCGCAACCGGAGAGCAGGCCGGCGAACAGGGCCAGGCAAAACGACAGGGGCAGGAGCCGGCTGCCGGCAGCGCGCGCGGCACCGGCAGGGGAGGTCGAAGGCGTCGGATTCATCTTTCCGTCCGAAGGTCAGGTCTTGTCTGCAAAGCGGCTGCGCTGGATGCTCATCAGGATACCGATGCCCAGACAGAGCGTGACCAGTGCAGTTCCGCCATAACTGATGAAGGGCAGTGGCACGCCCACTACGGGCAGGATGCCGCTGACCATGCCCATGTTCACGAAGGCGTAGGTAAACAGGATCATCGTGATTGCGCCGGCCAGCAGCCGCGTCGCATGGGTCGGCGCGTTGGCGGCAATGTGAAAGCCGCGCAGCAGCATGAGCACGTACACGACGAGCAGGGCCACCGCACCGATCAGGCCGAACTCCTCGGCGAGCACAGCGAAGATGAAGTCGGTGTGGCGCTCGGGCAGGAAGGCGAGGTGGGTCTGGGTGCCATCCATCCAACCCTTGCCCATGAGGCCGCCCGAGCCGATCGCGATCGTCGACTGGATGATGTGGAAGCCCTTGCCGAGCGGGTCGCGGGTGGGGTCGAGCAGGGTGCACACGCGCTGCTTCTGGTACTCGCGCAGCACCTGCCAGTCCACTTCGGGCTGGCACAGCGTGTCGCCGAAGGCGACGATCGAGCCCAGGCCGATCACGCCGGCGACCACCAGCGGAATGATCAGCTTCCACGACAGCCCGGCGAAGAAGATCACGAAGATACCCGAGGCCGCCACCAGCAGGCTGGTACCCAGGTCGGGCTGGATCACGATCAGCGCCACGGGGACCACGAGCAATGCCGCCGCGACGAAAAAATCCAGCGCCCGCGTCTGGGCCTCGCGCTGCTGGAAGAACCAGGCCAGCATCAACGGCATGGCGATCTTCATCAGTTCCGAGGGCTGGATACGTGCCACGCCCAGGTCCAGCCAGCGCTGCGCACCCTTCGACACCTCGCCGAACAGGTCCACCGCGATCAGCAGCAACACGCCCAGCACGTAGAGTGGCACCGCCAGCGCGAGCAGGCGCTGCGGCTTGAGCAGCGCCAACGCCCACATGCCCAGCAGCGCGATGGCGAAATGGGTGAGTTGCGAATCGACACGCTCGGGCGAGGCGCTCTGCATCAGGATGTGGGCGCTCGCCAGCAGCACGGCGAGCAGCACCAGCAGCACCGGGTCGAGCGGGCGAACGGCGGCGCGCAGCAGCGCGAACGGATTGAAGCGGGTCTCGTTCATCGCGTCACCCTCGTCGGCTGCCCAGGCACCAATGCTGCCTGCGGCACGGCGGGCGCAGCAGGTTCGCGCGGCGACGGATCACCCTCGCCGGTACGCGCCGGCGCTGTGCCATTGGCCGCATCCTCGGACTCGGTGGCGTTGTCGTCTTCCGCTGCAGGCGCACCTGCGCGCTGGTCGAGCAGGTAGTAGTCGATCACCTGGCGGGCAATGGGTGCAGCCGACTGCGAGCCGAAGCCGCCGTTCTCGACCAGCACGGCAAGCGCGATCTTGGGGTTCTCGGCGGGCGCGTAGGCGACGAACCAGGAGTGGTCGCGCAGGCGCTCGCGCACGTTCTTCTCGACATAGCGCTGGCCGCGCAGCGAGAACACCTGGGCGGTACCGGTCTTGCCGCCAACGCTGTAGGGCGCACCCTGGAAGGCCCGCCGCCCGGTGCCGCTCTTGTTTACATCCACCATGGCGTCCAGCACGGCCTTGAGATGCGCCTGCTTGAGCGGGATCTCGCGCAGCGGCTCGGGCTCGATCGCCCGCCGCTCGCCGGTACGCGAATCGACCACGTACTTGACCACGTGCGGGCGGAACAGCTTGCCGTCATTGACCAGGGCTGCCATCGCGTTGGCGAGCTGCAGCGGCGTGAAGGCGTTGTAGCCCTGGCCGATGCCGACCGAGATGGTCTCGCCCGCGTACCAGCGCTGTTGCTCGGGCTTGCGGAAGCGGTTGCGCTTCCATTCCGGGGACGGCAGCACACCGATGGCTTCGCCCGGCAGGTCGATGCCGGTGCGATCACCGAAGCCGAAGGGCGCCATGAAGCTGGCGATGCCCTCGATGCCGAGCTCGTTGGCGAGCTGGTAGTAGTAGGTGTTGCACGACACCACGATCGACTTGTGCAGGTCGACCATGCCGTGGCCGCCGATCTTGTCATCCATGAAGCGATGGCCGCCGAAGTTGAAATAACCGACGTCGTGGATTGCCTGCCTCGCCGTGCGCTTGCCGGTTTCCAGCCCGGCGAGCGCCATGAAGGGCTTGAAGGTGGAGCCTGGCGGATAGGTGGAGTAGATGGCGCGGTGCAGCAGGGGATGGTCGGGCGACTCGTTGAGCGCGCGCCAGTCCTGCGTGGAGATGCCATCGACGAAGAGGTTGGGGTCGTAGGTCGGCATCGATACCAGGGCGAGCACGCCGCCGGTGGAGGGCTCGATCGCCACCAGCGCACCGCGGCGGTCGCCGAAGGCAGTCTCGGCCACCCGCTGCAACTCGATGTCCAGGGTAAGCTCGAGATCGTTGCCCGAACTGGCCGGGGTGTGGGACAGCGCGCGCACCGCACGCCCGCTGGCGTTGACTTCGACCTGCTCGACGCCGGTGGTGCCATGCAGTTCGGCCTCGTAGGACTGTTCCAGGCCGGCCTTGCCGATGTGCAGGGTGCCGCGATAGTTGGCGGTCTGGCCGCGCTCCTCGATGCGCTCGACGTCGCGCTCGTTGATGCGGCCGATGTAGCCCACCACATGCGCCGCGGTCGTGCCCTGGGGGTAGTCGCGCAGCAGGCGGGCACGCACATCCACCCCGGGCAGGCGGTAGCGCTGCGACACCACACGCGCCACCTCCTCGTCGGTGAGCCGGCTGCGCACCGGCACGCTCTCGAAGTTGCGACTCTCCTCGAACAGCTTGCGGAAGCGGCGCAGGTCGCGGGGCTCGATCGGCACCAGGGTGGAAAGCTCGGCCAGCGTCCCCTCGAGGTCGCGCACCTCGGAAGGCATGATCTCCAGGGTGTAGGTGGCGTAGTTGCGCGCCAGCACGACGCCGTTGCGGTCGACAATGGTGCCGCGGTGCGGCACCACCGGCAGCAGCGCGATGCGGTTGTCTTCGGCGCGGGTCAGGAAGTAGTCGTGACGCTGGACCTGCAGGAAGTGGAAGCGTGCCGCGAGCAGGCCGAGGCAGATGAGGACGAACACGGCCGCCACCACTACACGCAGCCTGAAGCGGGCAAGATCGGCGGCCGGTGTGCGAAACTCGGTCATCGGCGCCCCGCCTCAGATGGGGCGATTGTCATCGCGCTCCACCGGCTGGTATTGCGGCAGCAGCAGCAGGAAGGACAGCGGCGCCCACAGCAGCGCACTGCTGAAGCTCGACAGGAAATAGGACCAGCCGGGGAACTCCCCTCCCGCCAGCAGGCGTACCGCCATCATCAGGAGCTGCGCCAGCAGCAGCAGGGGCAGCACATGCAGCGCCTGCTGCCACGACGGGAACCACAGCACGCGGCGCGCCAGGGTGTTGGCAAGGTAGGCGAGCACCACGTAGGCCAGCGCATGCTGGCCCATGGCCGCGCCCAGGCCGACATCGACCAGCAGGCCAAACACGAAGCCCACGCCCATGCCGATGCGCAGCGGCTCGCGCACGCACCAGAAGGCGAGCACCAGCGCCACCCAGTCGGGCAGGCCGGGGGTGCGGCCAGTCGGGATGTATTCGAGGCCCAGTGCCGCGAACAGGCTCAGGTAAACGAACCAGAGCTTGACCGGCAGCAGGATGCGGCTGGAGCGGTTGGTCGGCTGCATGGCTCAGCGCCTCCCTTCGGGCTCGGAGGCCGGGGGCGGAGGCGGATACGCCGCACGCCCCACCACCAGCACCTGCACACTGCGCTCGATGGCGGCGAGCGGTTCGCAGTCGATGCGGGCAAAGGCATCGGCCTCGCGATTGACGCTGAGCACCTTCGCCACCGGCAGGCCCGGCACATAGACGCCGTCCAGGCCGGACGTCACCAGCTGGTCGCCGGGCTGAATATCGACGTCGGCCAGCACATGACGCATCTCCAGGCTGCCGCGACCGGTGCCGTAGAGCACGCCGCGCACGCCGTTGCGCACCACGCTCACCGGAATCGACTGGCGACGGTCGGTGAGCAGCGTCACCTCGGACTGGATCGGATGCACACGCGTGACCTGCCCGATGACGCCCTGGGCATCGACCACCGCCAGCCCCGGCTCCACGCCCTGCTGCGCGCCGCGATCGAGGATGACCTTGCGTGCGAAGGGGTCGGGCGCGTTGTAGAGGATGTCGGCGGCGACGCTGCGTACGGCGATGCGCTGCGACATCTCGAGCAGGCCGCGCAGCTCGGCGTTCTCGCGCTCGAGATGGTCGAAGCGCAACAGGCGCTCACCGACGTCGAGCTGGTGGCGGCGCAGCTCGGCGTTCTCGAGCTGGACGTCGATCAGGGTGCCGAAGTAGCGCGCGGCATTGCGCACCACGTCGGCCGGCGTGGAAGCCGCCATCTGCAGCGGATAGGTGATCACCGACAGGCCGTTGCGCACCACCTCGAGGTAGCGGAAGCGCAGGTCGGCCACCAGCAGCACCAGGCACAGGGCGACGAACATGAACAGGCGCGCCAGGGGGGCCAGGCCGCGCTTGAAGATCGGAGGAGGCTGATGGCCGACGAAAGACATCCGCTAGAAACCAGGGCCGTCAGGTTGAGGCGCGAAGCCGGGCCCCGGCGCGCAGGCCGGGGCGGGGCATCACTCGGAGGTGAAGATGGAAGCGAGCTGGTCCATCTTGTCGAGCGCCATGCCGCAGCCGCGGGCGACGCAGGTCAGCGGCTCCTCGGCCACGACCACCGGCAGGCCGGTCTCTTCCATCAGCAGGCGGTCGAGGTCGCGCACCAGGGCGCCGCCGCCGGTGAGCATCATGCCGCGCTCGGCGATGTCGGCACCCAGTTCGGGCGGGGTCTGCTCGAGGCCGATCTTGACCGCGGACACGATCTGGTTCATCGGCTCGGTGAGCGCCTCGAGGATCTCGTTGGACGAGATGGTGAAGCTGCGCGGAATGCCCTCGGCCAGGTTGCGGCCCTTGACCTCCATCTCGCGCACCTCGGAACCGGGGAAGGCGGAGCCGATTTCCTTCTTGATGTTCTCGGCGGTGGTCTCGCCGATGAGCATGCCGTAGTTGCGGCGGATGTAATTGACGATGGCTTCGTCGAACTTGTCGCCACCGACACGCACGCTGCCTGCATAGACCATGCCGCCGAGCGAGATCACGCCGACCTCGGTGGTGCCGCCGCCGATGTCGACCACCATCGAGCCGGTGGCGTCCGACACCGGCAGGCCGGCGCCGATCGCCGCCGCCATGGGCTCCTCGATCAGGAATACCTGCGAGGCGCCGGCCGCCAGGGCCGCGTCGCGGATCGCGCGGCGCTCGACCTGGGTCGAACCGCAGGGCACGCAGATGATGATGCGCGGACTGGGCGACAGCAGGCGCGAGTCGTGCACCTTTTTGATGAACTGCTTGATCATCTGCTCGGTGACGACGAAATCGGCGATCACGCCGTCCTTCATCGGCCGGATGGCAGTGATGTTGCCGGGCGTCTTGCCGAGCATGAGCTTGGCCTGGTGACCGACCGCCTGGATGGAGCGCTTGGCGTTGGGCCCGCCCTCGGTGCGGATCGCCACCACCGAGGGTTCGTCGAGGACGATGCCCTTGCCGCGCACGTAGATCAGGGTGTTGGCGGTGCCGAGATCGATCGCGAGATCGTTGGAGAAGTAGGAGCGGAGAAAACCGAACATGAATGGTTCCGAAACCGGTGGAGTGGTCGAGCCGCGTGCCGCATCGCCTGAATCCCGCAGCAACACGAAACCCCGCCCGTGCTGCAATGCAGTGCAGCCCCAGGCGGGGCAAAGATGATTATGATAACCTACAAACCTTTGTGGATTCAGCAGGTTTTGTTACCTCATGTCGCTGTCCAATGATCAAGTCGGGCACATCGCCCGCCTCGCGCGCATCGCGCTCTCCGACGCCGAACTGGACGCCACCCGTGCCAAGCTGAACGGGATCTTCGAGCTCATCGAGCAGATGCAGGCGGTCGACACCAAAGGGGTCGAGCCAATGAGCCATCCGCAGGAGCTCGCCACCCGCCTGCGCCCCGACCTCGTCACCGAGCCAGACCGCCGCGACGCCTTCCAGAAGGTCGCACCTCAGACCGAAGCCGGCCTCTATCTGGTGCCGAAAGTCATCGAATGACCCGCCCCGCGGTCCTGCCCCCGTCGTTGGCCGCCACCGCGGCATCCACCTGCCCGCCCAGACCATGATCAACGCCTCCCTTCCGGAACTGCGCCGCGCACTCGATACGCGGCAGCTCTCCGCCGTCGAGCTTGCAAGCCTGTTCCTCGACCGCATCGACGCACACAACCCGGGCCTCAATGCCTTCATCACCGTCGACCGCGACGGTGCGCTCGCCGCGGCCCGTGCCGCCGACGAACGCATCGCTGCCGGTACGGCCGGCGCCCTCACCGGCATCCCGCTCGCGCACAAGGACGTGTTCTGCACCGAAGGCGTGCTGACCACCTGCGGCTCGAAGATGCTCGGCAATTTCGTCAGCCCTTACGACGCCCACGTCGTCAGCCTGCTCAAGGCCGCCGGCGCCGTGTGCCTGGGCAAGGCCAACATGGACGAATTCGCGATGGGCTCGTCCAACGAGAACTCGGCCTTCGGCGCAGTGAAGAACCCCTGGAACACGGCGCGCGTGCCCGGCGGCTCTTCGGGCGGCTCCGCCGCTGCCGTGGCCGCGCGCCTGGTGCCGGTCGCCACCGGCACCGATACCGGCGGCTCGGTGCGCCAGCCGGCCGCCTTCTGCGGTATCACCGGCATCAAGCCCAGCTACGGCCTGGTGAGCCGCTACGGCATGATCGCCTACGCCTCCTCGCTCGACCAGGCCGGGGCCTTCGGCGCCAGCGCCGAGGACTGCGCACTGCTGCTGTCGGCGATGACCGGCTTCGACGAGCGCGACTCCACCAGCCTGGAGCGCCCGACCGAGGACTACGCCGCTGCACTTGCCGCCCCCGCGGCGGCAAAGCCGCTGGAGGGCCTGCGCATCGGCCTGCCGCGCGAGTTCTTCGCCGAGGGCATGGCCGACGACGTGCGCGCCGCCATCGAGACGGCGCTCGACCAGTACCGCGCGCTCGGCGCGACAACGGTCGAAGTGTCGCTGCCGAACGCGAAGCTGGCGATCCCCGCCTATTACGTGATCGCACCTGCCGAGTGCTCGAGCAACCTGTCCCGCTTCGACGGCGTGCGCTACGGCCACCGCGCCGCAGACTACGGCGACCTCGCAGACATGTACAGCAAGAGCCGTGCGGAGGGCTTCGGCGCCGAGGTCAAGCGCCGCATCCTGGTCGGCACCTACGTGCTCTCGCACGGCTACTACGACGCCTACTACCTGCAGGCACAACGCCTGCGCCGCCTGATCGCACAGGACTTCCAGGCTGCACTGCAGCACTGCGACGTGATCGCCGGCCCGACCACGCCGACCACCGCCTGGGCCCTGGGCGAGAAGTCCGACGACCCGGTGCAGATGTATCTGTCGGACATCTACACCATCGCAGTCAACCTCGCCGGCCTGCCCGGGCTGTCTCACCCGGCCGGCTTTGGCGCCGATGGCCTGCCGGTGGGCCTGCAACTGATCGGCGACTACTTCGCCGAGACGCGCCTGCTGCAAGCTGCGCACCGCTTCCAGCAGGCCACCGACTGGCATGCCCGCCGGCCGGCGGGCACTGCCTGAGCCTCGGAGCGGGTATGCAGCGGCGGCAGCCTGCAAGCCGGATCGCAGCGCTGGCAGCAGCGCTGCTGCTGGGCGCATGCGCCCAGCCTGGTACGCCGCCTGCCGACGCCGTGAGTGACGAGGTGCTCGCCAGTCCGAGCTCGGCCGGAGCACGCCTGCGACCGATGCCCTGGCGCCCGCTCGAGGTGCGCACCGACTGCAGCTTCCGTGACGAGGCCGGCTACGCGACGCGCATCACGCTGGCCGTTGCGCAATCGCGGGTGGAAACGTTCAGCGCCGTGGTCGATATCCCGCAGCGCGGCCGCTGCAGCTTCCATGGCCCGTTCGTGCAGACGCGCGAAAAGCCGAGTGTGCGCCTGCAGGCTGACGACGGCTGCACGGTGGACATCTTCGAGCAGGGCAATGCCGTCACCGTGGGCTTTGCCAACTGCGCCGCACACTGCACCCGCGGCGCCTTCGATTACCTGTGGCCGATCATCGTCGATCGGTCCAACGGCCAGTGCCACTGACCCCCGGCGGCGGGCCGCACTCAACACGAGAACACACCATGAGCCGATCCGATTGGGAAGTCGTCATCGGGCTGGAAGTCCACGCCCAGCTCAACACCGCCAGCAAGATCTTCTCCGGCGCGAGCACAGCCTTCGGCGCCGAAGCCAACCGCCAGGCGAGCGCGGTGGACATCGCCCTGCCCGGCGTGCTGCCGGTGCTCAACCGCGGCGCGGTCGAGCGCGCGATCCGCTTTGGCCTCGCGATCGGCGCCGAAGTGGCCGAGAAGAGCGTGTTCGCGCGCAAGAACTACTTCTACCCCGACCTCCCCAAGGGCTACCAGATCAGCCAGATGGACCTGCCTGTGGTGGTTGGCGGCGAGATCACCATCCGCGTCGGCGAGGGCGAGGCGGCCTACGAGAAGACGGTGCGCCTGACCCGTGCCCACCTTGAGGAAGACGCCGGCAAGAGCCTTCACGAGGACTTCCACGGCATGACCGGTATCGACCTCAACCGCGCCGGCACGCCGCTGCTCGAGATCGTCTCCGAGCCCGACATGCGCTCCGCTGCCGAAGCCGTGGCCTACGCCCGCGCGCTGCACGCGCTGGTACGCTGGATCGACATCTGCGATGGCAACATGCAGGAGGGCTCGTTCCGCTGCGACGCCAACGTGTCGGTGCGCAAGAAGGGCGCGACCGAATTCGGCACCCGGCGTGAGATCAAGAACCTCAATTCCTTCCGTTTTCTGCAACAGGCCATCGACTTTGAAGTTCAGTGGCAGATCGACACCCTGGAGGACGGCGGCCGCATCCAGCAGGCCACGGTCCTGTTCGACCCCGACACGGGCGAGACGCGCATGATGCGCAGCAAGGAAGACGCCCACGACTACCGCTACTTCCCCGACCCCGACCTGCTGCCGCTGATGATCTCCCCGGACTGGAAAGCGCGCGTGCAGGCTGCGATGCCCGAATTGCCGGTGGCGATGAAGGCGCGCTTCATGGACGACTGGGGTCTGTCCGCCTACGATGCCACCACGCTCACCGCGTCCAAGGAAGTCGCCGACTTCTACCAGGCCACGGTATCGGCCGCAGGCACGGCGCTGGCCGCTCAGTTGCCCAAGCTCTGCGCCAACTGGGTGATGGGCGACCTCGCCGCCCGCCTCAACAAGGCCGAGCTCGACATCACCGACTCACCGGTGTCGCCCGCGCAGCTGGCCGGGCTGGTCGCACGCATTGCCGACAACACCATCTCCAACGCCATCGGCAAGAAGGTGTTCGAGGCGCTGTGGAACGGCGAGGGCGCTACGGCTGACGAAGTCATCGACAAGCAGGGCCTCAGGCAGGTCACCGACAGCGGCGCGATCGAAGCGATGATCGACGAGGTTCTCGCCGCCAACCAGAAATCCGTGGATGAGTTCCGCGCTGGCAAGGACAAGGCCTTCAACGCGCTCGTGGGCCAGGTCATGAAGGCCAGCAAGGGCAAGGCCAGCCCGGCGCAGGTCAATGAGCTGCTCAGGAAGAAGCTCGGCAGCTGACGTCGAAGGCTGACGAGAACGGAGGGTTAGACGATGTGCCAGTTGCTGGGCATGAACTGCAACGTGCCGACCGACATCTGCTTTTCGTTTTCGGGCTTTCGCGCGCGCGGTGGCCTCACCGACCACCACCGCGACGGCTGGGGCATCGCCTTCTTCGAAGGGCGTGGGGTACGCGTCTTCCTCGACCCCGCCCCCAGCGCACACTCGCCGGTGGCGGAGTTGGTCAAGCACTACCCGATCCGCTCACTGAACGTCATCGCCCACATCCGCAAGGCGACGCAGGGCGAGGTGCGGCTGGAGAACACCCACCCCTTCCAGCGCGAGCTGTGGGGCCGCTACTGGATCTTTGCCCACAATGGCAACCTGAAGGACTTCGCCCCGTCGCTGTCCGGACGCTTTACCCCCGTCGGCACGACCGATTCGGAACTCGCCTTCTGCTTCATCATGGACACGCTGGCCCAGCGCTTCGGCGACGGCGCACCGACACCCGAGGCGCTGTTCGCGGCGCTGCGCGAGCTGGCTTGCGAGATCGGCCGCCTCGGCGAGTTCAACTTCCTGCTCTCGGACGGCGACTGGCTGTTCGTGCATTGCTCGTCGCGCCTGTGCTACATCGTGCGCCAGGCGCCATTCCCGCTTGCACACCTGTCCGACGAGGACCTCACGGTCGACTTCAACGAGGTGACCACGCCCGAGGACCGCGTCGCCGTCATCGCCACCACTGCACTCACCGACAACGAGGCGTGGAACGACATTCCCGCCGGCACGCTGATCGCGTTCCAGAACGGCCATCCGGTCGAACTCGGCCCGGGCGCGACGGTCGCTCAGGACTATCCGCGCACGGCGGCAGGCGACAGCTCCCATAACGCGTAACAGTTCCTCGTCCATAATCATGGCGACGGGTTAAAGTGTAGGTTCGTGACTCCAAATTCCAGGATCGAAGACGCGCATGGACTGTCCTCTGTGCTCCCTGCCCCCGGAGCAAGTCGTCTGGGAAGACGATCGCTGCCGGGTCATCCGTGTCGATGACGCAGCCCACCCCGGTTTTTGCCGCGTGGTGTGGCGTGAGCATGTGGCCGAGATGACCGACCTCATGCCCGCCGACCGCCAGCACCTGCTCGACATCGTGATGGCGACCGAGAGTGCGCTGCGCGGGCTCCTGCACCCGGACAAGATCAACCTCGCGAGCTTCGGCAACATGGTGCCGCACCTTCACTGGCACGTCATACCGCGCTACCGGGACGACCGCCATTACCCCGAGTCCATCTGGGGCGCTCCCCAGCGCGAAGGCATCGCACATGCGGGCGCCGAGGCGGTCGCACTGGCGCGTGCGATCGAGGCGGCGCTGGGCCCGCGGTCCCACTGACTACCCAGCCGTGCATATCGAATCCGACCTCATGGACTACACCCAGCCCTCCTTCTGCCTGGAGCAGTTGCGGAATCTGCGCACAGTCGACGTCCACGCGACGCATGAAACGCTCGGCCTGATCATTCGCGGCCTGCTCGAGGGCAAGCCCGCCCCCAACCAGCACCTCGAGGTTCTGGAGGCTGCGCGCGAAGCGCTCGACTTCGTCCAGACCGAGCTGGGGGGGCGCTATGCGGCCCGCCCGCTGCCGCCGGACGGTGACGAGAACCGCACCCTGCACGAGGTGGTTGCGCTGTGGCAGGACGTGGCGCGGTCGTATGCGCACATCGCCGAACGTGACGCCGACGAGGGCACCCTGGAGGACCAGCGCCCGCTCCTCGCGGAACGCCGGATCTTCTACGCCGGCCTTGCCCTGTTCGAGTACTTCAGGGCGCACCGCGCGCTCGAGCCCGGCATGTGGCACACCGTGCACGAGGCCTATGGAGCGGCACTGCATGCGGGGCTCGCCGAGATCCGCGTTGCCGAGCCGCTCAACGAGACCTGGCACGCCCAGAGTCCGCGCGAAACCTACGTCGCGATCCTCCTCGTCGACCTGGCAAATCCCTATGGCCGCAGTGAACGGGAGCTCAGGTGGGTGCTGCGCTGGGCGCAGCGCTTTGCCCCCTACTGCACGCTCGATGAGCACATCGACGAAGCCAAATCGACAACCTACGGTGTGGAGCTCGACTCCGACCTGGGCCTGCGCCCGCTCGGCCTGCTTTCGCGCACCGCAACCCTGCTCCGCTTCGACGGCTCGACACTGGCGACACAGATTCAGGCCGTGATGGCGCAGTTCCGCCATGGCGCCAAACCCGCATCACTCGGCCTCGGCAAGGACTGCTCGACGGCCGACGCCGGCCGGCTGCTGCTGTCGCTCTACCGGCCGTGGGGGCTGGCCAGCGCAGGGCGGCGCTTCCCGCGCCGCAACAAGACGGGCGAGGTGGCGCTGTCCGGCGACTGGCTGGCCATGGGCTACCTCATCCAGGGCGAAGTCTTCCAGCAGCCGAATGGTGGACGCCACATCGGGGCACTGCGCGACGACATTTCGCTGCTGACCTTCGGCGAACTCGTTCCCGAGATCGACACCCCGGAAAAGCTGGCCCGGCGCCGCCGCGAGCAGGCCGCCCTGCTTGGCCTGGAGGCGGCATCGTGGACCCTCCTCGACCAGTCCGTCGGCGGCTTCAGACTCCAGCTGCTGCGTGACGGCGACCAGGCCCGCCTGGAACATCATCAGCTCGTCGCCATCCGGCCGCCCGACGGACAGGCTTTCCTGCTTGCAGACATCTGCTGGATGATGTTCCGCGACGACGGCGCGCTGGAACTCGGCATCAACGTGCTGGCGGGCATGCCGCGCGTAGTCGCCGCACGACCTTCATCGGCCGCGAGCAGGGACCCCTACCACCAGGCTTTTCTGCTGCCGGCCACGCCTGCACTCAAGGCCGCTGAGTCGGTGGTACTGCCCGCACAGTGGTTCCGCAAGGCGCGCGTGGTCGAACTGCGCGATGGCGCAGCCACCCGCATGATCGAACTCGACAAGCTGCTGCTGCGCGGCCCCAACTTCGACCAGTGCAGCTTCACCGACGTTACGGGCGCTGCATCCTGAGTCGCGGCGCAGGAAAACGCATCGCGAAGCGGCTGCCCTTGCCGAGTTCGCTTTCGATGACGAGCTCGCCCTGGTGCCGGGTCACGATGTGCTTGACGATCGCCAGTCCGAGCCCGGTTCCGCCCGTCTCCCGCGAACGCCCGCGATCGACACGATAGAAGCGTTCGGTCAGGCGCGGGATATGAGCCGGATCGATACCGATTCCGTCGTCACGAACCCAGTACTCACCGCACTCCAGCCCGGCGCGCCAGCCGATCTCTATATGTCCTCCGGCCGGGGTGTAGCGTACCGCGTTGCTTGCCAGGTTGGAGAACGCACTGTGAAGCTCCTTGCGGCTGCCAAGCAGGGCTGCCTCGCCTTCGACCACCAGACTCAGCGTGTGGCGCCCGGCCGACAGCAGTTCAGCCTCGGCCGCCACCTCACGCACCAAGCCCACCGCATCGACCGGCTCGTCGTCGATCTGGGCCGGCGCACCGGTCTCGAGTGCGGACAGGGTAAGCAGCTCCTCGATGAGACGCTGCATGCGCGTGGATTGCTCGCTGGCCAGGGTCAGGAAGTGGATGACGTCTTCGCGTGAAAAATCGTCGAGCCCATCGATCAGCGTCTCGAGGAAGCCCCCCACCACGGTCAGGGGCGTGCGCATCTCGTGCGAGACGTTGGCCACGAAGTCGCGGCGTACGTTCTCCAGGCGCTCGAGCTGCGATACATCGCGCGACAGCACCATGCGTTGCTTGCCCGCGAACGGAATGACCAGTACCTGGAGAGTGCCATCCCGTCGCCGCAGGGCATGCAGCACGAGAGGCTCGGAATAATCCCTGGACGCAAGATAGGCTGCGAACTCGGGCTGGCGGACCAGGTTGGGCAGCGGGCTGCGCAGATCCTTGCGACGATCGAGCCCGAAATGCTGCTCGGCCATCGGGTTCATCCACTCGATGGCATCGTCCTCATCGAGATACAGCACCCCATCGGGCATGGCCTGCGCGGCGTGCTGGAAGCGGGCCAGTTCGGCCGACAGCTTCTCCTTGACGTCGCATTCGCGCTGCAGGCGCTCGCCGATCTCGGCGAATACCGTCCCCCACAGCCCCTCGCCCTGTGGTGGTGGCGTACCGACCGGCTGGCGCGCCCACTCGACGAGGAGACGCAGGTTGCGCGCGAGCAGCATAGCCGCAGCCACGAAACCGATCATGAGCAGCGCCAGCGCGGCATCGCTGCCGCGCAAAGCCGCAGCGAGCATCGCCAGTACGAGCACGGCGACAAATGGCGCCACCGCGGCCACCCCGATGTTTCGAGTCGATCGATGGATCACGCCATTCCCACGCGAGAGCGAAGGCACGATTATGACGCGTTCGATGCCAGCGGCGCATGCACCGAGAAGCGGTAGCCGCTTCCGCGCACGGTCTGGATCAAGGCGTCGTGGGCGGTCGGCTCGAGTGCGCAACGCAGGCGCCGGATGTGGACATCCACCGTGCGCTCCTCGACGAAAACATGATCGCCCCAAACCTGGTCGAGCAGTTGGGCACGGGAGTGGACACGCTCGGGATGCGTCATCAGGAAATGCAGCAGGCGGAACTCGGTCGGGCCGAGTGAGAGTGCGGTTTCACCCGCACTGACGCGGTGCGTGGCCGGGTCCAGGCGCAAGCCGCCAAGCTCCACCGCATCCTCGGTCGCCTGCGGTGCGCGCCTGCGCAGCACCGCCTTGATGCGGGCGACGAGTTCGCGCGGACTGAAGGGCTTGGTGATGTAGTCATCAGCACCGGTCTCGAGGCCGGTCACCTTGTCCTGCTCCTCGCCACGCGCGGTGAGCATGATGATCGGAATGTCGCGGGTGCGCTCCTCGGCACGCAGGCGGCGGGCAAACTCGATCCCTGAAGCGCCCGGTAGCATCCAGTCGAGCAGCACGAGATCCGGCAAGGCCTCGCGCACGATACGATGCGCCGTCTCCGCGTCCGCGGCGCGCACCACATGGTGCCCCGCACGGCTCAGGTTTGCCGCGATGAGCTCCTGAATCGCCGGTTCGTCTTCCACAAGCAATATGTTCGCTGGCATGCCTGAACTCCCTGTTAGCAGCAGCGGCAGTGTATTGCAGCTCTTTGACGCTTTCATGACACGTCATCGCAATGCAATACCCGCACCCACGATCCCGCGCCCCTCACGCAAGCCAACCCCGGAACGAGCAGCCTCCGATTCGGGTATGATTGTGACCCCATAATCGGGATTCAAGCCATGGCCGGACTCGACCAGAACACGCCGACTCCCACCGACATCACGGTACACCGCAAGTCCAGGACGCTCGAGATCGCCTTCGACGACGGCAGCCGCTTCCAGCTGCCCTTCGAGTTCCTGCGCGTCTATTCCCCTTCTGCCGAGGTCCGCGGCCACGGACCGGGCCAGGAGACGCTGCAGCAGGGCAAGCGCGACATCGATATCGTCGACATCTCGCCGGTCGGAAACTACGCGATCAAGCCGGTATTTTCGGACGGCCACGACAGCGGCCTGTACTCCTGGGACTACCTCTACGGCCTCGGACGCGAGCAGGAGGCCCTGTGGGCGGCCTACCTCGAGCGCCTCGAGCAACAAGGCGGCACGCGCGACCCCGCCCTGGTACCGGCAGCTGCTCCCAAGGCGGGCGGCTGCGGCCATCACCACTGAGAACGGCATGAGCGACAAGACCACGCACTTCGGCTTCGAAACCGTCGCCGAGGAACAGAAGGAAAAGAAGGTCGCCGAGGTATTCTCCTCGGTTGCCCAGAAGTACGACATCATGAACGACCTGATGTCGCTCGGACTGCACCGCGTCTGGAAGCACTTCGCCATTCAGGTGTCGGGCGTGCGCGAAGGCGACCGCGTACTCGACGTTGCCGGCGGCACCGCAGACCTCTCGCTGGCGTTTTCGCGCAAGGTCGGCCGCAAGGGCCAGGTCTGGCTCACGGACATCAATCACGCGATGCTCTCGCGTGGCCGCGACCGTCTCGTCGACCACGGATTCGCAATGCCCGTGGCGCAGTGCAACGCCGAAAAGCTTCCCTTCCCCGACGACTGGTTCGACTGCGTCACCGTCGCCTTCGGCCTGCGCAACATGACGCACAAGGACGTCGCGCTCGCCGAGATGCGCCGCGTGCTGCGTCCGGGCGGCCGCCTGCTGGTACTCGAGTTCTCGCGGGTGTGGAAGCCGCTGTCACCGTTCTATGACCTGTACTCCTTCAAGCTGCTGCCCTGGATGGGGCAAAAGGTGGCGAACGACGCCGACAGCTACCGCTACCTGGCCGAATCGATCCGCATGCATCCTGGCCAGGAAGAATTGAAGTCGATGATGGAACAAGCCGGGCTCTCCCGAGTCGACTACTTCAACCTCAGTGCAGGCGTCGTTGCGCTGCACCGCGGATACAAGCTTTGAAACCGGAGACCACGTACCAATGAAATCCTTCTTCATGACCCTCGTCCTCGCGATCGCCTCGTTTGCCTTCGTGATCCCTGAGGCCGAAGCCAAGCGCCTCGGCGGCGGCAGCAGCTTCGGCATGCAGCGCCAGGCCACGCCGCCGGCCCAGCCGCGCCAACCCGCTGCCACGCAACAGGCACCGCGCCAGGGGGCCGCTGCACCGGCCGCGCAGAGCCGCTCTTGGATGGGCCCGATCGCCGGCCTCGCCGCCGGTCTCGGCCTGGCCGCCCTGTTCTCGCACCTGGGCCTGGGCGAAGGCTTTGCCAACTTCTTCATGATCCTGCTGCTGGCTGCTGCCGCCTTCTTCATCTTCCGCATGATCTTCCGCCGTGGTGCGGCTGCCGGTACGCAGCCCAACCGCATGCAGTACGCAGGCGCCTCCGCCGGCGCTGCGGCGAGCCCGGCCGGCACCACCGCCTTCCAGGCCCAGCAGCCGTTCGGCGGCAGCGGTGAAGCTGGAGCAGTCGCAGCCAGCGGCCTCGAAAAGGCCGTCGCCTCCGGCTTCGACGCCGACGGCTTCGCCCGTCAGGCCAAGCTGAACTTCATCCGCCTGCAGGCAGCGAACGACGCCGGCAACCTGGACGACCTGCGCGAATTCACCACGCCCGAGGTGTTCGCCGAGTTGTGCATGCAACTCAACGAGCGCCGCGGCGCCGAACAGCGCACCGACGTCGTCGAGCTCAACGCCGAGGTCATCGATGTGGAGGAGGCCGACAACCGCTACATCGTGAGCGTGCGCTTCACCGGCTTGCTGCGCGAAGAGGCTGACGCCGCACCTGTGGCGTTCGACGAGATCTGGCACCTCACCAAGCCGATCAGCGGCGAAGGTGGCTGGCTGATTGCTGGCGTCCAGCAGACGCAGTGATCGGCAACTGATCTCACACCCGTGACTGGAGGCACCTTGGCGTGCCTCCTTTGCTTTTGGGGCTTCCCATGCTGTCAAGCGTCTTCCTGACCGCCACCAACCACCTTCTCTCGCAGGCAGGATGGGCGCGTGCGCGCCTGCAGGCCCACGCGGGACAGACTGCACGCCTGTCGGTGCAACCTCTGGGCGACATCGATTTCTGTATTGCAGCGGACGGCTATCTGGCCGAATGGAGCGCCGCCCAGGCGCCGGATGTCAGCCTTCACCTGTTGGTTGGCGAGCTTCCACGCCTACTGGTAGACGGGCTGGAGACCGCCATGCGCCACGTGCGCATCGAGGGCAACGCCGAGTTTGCCGAAGCGCTCGGCTTCGTTTTCCGTCATTTACGTTGGGACGCCGAGGAAGACCTGGCACGCCTGTTCGGCGACATTGCCGCCCACCGCCTGGTCGAAGGCGGCAAGCAGCTGATGGATCAAGGCCGGCGCTCTGCACAGCGCGCGGGCGGTACGCTGGCCGAGTACCTCACCGAAGAGGCGCCACTGCTGGTATCGCGTCATGCCCTGCCAGAACATGCGCAGGCGCTCATCGCACTGCGCGACGATCTGGCCAGGCTGGACAAGCGGTTGCAGCGCCTCGAAAGCCGCCGTCGGCGTTGAACAGCCTTTGCGCCTGCGCGGCGCTCATGGCGCAGAAAGCAAAAAAGCAGCTCCGCAGAGCTGCTTTTTTGTTGTCCGGCGCCTTGTACCAAGGTACAAGGCAAGCCCGCTCAGTGCCCGCGCTTGCGCAGACGCTGGATGGCGGCAAGTTGCGCCACCGCTTCCATCAGCTCGGCCTGGGCCTTGGCATAGTCCAGACGCGCGGTCTGGTTGGCCATGGCTTCCTCGGCCTTGCGCTTGGCTTCGAGCGCCTTCGCTTCGTCGAGATCCTTGCCGCGGATCGCGGTGTCGGCAAGCACCGTCACCAGACCCGGTTGAACTTCCAGCAGGCCACCCGCAACGAAAACCAGTTCGTCTTCGGTTGCGTTCTGGGCACGCACACGCACGGCGCCCGGCTTGATCCGGGTCATGAGCGGCATGTGACCAGGCAGGATGCCGAGTTCACCCGTCTCGCCAGGCAGCGCGACGAATTCCGCCAGCCCGGAGAAGATCTGCTCTTCCGCGCTGACGATGTCGACGTGAACCGTCATAGCCATAGTGTTTCCCCTTGATGTCCCGCGCACCACACACGTGGCGCGCGGGCAGCCTCGTTACTGGAGCTTCTTGGCCTTCTCGATGGCCTCGTCGATGTTGCCGACCATGTAGAAAGCCTGTTCCGGCAGGCTGTCCAGCTCGCCGCTGACGATCATCTTGAAGCCCTTGATCGTGTCCTTCAGCGAGACGTACTTGCCCGGCGAGCCGGTAAACACTTCCGCAACGTGGAAGGGCTGCGACAGGAAGCGCTGGATCTTACGCGCACGAGCCACGGAGAGCTTGTCTTCCGGCGACAGTTCGTCCATGCCCAGAATCGCGATGATGTCGCGCAGTTCCTTGTACTTCTGCAGGGTCTGCTGAACCTGGCGGGCCACACCGTAGTGCTCTTCGCCCACGACCAGCGGATCGAGCTGGCGCGAGGTGGAGTCGAGCGGATCAACGGCCGGGTAGATACCCAGCGCGGCGATGTCACGCGACAGCACGACGGTGGAGTCGAGGTGCAGGAAGGTGGTAGCGGGCGACGGGTCGGTCAAGTCATCCGCCGGCACATACACGGCCTGGATCGAGGTGATCGAGCCAACCTTGGTCGAGGTGATGCGCTCCTGCAGACGGCCCATTTCTTCGGCCAGCGTCGGCTGGTAACCCACCGCGGACGGCATACGACCCAGCAGCGCGGACACTTCGGTACCGGCCAGGGTGTAGCGGTAGATGTTATCCACGAAGAACAGGATGTCGCGGCCTTCGTCACGGAAGCGCTCGGCCATGGTCAGACCGGTCAGCGCCACGCGCAGACGGTTGCCCGGGGGCTCGTTCATCTGACCGAACACCATCGCAACCTTGTCGAGAACGTTGGAGTCCTTCATCTCGTGGTAGAAGTCGTTGCCCTCACGGGTACGCTCACCCACGCCAGCGAACACCGACAGACCGGAGTGCTGCTTCGCGATGTTGTTGATCAGCTCCATCATGTTCACGGTCTTGCCGACGCCGGCGCCACCGAACAGACCCACCTTGCCGCCCTTGGCGAACGGGCAGATCAGGTCGATAACCTTGATGCCGGTTTCGAGCAGCTCGACCGACGGCGACAGCTCGTCGAACTTCGGCGCCTTCTGGTGAATCGCGCGCAGCTCGTCGGTCTCGATCGGGCCGGCTTCGTCGATCGGGCGACCCAGCACGTCCATGATGCGGCCCAGCGTGCCGTGGCCAACCGGCACCGAGATCGGCTTGCCGGTGTTGGAAACCTTCATGCCGCGGCGCAGGCCGTCGGAGGAACCCAGCGCGATGGTACGCACCACGCCATCACCGAGCTGCTGCTGGACCTCGAAGGTCAGGCCAGCTTCGGCGAAGGAGTCGGCAGCGTCCTCGAGCTTCAGGGCGTCATACACCTTGGGCATCGAATCGCGCGGGAACTGAATGTCCACCACGGCGCCGATGCACTGAACGATCGTACCTTGACTCATCGTCATATCCTTAAATCAATAATCCGTTACACCGCGGCGGCGCCGCCGACGATTTCCGACAGCTCCTTGGTGATCGCAGCCTGGCGGGTCTTGTTGTAGACCAGCTGAAGCTCGCCAATCACGTTCTTGGCATTGTCGGAAGCGGCCTTCATTGCCACCATGCGCGCGCTCTGTTCGGATGCCATGTTCTCGGCCACGGCCTGATAGACCAGCGCCTCGACGTAACGCACCAGCAGCTCGTCGATGACGACCTGCGGATCCGGCTCGTAGAGGTAGTCCCAGGAGCTCTCGGGCGTGCCCAGCTTCTCGCCGGTGAGCGGCAGAACCTGCTCGAGTACCGGCTCCTGCTTCATGGTGTTCACGAAGCGGGTGTAAGCGATGTAGACCGCGTCGAGCTCGTCGTTCTGGAACGCGTCGAGCATGACCTTGACCGGACCGATCAGCTTTTCCAGGTGCGGCGTGTCACCCAACTGGGTGACGTTCGACACCACCTTGGCGCCCATGCGCTGCATGAAGCCCAGACCCTTGTTGCCGATGCAGCAGGCACGGATCTCGGTCACGCCGGCGGACTCCCAGTCCTTCATCGCGTTGAGCGCGATACGCTGGACGTTGGTGTTGAGACCACCGCACAAACCCTTGTCGGTGGTCACCAGGATCAGCCCCACCCGCCTCACCTGGTCCTTGCGGACCAGGAACGGGTGCTTGTAGTCGGTCACATTGGCCTGGGACAGGTTCGCGGCGAGTCGGCGGATCTTCTCGGCAAAGGGGCGGGCAGCGCGCATCCGGTCCTGCGCCTTGCGCATCTTGGACGCGGCCACCATCTCCATGGCCTTGGTGATCTTGCGCGTGTTTTGCACGCTCTTGATCTTGGTACGGATTTCCTTACCGCTAGCCATATTCCGTCTCCCTCGCCAGTCTTAGGCCCAGCTCTTCTTGAACTCGGCGATCGCGGCAGCCAGGGTCTTTTCGCCGTCGGCGTCCAGTTCCTTCTTGCTCAGGATCGAGGAGACCAGGTCAGCCTGCTTGGTCTTGACGAACTGCAGCAGCGCGGCTTCGAACGGCAGCACACGTGCGACATCGACATCGTCGAAGTAGCCGTTGTTGACCGCGTAAAGCACGATGGCCATGTCGGCGATCGACATCGGTGCGTACTGGGCCTGCTTCATCAGTTCGGTCACGCGGCGGCCGCGCTCGAGCTGCTTGCGGGTCGCATCGTCCAGGTCGGAAGCGAACTGAGCGAAGGCGGCGAGCTCGCGGTACTGCGCGAGGTCGGTACGGATACCGCCGGACAGCTTCTTGACGACCTTGGTCTGCGCAGCACCACCGACGCGGGACACCGAGATACCGGCGTTGATCGCGGGACGGATACCGGCGTTGAAGAGGTCGGTCTCGAGGAAGATCTGGCCGTCGGTAATCGAGATCACGTTGGTCGGAACGAACGCGGACACGTCGCCGGCCTGGGTCTCGATGACCGGGAGGGCGGTCAGCGAACCGGTCTTGCCCTTGACTTCGCCGTTGGTGAACTTCTCGACGTAGTCGGCGTTCACGCGCGCGGCACGCTCGAGCAGACGGGAGTGCAGGTAGAACACGTCGCCCGGGTAGGCTTCACGGCCCGGCGGACGGCGCAGCAGCAGGGATACCTGACGGTAAGCCCAGGCCTGCTTGGTCAGATCGTCATAAACGATCAGCGCGTCCATGCCGCGGTCGCGGAAGTACTCGCCCATGGTGCAACCGGCGTAGGCGGCCAGATACTGCATGGCGGCCGATTCCGACGCGGTAGCGGCGACGACGATGGTGTACTCCATCGCGCCGTTCTCTTCCAGCTTGCGCACGACGTTGGCGACGGTCGAAGCCTTCTGGCCGATGGCCACGTACACGCAGTACATGTCCTGGCCCTTCTGGTTGATGATCGCGTCAACCGCAACCGCGGTCTTACCGGTCTGACGGTCGCCGATGATCAGCTCGCGCTGGCCGCGGCCAATCGGCACCATGGAGTCAACCGACTTCAGGCCGGTCTGCACCGGCTGCGAAACGGACTGGCGGGCGATGACGCCCGGCGCGACCTTTTCGATCTTGTCGGTGAGCTTGGCGTTGATCGGGCCCTTGCCGTCGATCGGCTGACCCAGGGCGTTCACGACGCGACCGACCAGCTCGGGGCCGACGGGCACTTCGAGAATGCGGCCAGTGGCCTTGACGGTGTCGCCTTCGGTGATGTGCTCGTATTCGCCGAGGACCACCGCGCCAACGGAGTCACGCTCGAGGTTGAGCGCCATGCCGAAGGTGTTGCCAGGGAATTCCAGCATTTCGCCCTGCATGACGTCGGTCAGGCCGTGGACGCGGCAGATGCCGTCGGTCACGGAGACGACCGTGCCCTCGTTACGCGACGTGGCGGCGAGCTGCAGGTTCTGGATCCGGCTCTTAATCAGATCACTGATTTCAGAGGGGTTGAGTTGCATATATGTATGCTCCTAGTTCTTAAGCGCAGCGGCCATGTTCGCGAGCTTGCCGCGGACCGAGGCGTCGATGACTTCGTCGCCGACGGCAATGCGGACCCCACCGATGAGTTCGGGGTCCAGGCTGACAGTTACGTTGATCGCGGCCTTGAAGCGAGCTTCGAGGTCCGCCTTCAACGCAGCCAGCGCTGCATCGTCGAGCGGGAAGGCAGAGGCGATCTCCGCCTCCAGGACGCCTTCGTGTTCGTTCTTGAGTGCAACGAACAGGTCACGGATCTCCGGAAGCACCAGCAGGCGTTCGTTGTCGATGAGGACACGAACGAAGTTCTGCTGTTCGGCGGTCAGTTCACCCGTGACTTCCTGCATCAGCTTGTCGAGCTGTGCGGCAGAAAGGTTGGGGTTCTTGATGCACGCCTGCATGTCGGGATCGGCCGCCACGGAGGCGAGCCGATCCAGCGCTTCCGACCAAGGCCCCAGCGCACCTGCCCCGCGAGCCAGCTCGAAGGCGGCATCGGCATAGGGGCGCGCGATGGTGACGTTCTCGGCCATGACTTATTGCAGTTCCTGTTTCAGGTTGGCAAGCAGTTCGGCGTGCACCTGGACATTGATCTCGCGGCGCAGGATCCTCTCGGCACCGGCAACCGCCAGATGGGCGACCTGGTCGCGGAGAGCTTCCTTGGCACGTTGCGCTGCGACGCCGGCTTCGGCTTCGGCAGCTTCACGCGCTGCGGCAATGATGCGACCGGCTTCGGCGCGGGCTTCGTCGATCAGCTGGCTCGCCTGCTTTTCAGCAGAGGTACGCACGTCACCCGCGGATTCGCGGGCCTTGCGCAGTTCCTCGACGACCTTCTTCTCGGCGAGTGCCAGATCGGCCTTGGCCTTGTCCGCAGCTGCCAGCCCGTCTGCGATCTTCTTCGCACGCTCGTCCAGTGCCTTCACGATGGGCGGCCACACGAATTTCATCGTGAACCACGCCAGAATGAAGAACACAACGAGCTGGGCTATCAGAGTTGCGTTCAAATTCACGGTTCTTGGCCCTCAGGTTGGTTCAAAAAAGGATGAACTCGAACCGATCAGAGCTGGAACGGGTTGGCGAAGGCGAACATCATGGCGATACCGACACCGATCAGGAACGCGGCGTCGATCAGGCCGGCCAGCAGGAACATCTTGGTCTGCAGGGCGTTCATCAGCTCGGGCTGGCGCGCCGAGGCTTCGAGGTACTTGGAACCCATGATGCCGATACCGATACAAGCACCGATGGCACCGAGACCGATGATCAGACCAGCAGCCAGAGCAACAAAACCCAGAACGTTTTCCATGACGACTCCTTAGTGGGGAAGGTGAGTTTAAAAACTAGGTACTGCGTTGAAGATGAAACCGAAACTTAGTGGCTCTCGTGCGCCTGACCGACATACACCAGAGTCAGCATCATGAAGATGAAGGCCTGGAGCAGGATGATCAGGATGTGGAAGATCGCCCAGATGGAACCCGCGATCACGTGACCAACGAAGCCAAACACGGTGGCGGTGCCGCCGAGCAGCGCGATCAGGATGAAGATCAACTCGCCAGCGTACAGGTTGCCGAAGAGTCGCATGCCGTGCGAGATGGTCTTGGCGAGGAACTCGATGATCTGCATCGCGAAGTTGATCGGGTAGAGCACCGGGTGGCTGCCGAAAGGCGCGGTGAAGAGCTCATGCACCCAGCCGCCAAGACCCTTGATCTTCACGTTGTAGTACAGGCAGAGCAGCAGCACGCCGCAGGACATGCCCAGAGTGGCGGACAGGTCGGCGGTGGCCACGACGCGCATGTAAGCGTGGGCAGGATCACCGCCTGCGGCGGAATAGATGCCGGTCCAGAGCATGGGGATGAGATCGACCGGCACGAGGTCCATCGCGTTCATCAGGAAGATCCACACGAACACGGTGAGCGCGAGCGGGGCAACGAACTTGCGCGACTCCGGGCTGTGGATGATGCCCTTGGCCTGGTCTGCGACCATCTCGACCAAGAGCTCGATGAAACCCTGGAAGCGCCCGGGGACGCCGGAGGTCGCCTTGCGAGCGGCCAGCCACAGGATGAAGATGGTCAGCAAACCGAGTCCGATCGAAAACACCATCGAGTCGATATTGATGATGCTGAAATCGACGATGTTTTCCTGGGGGTGCCCGGAATTGTTGAAGTGTCCGAGGTGGTGGGTCACATACTCGGATGCGGTGGGAGCGTTTCCAGCCATGGTCAGGTCTTCACCAAAAATGCAAATAAATTCGCTTTCAGCGCCAGAACGAGCCCGATCAGCATGCCCCCCCAGTGGAGGTCAGGATAAACGGCCCACACCAGCACCAACAATCCCACTATCGAGGCGACCTTGATGAATTCGCCTGCGACGAAGGCAGCCACCGTCGCCGACCCGGTCTTGCGCGTCATGGCCGTAAGGCGCATGGCGAAGATCCAGCTCGGCAATACACACGCCAGACCCGCTGCTGCTGCCGAGATCGCCCCGGCAACTCCGAACAGCGCGGCAGAAATCAGCGCGGCGAGGAGTGTAGCTAGCAACTGCAGTATGACGGCTTTAAGCATCGGTGTAACAGCTCCTGCGTCAAACGCGCGCAGGCGACCGCCCAAAATCCCGCGGATGGTAGGGGTTAACCGCAGTAAAGTCAAACCTCGGTTGCATTGCAGCAAGCACTTCCCGAGGCGTCGTGTATCTTATAGAAGTTGTATCACCAGCGGGGGCCGCAATGAACCGATCTGCGACAGTTCGCGCCGCCCGCCCCCCGTCACCTGCACTGCAGCCACAGCCCCCGCACAATCATGATCCGTACCCGCAAGGCCAGTCGCAGGGAGATCTTCGGCTGGTGCATGTTCGACTTCGCAAACCAGGCCTACACACTACTGATCATCACGGTGGTGTTCGGCGACCTGTACACCCGGGTGATCGTTGGCGACGCCCCCGATTACAGGCTCGGCAACCTGCTCTGGAGCCTTGCACTGTGCATCAGCTATGCCATGGTCGTGGTGAGTGCGCCGCTGCTCGGTGCGGTGATGGACCACGCGCAGGCCAAGAAGCGCATGCTGCTGGCGAGCTACCTCGTCACCGTGGCGAGCACCGCCATGCTCTACCTGGTCAGCCCGGGATACGTGTGGCTGGGGTTCGCGCTCATCGTGATCTCGAACACGACCTACTCCGCAGGAGAGTCCTTCATCGCCAGCTTCCTGCCTTTCCTCGGCGACAGCCACGAGATGGGGAAGATCTCCGGCCTGGGCTGGGCGCTCGGCTATGCGGGCGGGCTGGTGTCGGCCGGGTTCGTGCTGCTCTTCCTCGGCGAGGTGAGCGCGGAGAACTTCGAGCGCATGCGCTGGGTCGGCCCCTTCGCCGCGGCCTTCTTCCTGCTCGCCGCCATCCCGACCTTCCTGTGGGTACGCGAGCCTCGAGTGGGCCACCATCGCCGGCTCGACGCGGCGGTGCTGCGCGGCGCCTATGCGCGCCTGCTGGCGACCTTGCGCTCGGTATCGCAGTTCCCGGACCTGGGTCGGCTGTTCATGTCCATCCTGTTCGCGATGGCCGGGGTCTATGTGATCGTGGCCTTCTCCTTCATCTACGGCGCCCAGGTGATCGGATGGAGCGAGGCCACGCGCAACCTGATGTTCATCGTCGTGCAGATCACCGCCCTGCTGGGGGCGCTGCTGTTCGGCGCGCTGCAGGGGCGGCTCGGCGGACGTCTGACCTATTCGCTCACCCTCGTGCTGTGGATTGCAGCCATCCTGGCGATCTACTTCGTCGGCGAGCTGACCGCAGGCCTCAACAGGCAACTCGGTATCGAACTGAAGGTCGAGGAGGTATTCCTGTTCGCCGGGCTGCTGTCCGGCCTCAGCCTGGGTTCGAGCCAATCGGTGGGACGCGCCCTGGTAGGCATGTTCGCACCTGAGCAACGCGCGGCCGAGCTGTTCGGCTTTTGGGGCCTGTTCAGCAAGCTGGCGGCGATCTTCGGCATCTTCGGCGTCGGCCTGCTGCAGTGGCTGTTCGGCCTGCAGGGCGCAGTGCTGTTCTGCATCCTGCTGTTTGCGCTGGCCTTGCTGCCGCTCGCAGCGATCGACGAGGCGCGCGGCATCGCCGCCGCGCAGCGCGCAGACGCGCCTGCGCCCTAGCGCAGGCGGCCGAGCAGGCCGTCGAGCTGGTCGAGGCTGCCGAAGCGGATCGTGACCTCGCCGGCACCCTTCTTGTTGGCCTTGATCTTCACCGTCGCGCCAATCGCGTCCGACACCTCTTCCTCGAGCCGCAGCAGATCGCGGTCGGGCTGGGGCGCAGGCTTCTTCTGGCGCGGGTTGAGGATCTGCTGCACCAGGCGCTCGGTGTCGCGCACCGACAGCTGACGGGCGGCGACCTGGTTGCCGAGCTGGATCTGGCTGGCGCCGTCGAGCGGCAGCAATGCGCGCGCATGACCCATGTCGATGTCGCCCGCCATCAGCAGTTCCTGCACCGGCTTGGCAAGGTTGAGCAGGCGCAACAGGTTCGACGCCGCCGGACGCGAGCGGCCGACCGCATCCGCGGCCTGCTGGTGGGTCATGGCGAACTCGTCGATCAGGCGCTGGATGCCGCCGGCCTCTTCGAGCGGGTTGAGGTCCTCGCGCTGGATGTTCTCGATCAACGACATCGCCAGCGCGGCTTCGTCGGGGATCTCGCGCACCAGGCAGGGCACTTCGGCGAGGCCGGCAATCTGCGAGGCCCGCCAACGGCGCTCGCCGGCGATGATCTCGTAGGCATCGTCGCCTACCGGGCGCACCATGATCGGCTGCATGATGCCCTGCGCCTTGATCGACGCCGCGAGCTCTTCGAGCGAACCGGGGTCCATGCGCGTGCGCGGCTGGTACTTGCCCGGCTGCAGCGCGATCGTGGGCAGCGTCTGCAGCTCGCCCTTGTCGGCTTCGTCTTCCTGGTTGGCTGCGAGCAGCGCATCGAGGCCGCGGCCAAGGCCCTTGAGTCTGGGTTTGTTCATGTCGGTTCCGGTCTTCAGAAGGTCTTCGCGCGTTCGATCATCTCGTGCGCAAAGGCCATGTAGGCCTGCGCACCCTTGGCCGCCTTGTCGAACACCACGCCCGGCATGCCGTGGCTGGGCGCCTCGGCCAGGCGCACGTTGCGCGGCACGATGGCTCGGAACACCTTGTCGCCGAAGTGGCCCTCGAGCTGGGCGGAGACCTGTTGCTGCAAGGTGACGCGCGGGTCGAACATCACCCGCAGCAGGCCGATGATCTTGAGGTCGCGATTGAGGTTGGCATGCACCTTCTTGATCGTGTTGACCAGGTCGGACAGACCCTCGAGCGCGTAGTACTCGCACTGCATCGGGATGATGACGCCGTTGGCGCAGCACAGGCCATTGAGGGTGAGCATCGACAGTGAGGGCGGGCAGTCGATGAGGACGAAATCATAGTCGGCATCGAAGGCAGCGAGCGCGTTGCGCAGGCGTTTCTCACGCTGATCCAGATTGACCAGCTCGACCTCGGCACCGGCGAGGTCGCGGTTGGCCGGCAGCACGTCGTAGCCGCCGGTGGGCGAGGGCACGCGGACGCCGGCGAGGTCTACCATGCCCACGAGCAGGTGATAGACCGAGCTCTTCAAGCCGCGCTTGTCGACCCCGCTGCCCATGGTCGCGTTGCCCTGCGGGTCGAGGTCGATCAGCAGCACGCGCTGGCCGGCCTGGTGCAGGGCAGCAGCGAGATTGACGCAGGTGGTGGTTTTGCCCACCCCGCCCTTCTGGTTGGCAACGCAGAAAATCTTGGCCATGTCGGTTCAGGCTGTTCCGTATGCAGGGACCGCACGCAGGGTGCGAGTCCCGGAGTGTACTTCAATGCGGCGCCGCAGCAGACGCCCCTCTTCAGGGCTCAGTATCAGGCACGACGGATGACCAGCAGGTGACGCTCGGCATCCAGCCCGGGCACCACGAGCGCGTGGGTCTCCGCCACCACCCACCCGGCGGGCAGCGCAGCGATCTCGTCAGCCGGGTGGGCGCCCTTCATCGCGTACAACGCACCACCCTCTGCGAGCAGATGGCCCGAAAGGTTCACGAAATCGGCCAGACTCGAGAACGCCCGCGAGATCACGCCTTCGGCCGCACCGCCGGGCAGGCCTTGGGCCTGCACCTGTTCGACCCGCTTGTTGAGCACGCTGAAGTTGCCCAGCCCGAGCTCGATCTTCGCCTGTTGCTGGAAGCTCGCCTTCTTGCCCACGGTCTCGATCGAGCTGACCACCAGACCCGGACGCACGATCGCCAGTGCCACGCCCGGCAGCCCGCCACCGGAGCCGATGTCGGCCAACCTGCTCACGCGCTCGAGGTGCGGCAACACCGCCAGCGAATCGAGCAGATGATGGGTGATCACCTCCTGCGGGCTACGGATCGCGGTGAGGTTGTAGACCTTGTTCCACTTGAGCAGCAGCTCGCCGAAGGCGAGCAGGCGATCGACCGTTTCCTGCGGCAGGGCAAGCCCGAGAGCGGCGACCCCATCGCTGAGCTGTGCCGCCCAGGGTTGCAGGCGGCCGCTCATGCCGCAGGCCTCCGCGCCGCCTCGTCCGCGGCCACACCGGTGCGCGCCGCCAGGTCGCGGCGCTTGAGCCACACCAGCAGCAGCGAGATCGCCGCCGGGGTCACGCCCTGAATGCGGCCGGCCTGGCCGATGGTTTCCGGCTTGTGCAGGTTGAGCTTCTGCTGCACTTCCTTGGACAGGCCGCGCACCTGGGCATAGTCGAGTTCGACCGGCAGGCGGGTGGCCTCGGCCTGGGCCTGCTTCGCCACCTCCTCCTGTTGGCGGTCGATGTAGCCCTGATACTTGGCTGCAATCTCGATCTGCTCGATGACCTGCGCGTCGGTCTCGCGCTCTTCCGGCGCTCCAGGCAGGCTCATCAGCGTCTCGTAGCTGGTCTCGGGCCGGCGCAGCAACTCGAAGTAGCGCTGCTCGCGCTCGAGCGCCTTGCCGAGCACGCGTTGCTGGTCCTCGGCGGGAATCGCCTCCGGTCGCGCCCACGCCGCCTTCAGTTGCGCGGTGCCGCGCTCGATCGCCTCGCGCTTGGCACAGAAGGCGGACCAGCGTTCGTCATCCACCAGGCCAAGCTCGCGGCCCTTCTCGGTCAGGCGCAGGTCGGCATTGTCCTCGCGCAGGCTCAAGCGGTACTCGGCACGCGAGGTGAACATGCGGTAGGGCTCGGAAACGCCGCGGGTGATCAGGTCGTCCACCAGCACGCCGAGATAGGCCTCGTCGCGACGCGGACACCATGGCTCGCGGCCCTGTACCTGCAGCGCCGCGTTGGCACCGGCGAGCAAGCCTTGCGCAGCGGCCTCCTCGTAGCCGGTGGTGCCGTTGATCTGGCCAGCGAAGTACAACCCGCCGATCGACTTCGTCTCCAGGCTGGACCTGAGGTTGCGCGGGTCGAAGTAGTCGTACTCGATCGCATAGCCGGGGCGCAGGATGTGAGCGTTCTCGAGGCCGCGGATGCTGCGCACGATCTGCAGCTGCACGTCGAAGGGCAGCGAGGTCGAGATGCCGTTGGGGTAGATCTCGTGCGTCTCCAGCCCTTCCGGCTCGAGGAAGATATTGTGGCTGTCCTTGTCGGCGAAACGGTGAATCTTGTCCTCGATCGACGGGCAATAGCGCGGCCCCACGCCCTCGATCACGCCCGAATACATCGGCGAGCGGTCGAGGTTGGCGCGGATCACGTCGTGCGTGCGTTCGTTGGTCTGCGTCATCCAGCACGGCAGCTGACGCGGGTGCTGGGCGGCGTTGCCGAGGAAGCTGAACACCGGCACCGGATCGTCGCCCGGCTGGATGCTCATCACCGAGAAGTCGATGGTGCGCGCATCCAGCCGCGGCGGCGTGCCGGTCTTGAGTCGGCCCTGCGGCAGCGTGAGCTCCTTCAGGCGCGCGCCGAGCGAGATCGCCGGCGGATCGCCCGCACGCCCGGCCGAGTAGTTCTGCATCCCGACGTGCACCAGGCCGTTGAGGAAGGTCCCTGCGGTCAGCACCACCGCCGGCGCCTCGAAGCGCAGGCCGATCTGGGTGACCACGCCGGTAACGCGGTCGCCGGCCACGGTGAGATCATCCACCGCCTGCTGGAACAGCCACAGATTGGGCTGGTTCTCCAGCCGACGCCGGATCGCCGCCTTGTACAGCACGCGGTCGGCCTGGGCGCGGGTGGCACGCACCGCCGGGCCCTTGGAGGCGTTGAGGATGCGGAACTGGATGCCGCCCTCGTCGGTGGCCGCCGCCATCGCACCGCCGAGCGCATCGACCTCCTTGACCAGGTGGCCCTTGCCGATGCCGCCGATCGAGGGGTTGCAGCTCATCGCCCCCAGCGTCTCGATGTTGTGGGTGAGCAGCAGCGTGGCTGCGCCCATGCGCGCTGCGGCAAGCGCAGCCTCGGTCCCGGCGTGACCGCCGCCGACCACGATGACATCGAAACGAGTGGGATAGAGCATGGCGCGCTCCGGGCTGCAATGCGTGAACAAGGGGCGAGATTCTACGCCTTCAACGCCCGAGCGGCCAGGCATGCGCCCCATGTTTCACGAAATTACGCATTTTAAACAGCTGCTTATCACTTACCGTCGGGCAAGATCCAAGAGAGGCGACCACCCACCCGCCTTGCTTCATCCCCGTCCGAGCGGTCCAACAAAGGCATCCGCGCGCTAAAGTCTTCGCGCCAAGCCCCCGTTAAGAACCCCAACGATTGGACTACAGTAACGACATTCGCTTCGAAGTGTGACATGGTTCGCGGAGCAGCCCGTGTAGGGACGAGGTTTGTAGACCTTGATCAAAGCTCAGGTCGCTGCTCGATGATGTCATGCCGGTGCCCTTCCCCATCATCAAGACCGACCCGGTTAACTCACAATGAAAACCATCTTCCTCGTCGATGACTCCGCCACCATCCTGCTGTCGATCTCCGGGATCCTGAGCAAGGCTGGCTACGCGGTAGAGAAAGCGCCGAGCGCGCTCGACGCCCTCAAGAAATTCCAGGGCGGCGTCAAGGCAGACCTGCTGATTACCGATCTCAACATGCCGGGCATGAACGGCATCGAGTTCATCAAGGAGGTGCGCAAGCTGCCCGCGTATCGCTTCATGCCGATCCTGTTCCTGACCACGGAGTCGCAGCAGTCCAAGAAGGCGGAGGCCAAGGCGGCAGGCGCTTCCGGCTGGATCGTCAAGCCCGCCTCGGCAGACGAACTGCTCAATACGATCAAGCTCGTCATGCGCTGACCATGAACTCCTCGATCTTCCTGCGTCGCTCACTGGTGATGCTGGGCGCCATCGCGCTCGCTGCCGGCGTCACGGTGTTCCTGTTCAACGAGTGGTTCAACGCCAGCTTCCTGCCGGCGCTGGGCATCCCCCAACCGCTCGGAAACGCGATCGGCGCAATGTTGATCGTCTTCGCGGCCTATCTCGGGGTGCGTCTGGTATCGCTCGCCGTCTTTCGCGACGCTGCATTCGGCCAGGAGATCACCCTCGACACGCTGCAGAACAACCGCGAACAAGCCAGCCAGGTCTGCCGGGAAATCGCCGTCGAGCTACGTGCCGTGCCGGCTTTCAGCGACGTGCTGCGCAAGCAACTCGACAGCGTCGTGCAGCAGACCGAACAGGCTGCCTACGACATCGGCGAGCGTCTGCAGACGATTGACGACGTGGTCAATCGGCTCAACACCTTCGTCACCGAACAGTCGAACGAGTCGACCGAGAGGGTGCATAGCTCGGAATCGCGCATCGCCAACAACCAGAAGCTCATCCGGCGCATGCAGCAGTACATCGACCATCGCATCCAGGAAGCCCGGGAGGATCAGGAGCGCGTCGCCCAGGTGGTCCGCGAGGCACGCTCGCTGGAGTCGCTGACCAAGCTGATCAAGGACATCGCAGCACAGACCAACCTGCTCGCACTCAATGCCGCGATCGAGGCAGCGCGGGCGGGCGAAGCCGGTCGCGGCTTCACGGTCGTTGCCGACGAGGTTCGCAAACTATCGACCGAGACGGAAAATGCCGTGCAGTCGATCAACCTTGGCATCCAGGGCGTGGCCTCGACGATCGAGACCCAGCTCAAGGAAAAACTGGCCGCCACCGATCTCGACGACGAACGTGACGCGCTAGGCCAGTTCGCCGTGCAGCTCGCCGAACTCGGCCAAAGCTACGAAGACATCCTGCAGAATCAATCCAGCGCAATGGACACGGTGCGCCAGAGCAGCAACGAACTGGCAGCGATGTTCATGGATGCGCTGGCGAGCGTCCAGTTCCAGGACGTCACCCGGCAGCAGATCGAACACACGGCCGAATCGCTCAGTCGCCTCGACCAGCACCTGGGCGTACTCGCCGAGCGGCTCGATCAGAGCGACAACCCCAGCTTCAGCTACACCCCGCTCGCGGAGCACCTGGAAGAGATCTATGGCCGTTACGTGATGGAGCAACAGCGCCACACGCACGAGCAGGTCACCGGCAAGACATCGTCAGGTACCGCAGCGGCAGCAAATCCAAAGATCGAACTTTTCTGAGTACGACCATGCCTGCGCGCAAGAAAAAGACCGGGGATCGCATCGCCATCGCCGAGGACATGAGCATCTACCACGCTGCAGCACAGAAGCAGCAGCTCATCGACGCACTGCACCACGCAGCCGAGCGCCTTGAGATCGACCTCTCCGGCGTCGCCGAAATCGACACCGCCGGCTTCCAGCTTCTGATGCTGGTCAAGCGCGAGGCACGCCGACTCGGCAAGGAGGCACAGATCATCGCGCACAGCGAGGCAGTACGCGACGTGCTCGATTTCTACAACATGGCAGCCGAGTTCGGCGATCCGCTGCTTATCCCGGCAAACCAGGCCTGATTCCGGACGCGCAGAACCATGGACGAGATCACCACCGTATTCGTCACCGAGAGTCGCGAACAACTCGCAACCCTCGAGTCGGCCCTGCTGCAACTCGAGAACAGCCCCGACGACGACGACACCCTGAACGCGATCTTCCGTAGCGCGCACACCATCAAGGGGGGCGCCGCGGTCATCGAATGCGGTTACATCGTCGCCTTCACCCATGTGGTCGAGAACGTACTCGACAAGTTGCGCAACCGCGAGATCAAGCTCGACTCAGACCTCATCGCGCTGCTGCTGGGCTGCGGCGACCACATCGGCAATCTGCTCGGCGTGCTCGAATCCGCTGCCAGCAGCCCCGACCCCGACCTCGCCGCCGAGGGCGAAGGGCTGCTCGCCCGCCTGCAGCGCGACTGGCTGTCGGAGACGAAGGCCGACTCGAGCTCGGGGCCGCCAAGCGCCATGCCGCCACCGATCGAGAGCAGCGGTGGCGGCATGGTCGAAACCGATTGCTGGCATATTTCGCTGCGCTTCGGCCCCGACGTGCTGAGGAACGGCATGGACCCGCTGTCCTTTCTGCGCTACCTCGGCAGCATCGGGCGCATAGAGCGCCTGGAGACCATCGCCGACGCCATGCCGAACGCGGAGGACATGGATCCCGAGGCCTGCTACCTCGGCTTCGAGATCAGCTTCTCGTCCAATGCCGACAAGGCCGCCATCGAGCGCGTCTTCGACTTCGTGCGTGATGACTGCAGCCTGCACATCCTGCCCCCGCACAGCCGGCTGGACGACTACCTGGCGCACATAAACGCCCTGCCCGAAGACCCGATGCGCCTGGGCGAGATCCTGGTGAAGGTGGGTGCGCTGACCCAGGCCGAACTCGACGAGGGGCTCAGGCTGCAGCACGCGGACGACGGCGAAACCGTGCTGGCCGAGGCTCAGGACGCTCCCGCCGAGCCCCACCCGATCGGCGAGATCCTCGTCGAGCACAAGGTCGTCCAGGCCGAACTGGTCGATGCCGCGGTCGCCAAGCAGAAGCAGGTCACCGAAAAGAAGGTCGCCGAGGCGCGCCTGATCCGCATCCAGGCCGACAAGCTCGACCGCCTCATCGACCTCGTCGGCGAGCTCGTCATCGCCGGCGCCAGCGTCAGTCTTCTAGCCAGTCGCAGCGGCCTGGGCGAGCTGGTCGAAGCCAACTCCATTACCAGCCGCCTGGTCGAGAGTATTCGTGACGCTGCGCTGCAACTGCGCATGGTGCAGATCGGCGAGACCTTCAACCGCTTCAACCGCGTCGTGCGCGACACCGCACGCGAGATGGGCAAGGACATCGAGCTGGTGATCAGCGGCGGTGAAACCGAGCTCGACAAATCCATGGTCGAGAAGATCGGCGACCCGCTGATGCATCTGGTGCGCAATGCCATGGACCATGGCCTGGAGCAGCCTGCGGCGCGCGAGGCCAAGGGCAAACCGGCGCGCGGCCGGCTCGAACTCAACGCCTTCCACGACTCGGGCAGCATCGTCATCGAGGTGGCAGACGATGGCGCCGGCCTCAACCGCGACCGTATCCTCGCCAAGGCGATCGAGCGCGGACTCGCCCAGCCTGGCCAGGCCCTGTCGGACGCCGAGATCTACAACCTGATCTTCGAGCCCGGCTTTTCCACCGCCGAGAAGGTCACCAACATTTCCGGCCGTGGCGTTGGCATGGACGTCGTCCGCCGCAACATACAGAGCCTGCGCGGCAGCGTCGAGGTCAGCTCCGAGATCGGCAAGGGCTCGCGCTTCGCCATCCGCCTGCCGCTCACGCTGGCGATCATCGACGGCTTCCTCGTCGGCATCGGCGATGCCGCCTACGTCATCCCGCTCGACAGCGTGGTCGAGTGTGTCGAGCTCTCGGTGGATGGCTTCACCCGCGACTACGTCAACCTGCGCGGCGAAGTCCTGCCCCTGGTGCGGCTGCGCCAGATGTTCGACATGGCGGGCGAGGCACCGGCGCGTCAGAACGTGGTCGTCGTACAGTACGCCGGGATCAAGTCCGGCATCGTGGTCGATCAGCTGATGGGCGAATTCCAGACCGTCATCAAGCCGCTCGGCAGCATTTTCCGCCACATCAAGGGGATTGGCGGCTCAACCATCCTCGGCAGCGGCGAGGTCGCACTCATCCTCGACGTGCAGGCATTGGTTCAGCGCTGCGCTTCGAGCGAGGAGCAACGCGCCGGCGGCCACGCCACCACGCGCGCACCCGCCTTGGCAGCCCGCAACTGACGGCGACCTGGCTCGCATCGATTTTTCCTGGAGTACATCATGAAGAACCTGAAGATCGGCATCCGGCTCGGCATTGGCTTCGCCATCGTGCTGCTGCTGCTGGTCGCCATCGCGGCCGTGGGCAGCCTGCGACTGAGCAACCTGCAGGCCGAAATCACCGACATCGTCAGCGACAAGAACGTCAAGCTGTCGACCTCGAACGAGATGATCGCGTCGATCAATCTGATCGGGATGTTGCACCGGAACATGCTGATCATGCGCGGCGAGCAGGACCTGCGCGACTTCGCGCAATCAACAAGCGCAGAACGCGCCAAGCTGCTGCGCAACCTGGAAGCCCTCGACCGCCTGAAATACAGCGACGAAGGCAAGCGGCAGCTCGAATCCGTCAAGTCCACCCGGCAGGCTTTCATCGGTCTGCAGCAAGAGTTCGAGGGGCTGATCCAGCAGCGCGACTTCGACACGGCGACCGCCATGTTCTCGGCGACCTATCGCCCAGCCTTCCTCGCCTATCTCGACGCGCTCAACAAGTTCATCGCCTACCAGACCGCGCTCACGCAACAGATCGGTGGCAATGCCGAAGTGCTCGCCGAGCGTTCCGTTACCGTACTGATCGGGCTGGCGATTGCCGCGCTGCTGGTCGGTATCGGCTTTGCCATCTTCATCACGCGCTCGATCACGCGCCCGGTGGGCGAGGTGAGCGCCGCTGCCGAGCGCATGGCCAGGGGCGACTTCGCCTTCGACCTCCAGTCCGACGCCAAGGACGAGGTGGGTAGCGTGGTGCGTGCAGTGGCCGGCGTCCAGACCAGCGTCAAGCGCATGATCGACGACGCCAGCATGCTGGCCGACGCCGCAATCGCCGGCAAGCTCGCCACCCGCGCCGACGCCAGCCGCCACGAGGGCGATTTCCGCAAGATCGTCGACGGCGTCAATGCCACGCTCGACGCCGTCATCGGGCCGCTCAACGTGGCCGCCGACTACGTCGACCAGATTGCCAAGGGCGCCATCCCCGCCCGCATCACCGACAGCTACAACGGTGACTTCAACACCATCAAGAACAACCTC
>WPCK01022578.1_pt1 | contig 36978 bp, 31 predicted proteins | sample 5399851 | NCBI WGS metagenome assembly WPCK01 (sample SAMN12869471, study PRJNA574797) | sludge metagenome | isolation source: wastewater treatment of pH11 | place: China:Beijing | collected 2019-05-20
TGCGATCCAGCTACTCGACGATCTTCAGATCCACGAGTAAACGATCTACACGACGTTCAGAACGTACAACGCCCTGAGAGAGAGCTTAACCGTACTGTTCAACTGTGGGGAGATATCGGAAGATACTACGAGTACGAGCACGAGAACGAGAATGAGAATGAGTTCTGTAACAAGCGGCTATCCTATTTTGGTCCGTCGTCGCCCGCATTGAAATCCGGCGGCGTGCTGGCGAGCAGTTGCTGTTTGCCAGGCGGGACCATGAAATAGATCTCTTCGCCGATTCGAAGCCATGACGGGGCGTTGGGAACGTTTTCCAGCGACACGAAGATAAGTCTTTGGCCGGCAAATGCCGACATTCCGCCTTCATCGCTCCCCGAGGCTGCGGAAAGCCGGTCCGCTGCATCTCCGGCAGCTGCTGCGGTACCTCCTCCAGTCTTCGCTTTGCCCGAAACCCTCGGCTCCACTCCGATGATCCTCAACAGATTTCTCTCCGCCGTCGTCTCATTGAAATAATACTCGCCGCGCATCGCCGCAAGATAACGATAGAGCAGGCCCTTTTCCGTCTTCTGCGAATCGTCGATCGCCAACGTGAGGATATTGCCGCTAACCGGAATCAGGCTTCCCGACTTTTCGCTGAACTGGGCGCTGACCTCGTTGCCCACTCCGACCAGCATGAACGGACCCAGCGTATCCCATTCTCGCGCCGTCGGCGACTCTTCCATATCGCGCTGGAACAAGGGCTCGTCCTTGTAATAGTCGCGAGAGGCAAAGCGGTCATACCAGAGTTCTTTCTGGCCCCACGGCACGAGCAGGTTCGCCAGTACCTCCGGGTCCCCTTTGACCTGCACGGGCTTGAGCTTGTTCTTGTCGATCCGTTCCCCTTCCTTGATCGGCTCACTCACGCAGACATACTCGGGATACGATCGCTCGCGCGACATCCACATCCAGTTCAACAATGCTGCGATGAGGGCAATGACCAGTGCGATCAGCAAGCGGATGATATGTTTCATTGACTGGCTCTTTCCGTAACAGAAATTTCTTCCGGCGAACCGGAGGCGGAACCGGATGTATCATCCGATACCTTCATCAAGGCAATCCGGTGAGCTGAGCCGTTTTCACCCGGGACCTGCCATGCCTGAACCACCGTGCCGTTGCGGGCAAACAGGAAGTTCTTTTCCGGCGCGACCACCCCGGCTCCCGGTTGTTGCTCCCAGCCGGTCTCCTTCCAGTAGTCGACTAGAGCGGACAGGGTGAAAGGGGACTCTACGATTTCAAAGACAATCTGGCCCGATTCATCGGTCCGACCGCTCAGGCGGACGGTTCCCTGAGGAAGAGGCATTATGTGCTTTACACTATTCAAGCTGCCCGCGGGCCGGGATTCAAGTGTCATCAATGACCAGGTGCCCTCCGCTGCCCGGCGAACGGCGGCCGACATGCCAACCACGGACTCCCGGTCCCCTTCGCGACGGGACACAACCCGAATTCGAATCGAGTCCTGATCGAGCGTATAGGAAGTGGTCGATCCGTCAACGGCGGTCTTCACCGGAAGTTTCCGAATCCCTTCCAACAGACGATCCACCGCCTGTTTCTCGGCATCTGACAGGTCAGAAGGCAAAGGCTGACTGGCAAGCTCCGACCAGCGCGATTCCAGTTCCGCGTCGGAGACACTGGAAAGACCAATCTTCCAGTTCCAGCCGGCCATTTCCCAATGCCCCCCTCGCGAAAAATCGAGCAGCGGCTCCGGAGCTGCCGGAATGTCGGCAAGTCGCGAAACGTCCGTGTTTGCAGGACCCTCCGGCGATTTGCGAAACAGCGCTGCGAAGCCCGAGATGGCCGACCAGCCGAGGATGATGACCACAAGGATCGCGGCGAGGGTAAATGCCCTTTCGATATATTTCAATCGTCTCGCCCGCGTTGTCTGAACGGCTGATTGGGCGGTTTCCGTGGCGATTTGGGTTTCGCGTTCTTTCATTGAAGTTCGTCCAGCCAGCCCTGTCGGAGTTCGCGTTCTTTTTCGAGAGCTTCAAGTTCCTTTTCGAGACGCGGAAGATCAACCTCTTCGATGGTTTTCTTTTCGTTCTCGAGTTCCTCGACCTGCTCCTCGCTCAGTTTTTCGGGGTCGTCTTCGTCGGCATCCTCGGAAGCTTCCAGTAACTGGTTAATTTGCGCAACTCGCTCTTTCTTTCCGGCAATCTCCTGTTTTTTCGCCTCGATTTTGACATTCAGCTCGGCAATCCGCCGTTCCTGCTCCTCGCGCTCGCGGTTTTTCTGTTCCTGAAGGTCGTTTTGCAGGTCGTCGCCGCCGGACTCGAACTCGTCCATCAGATCGCCCAGCGGGCCGAGTTTTTCCTCCAAAACCTGTCCGATCATATTCTTGATCAAATTGCCGATGTTTTCCATCGTGAGGAGCTGCGAAAGCAGATTGTCAAACGAGTTGACACCGGCGAGCCCGGCGAGGTCCATCTGCTCTTCCGAATTCCAGCCGACGTTCAGCTCTTCGGCTCGCTCCCTGGCGGCGGCAAGCGTATCGTCTTTGCGCGCGTGCCAGGCATCTCCCATAACCCGGTGTCCGGATTTTGGATTGGGAAATGCCTGCACCAGACTGGATATCCGCCGTTCCGCGGTGGAAGTCCCCTCGACGTACCCGGCTTCGCCATCGAAATCGTATTCGCTGGAGCGGGCCTCAGAGAATCTTTTGTGCCAGGCGTCGTTGCGGGCTTTGGCTGTAACGTCTGCCTGCCCGATGAAAAAGTTCCCGACCTGGATGACCAGGATGTACATAAAGAACAGGATCGGCGCGACCATGACCATTTCCAGCGGGGCGGACCCGCGCCGATCGCAACGGCGGAAACCGGTAATATGTGCTGGCTTGTGTGGGGCGTTCATGATCTCGGGCCTTGTTATTGATTGATCAGGGTATCGCGGCGAAGTGCATCGCGAATCCGGTCCTTGATTTCTCCGGACATTTCCGGTCCCGACCGGGTCAGTGCATTGCGGAAATTCGTTACGGAACTTCCTTCGGCGATGACCGGGACCAGTTTTGCCTGCCAGTTGATCTGCACCTGGGCCCCGCGATTGGCGGCGAGATCGTCGCGGAAGACGTTCCAGATCTCTTCGCTGTTTTCGTTGTTCGGCTGGTGATTTCCCCAGTCGTGGGTCTCAAACGGGGGGAGCCAGTTCAGCGTGTCCCAGCCCGTCCCCGGCTGAATCCGGCTGGCGTCATCGTTTTGCGCCGGCATTTCACGGCCGTTGGCGTTGTAGAACATGGCCGCGGCGATGGCGATGCTCCCGTCGTTTTCTGCCTTGGGGAACAGGACCGAGCCAAAGGGTGACCTGACCGGTTCCCGCGAGGCGACTGCGTAGACGACGAACATTTTTTCCGCGGCGGCGGAGTCCGTGGTCCAGGGTTCGCGGCCCTTGGTTTCCGCCGTCGACGAGTCCATGATGTACATGAATGGAGTGACAAGCATTGCCGCGTCGCTTTCCCCGCTGCGGATTTCCCAGCATTTGGCCAGCGTGTAACGGTTGGTCCAGTGCGTGTACCAGGTCGCGGCATTCGAAAGCTCAAGGTCGAACACGCTGAAGCCCGTTTGCATCCAGTGAATCATCGGTTCGCGGAAACTCTCGACGTAGGGCCAGGTCGCGCGAACCCATTGTGAAGTTCTTTCTTTTTGCCAGTCGAATTCGGAAAGCTTGTAGTTCGATTGGCTGTGATGACAGGGATTCTCCGGCCAGCCCCGGCGATAATCCGGACCAGGACCCCTTTGCAGTGCCTGCGTCAGTTTCTTTATTTCATCGCGCGCTTTCTTAACCGGGCCGGAATCCATGCCTGGAATCCAGCTGATCAGTCCAAGCGTGAAATCGATAATGTCCGCTGCCGTTCCAGCGACCGCGTCGACCGCTGCAAAGGAATCATCGAGCGCTTCCAGAACCGGGTTGGTGAAAAAGGGGCCTTCCCATTCACTGGGGGGCATCTCTTTTGTGCCATTATCTTTTGGCGCTGGCTCGGCGATCACGGGAAGTTTCAGGAACCTGGCCCCCGGGGCAACATGCAACGTGATTTGTTGTCCCTGGTAAAACGAGCCCAGATCCTGGAGCGTTTTTTCCGTGGCCCGCGTGACCGGTGTGTCGCGCCCCGTGCCGGGAATATTCACCGACAAGGGAGAATCACCCGTCAATGTCAACGGATAGGCGGCAATCGCCGGTATCAGCACGGCCTCGACGCTTCGATGGAAAGGGACCATCAGCAAGCCGGCCGCCTCGAGGGCTTCGAGAAAGATCCATTCCTGGGCGACCTTGAGCACCGGGCCGCTCGTGATGGCAATATCGATGGCCGTGCAGGCGATCTGCAGGAAGACCAGCGGCGGAAATATGGTTCCGATCACCTCGCCGACGGTGCATGCCGTCTTGAGCTTGAGGCACAGCACGAAGACGTGTTTCAGCGTCATTTTTGAATCGTAAATCGTCGCACCGGCGTTGTGCTTGCCGTCGTCGCGAGTGATCAGTTCGGCGATCAGATCAATGATCTTCTCATCGACCTGGGTAAGCGGCGGAGGATAAATGGGCGCCGTTTCCTTCCACATATCAATCTGCTGATTGAAGATGGCACTCTCCTGCGAGCTGTAGTTGCTGCCGAATTCCGTCTGGATCCGCCCGCCCAGGGACTCGAGGATCACGACAACGGCGGTTGCCTCGCCCAGCATGTGATTGGAGACCGTGATCGCGTTCATCGCGCGGGCCTGCCAAAGGGCGGTGGAATAGGCCGCCGAGTCGGCTGCATTCTGCAACTCCATTTTTCGCTTCACGCCCATCCCGATATTGCCGACGTAGCAGACCAGCAACAGGAAAAACATCATCGTTACCGTGCTGATCAGGGTAATCTTGCCGTCTTCGTCAGCATGGAATCGCCTGACACGCTGCATCAGGCCGCTAGCCGGTGTTTCGGAGTGCGACGCGAGTGCAAACTCCGCTGCCGCTCCTTTGCCGGTGCATGAATTCTCGATATGGGCGGAAAGTCGCAACCTATTCGGGTGACGCATAGCTGATCCCCGTTCGCTGATTCTGGTTTTGCGGCCCTTCATTTTGCAGGCGGACCGTCGATTCGATCGTGTAGTAGCGATAGCCGTCCGCTCCCCGTGTTCCGAGCGCATGGCCGATGACCGGAACATGGAAACGGAACCGGTAACTGACGGTGACTTCGACATCGTCGGACCAGCTCGCTGCGGGCCGGAATTCCACATCCATGGCCGTGGCAACGTTATCGAGCCGGTTGGCCATCCTGCTCCGTGGAACCGGCGGGTCGTCGATCATCGATTCATAGGCGTCGAGATAACGAATACTGTTTGAACTGGTCGGCGCGGGAGCCGAGCCTGGCACCCGAAGGCCCGTGGCAAACGGAACCATCGCCTGCCGCGATGCTGCCGCGACGCGGTTTTCAACTTCGTCCGGCTGGGCTGAAGATTGCCATACGATGGCCGCTCGCGCCCCGGCATTGGCGGCATAGACCGTGCCGATCTTTGTTACGAGGATTGTCGAAGTTTCGACGACCAGGCAAACAAAGATCAGGTACAGCGGCACGACCATCACATAGGAAAGTGCATACGCGGCCCCTTTTTCATCCGAGTGAATGCGGACCGCTTTCGCCCAGCGAACGCGGCGGAGGCCGGCCCACGTCAGCAGGCAAAGTCCGGCCAGGCTCACGAGCCACAGGACCCAGATAATCTCGACCGAGCGGAAGATTTCGAGTGGATCGTTCATCCTGGCACCTTTTGCTGGGCTTTCTCAGAGAAAAGGCCATTCGAGAATGGCGGTGATCATCTTGCACAGCACGGAAAAGGCCCGGATGGCGATGTAATAGAGGGCGACAGCCAGCGGGAACATCAGCCCGGTGATCAGGACGGCTTCCAGTTCGACGGAACCGGTCCGCCGCAGGCTATGGCGGTTTCCCCGCCATTTTTTCCGTTTCTGATTTTGTCTCGATTTCATGACTATTCTCCCTCGAATCAGCCAGATATGTCGCGGAAAGCCGGATTCTAACACGGATTTCAGCCTTTTTAACTCAAACCGCTACGTGTCGGTCCAGTTTCGCAATTTGCCGTCGCGGGAATCGCAGGCATTCAGCTGGCCTGATCGACCAGCGTTATTCGATGACATTCCGCCAAAACGCCGGTGACGACTCATGGCACCGATCGCCAAACAAGTTTGGGTTCAGGAGGACACCGATGTACAATTTCCGTAATGAACTGTCGCAATCGTTTCCGGCATCAGCATAGCTACGGCTTATGAAGATCCTCATGTTTTTGCTCGCTGTGCAGTGTCTGACGTCACTGCATTCCCTGACACATGCACAGGATGAGAATATACGGATTCGTGGTGAAGTCACCAGCGAACAGGGCACGCCGGTGCAGGATGGAACGGCTTTCTTCCCGGCTTGGGGCGGAGATCGATGGAATCGTCAGGAATTTTCGGCAAGGACAGACGAGAGTGGTCTGTTCATGATTGAGTTTCCCACTGACATGATATCAAGGGAATACAATGGATTGGGCCGAGGCTGGGTTTTTCACCCTGATTTCAATATTGCCCATTTCAGGGCCTACGAAGCGCTGAAAGGCGAAATGCAGCTTGCAACGATCCAACTGAATTCCCGATCGGAATTCCGTATTCAGATTTTGGACAATGATGGGACGCCAGTAAAAAACGCAAGGATCCGCCCCCGACATTTTGACTCAAAAACCGTAACAGACATCATTCCGGAATCATTGGCGAAGGCGATGGAAGTGGTCACCAATGATGGTGGAGACGCTCTGCTCAGGTCGATCGACAAGGATAATCTCAGGTCGATTGTAATCGAGACTGATCAGTCTGGTGTGCACCATTTTTTCCTGCCAACAGCTGCTCAGGCAGCAGGCGCGGCGGAAATCCGGCTCGGCCCGACAGGAAGCGTGAAGATACGTGTTGTACTCCCGGAAATTGATGATGCGGAAAGAGCCGAACTGGTTCATAAACTCGCCGATTGCCGTCTGGGAGTCTGGATCGTCGGCAGAAATGTAGCCCCGAATCCTGACGACATGGGCACCTTCACCGATACGTTAGAAGAAATTTCACCCTTACTCGAGGTGGATGTTCACAATGTCGTGGCCGGAATCTATAACGTGACCATGATAGGGTTGGAGGATCTTGGGTGGGTCCCCGTCCTGCCGCGAACAATCACGGTTGTGAAAGACTCGCAAACGAGTTTGACCATTCCCATTCGAAAAGCTGTCAACCTCTCCGGATTCGTTTACTCCGGGTCAAAACCGGTCTCTGGAGCAATGATTAGCATCCGTTATGGCGAAGCCGTCTACCAGTCCCTGACCGTTTTCACGGATGAGGTCGGAAAGTTTGAGGCTTATGTGTTGCCCGGGAAATGCCGGTTTCAACCTATCCGCTATCTTGATGCAAACATTCGTTCCGCCTCACACACGCAATTGGAGTTTGAAGTTCCCGAACAACCTGAATTCAGGCTCGACGATATCATGCTGAAAGTAGAGTACTACGAAGCCCCAAAATAAAAGCCGTTGTTTCGACTTTTAATTCCCGAGACAGAGAAATGTCAACCCAGCCCATTCAGTCAATGACCGTCGCCGAGTACCTGACGCTGGAGCGCTCCTCGCAGGAAAGGCACCAGTATTACCTGGGCGAAATTTTTGCGATGGGCGGTGCGTCGCGAAGCCACAATCGGATCACTTCCAACATCGGCGCCCTGTTGAATATCGCTTTCCAGAATCGCTCTTGCGAAGAATTCGTCGCCGATATGCGCGTTCGGGTCTCACGAACAGGTTTGTACACTTATCCGGACATTGTCGCCCTGTGCGGCCCGCCTCAATTCGACGATGCGCACAAGGATACACTCATCAACCCGCAAGTTATCTTCGAGGTTCTGTCACCATCGAGCGAACTGTTTGACCGCGGCAAAAAATTTCAGCTTTACCGCGAGTTGGACTCGCTGTGCGACTATATTCTGGTCGCCCAGGATCGTGTTGCCTTGGAGCATTTCCGTCGCGGTGATGGAAACGACTGGATCATGCAACCGCTGCACTCAGCCAATCAAACACTGAAGATCATTTCCCTGGGAGTCGAACTGCCGCTGGCAGAAATCTACCGAAAAGTAGAATTTGCAGGCGAAGCCGAAAACAACTGATTCCCCGGGATATCTTTTTTTTCGCCCCGCACGAACGGATGATTGGCATGGAAGCCGTGTTCGATCTAGAATCGTCGCAGCCCAGGAGACAACTGTCATGCGCTTCGACCGGATTCTGCCCGTTTTTGTCTTCGCCTGCATTCTCGCAACTGCCGTTGTCGGGCAAGAGCAGGATCTTGAAAGCTACATTCGCGAGCATTTCACCAAGCAGGAGCACATGATCCCGATGCGGGACGGGGTCAAGCTCTTCACCGCCGTCTACTTGCCGCGCGACACGTCGACGAATTACCCGATTCTCATGAAACGGACCCCCTATGCGGTCAGCCCTTATGGCACCGACCAGTTCCCCGCCCTGCTTGGACCCAGCAGGCACTTCCCGAGGGCCGGGTATATCTTCGTCAATCAGGATGTTCGCGGCCGGTTCATGTCGGAAGGGGAGTTCGTGCAAGTCACGCCGCACGATCCCGACAAACGGGACTCCAGCGAAATCGACGAAAGCACTGACACTTACGACACCATCGAGTGGCTCCTGAAGAACCTGCCAGGCCACAATGGCCGCGTCGGCATGTACGGAATTTCCTATCCGGGCTTTTATTGCTCGGCCGGCATGATCGATGCCCATCCGGCTCTTGTTGCCGTTTCACCGCAGGCCCCGGTCGGCGACTGGTACTTCGACGATTTTCTTCACAACGGGGCGTTCTTCCTGGCTCACGCCTATCGCTGGCTGGGGAATAACGCCCAGACGCGCGGCAAGCCGGGAACTGAAAGACCCAAACCGGTCGAGTACCCCACCCTGGACGGTTACGAGCTCTTTCTGGAAGCCGGATCGATGGAAAATGTGACTCGCAACCTGCTCAAGGACGCAGCTCCGTTCTGGAACGAAATGATGCAGCACCCCAATCGGGATGAGTTCTGGCAGCGGCGGGCCATCCTGCCGCACCTGAAAAAAGTCGCTCCGCATGTCATGGTCGTCACCGGCTGGTATGACGCCGAGGACCTTTACGGCTCGTTCAAGACTTACCAGGCGATCGAGCGGCAGGATCCCGACGTCAACAACGTTCTTGTTGTCGGCCCGTGGCATCACGGCGGCTGGGCTTCCGTCGATGGCGATCGCCTCGGTTCGGCGCAGTTCGGCAGCAAGACCGCCGAGCACTACCGGGCGGAGATCGAGTTCCCGTTCTTCGAGCGGTATCTCAAGGACGCAGACCACCCTCCTCTTCCCGAGGCGACAGTATTTGAAACGGGCTCCAACGTCTGGCGGACGTTCGACAAGTGGCCCCCTGCCAGCGCACAATCCAGAACACTCTATCCAGGTCCCGGTGGCACTCTCAGCGACAAGCGGCCGACCGATGCATCGGCATTCGATGAGTACACAAGCGACCCGAACCGGCCGGTGCCGTTCGTCGAACGAATCACCCCCAAAATGGATATCGAGTACATGACGGATGACCAGCGCTTTGCGGCCCGCCGGCCCGATGTGCTGGTGTACAAGACGCCGGTTTTCGAGGAGAGCCTCGTCGTGGCCGGCCCTCTCGAGGTCGACTTGTGGGTTTCCACCACGGGCACCGACGCCGACTTCATCGTCAAGCTGATCGACGTCTTTCCGCCGTCGTCCGACCCCGCCGATCAGCCTGGCTACCAGATGCTGTTGCGAAGCGAGGTCTTTCGCGGCCGTTTCCACAAAAGCTTTGAAACACCCGAGCCCTTCGTCCCTGGCAAGCTGACGCAGGTCCGCTTCGAGCTTCTCGACGTGATGCACCGTTTCCAGAAAGGGCATCGGCTGATGATCCAGATCCAGAGCAGCTGGTTCCCGCTCGTCGACCGCAATCCGCAGACGTTTGTTCCCAACATCTATTTTGCCAGGCCGGAGGACTTCCAGAAGGCGACCCACCGCGTCTATCGCGAGGCCGAACACGCCACGAGTTTCCGCATGGGAATTTTGCCGCCGGAATAGGTTGGCCGGGACCGAGGAGGCGAAACAGGCTGCTAGAATACGAATCGGGCGTTGACGGCGAATCTCTACCCTTACCTAAAGGGGCCATGCATGAACTGCTCGTGTGTTGCAGGCTTGTCGGTCTGGTTGTTTGGCTGTTCGATCCTTTGCGGAGTACAAGACGGAACACATTCGGAGAAATTGGATTGGCTGACCGGGTCTGGCGATTCTTTGACATTTCACATGCGCGGCGTTGTTGTCGACGAATCCGGGAACCGGATCCCCAACGCCAGAATCGACCTCGAACTGCATTCGCCTTTGGGAAAGGAGAAGCAGGAAGTACCGGTTACCGGCGACGGCAAATTTGCCTTCTCAATTCCCTGCAACCGGAATCTGTGGACATTCCGCGTCAGCGGTTCGACTGACGATGGTACGCGAACGGGTGCGCAGACAATTCCTGGCCGGGACTTTCGGCGCGTCGCGCGGGATGGTTTGACGCTGACACTCCTGAACCGCGTTAATGGTTCCGGGATCCGAACCGTCGCCGTCACTGTCGTCGATGAAAACGGGCCAGTGCCTGATGCGTCGGTCAACGTGACCACGCTTGGTGAACTGGAATTCGCGGATGTTACAAACGAACTTGGCGTGGCCACATTGTCGGTGCCCGTCGGCGACAAGTTGCGGCGGATTGCCGCCTGGCAGGGAGACCAACGAATCGGCGGATTCGATTTTGGTCGCAATCCGGCGCGTGACCCTGAACAGGATTTCCACACTGTCGAACTCTATCGTCCGCGAGCGATCAAAGTGCGACTTGTCGACGAGCAGGGGCAACCCGTCGCCAACATCCCCTTTGAGCTCTCCGCCGGTACCGCGCCGCCCGATTACAATTTTATCGGGCAGCCCGAAAACTCGATCCTGACGACCGACAGTAACGGCGAAGCTGTCGCAGGCTGGTTTCCGGCTGTCGAGAATCCCTTTTACTGGATTCATTTGAAAACCGATGAATGGCTGGAACGGGATTCACGCAGAGCGCCCATCAAGGACAACCAGATTGAAATTGTCCTGAGGAAGTCGAGAAAGGGCGAACGCCGGACAGTACACGGTCGCGTGGAATTCGCCGGCGGATCTCCGGCAGGGTTTCAGGTTACCGCCCGCTCGTTTCAGGGCGAAGTCGAACGTCGCTCCGACTCGCAAGTTGCGTTTACGGATGCCAACGGCAACTTTGCCCTCAGTGTTTTGCCAGGCGCGACCTACTGTTATTACATCGACGATTCCGAATGGATCAGTGCATCCCGGGACGACCTGCTGTTCGATCCCGACTCCGGCGAAGCCGCAAAGCCGGTCCTCACGGTAATCAAAGGTCAACGGGTTGAGGTGTTGGCAACGCAGGGTTCGGAAAAAAGGCCGATGCCCGGCATCAATGTCTCGCTGCATTCCATTCATCCTTACTCCTGGATGGAAGATGGAAAACCACAACACGGACAAGGAGGGCGAAGCTGGCAGGTGACCACGGATGCAAATGGCAAAGTGACGACTTTTGCGACGCCCGGTTCGCTGAGGGCGACTGTCTACACAACCGATTGGAACACTCAGCAAACCGTCGAAGTGACGCCGGACAAGACTGCGGAAGTTCGCGTGCATCGCGATATTGCCGAGGCATTCCGGTTGAGCGGAAATCTGACCGCGCCCGAAGGCGCGTCGCTGGATGGCGCGAGTGTGTATGTCGCTGCTCTCGATGGAAATACACAGGGCCAGCAAACGGTATTCGCCGATGCGCAGGGAGCTTTTCAATGCGATGTCAAATCAGCCAAAGTCGGCGTTTTTGTCCGAACAGACAACGGCAAGTATTCGGCGACAAGAATTGTTGACGTTCCCTTGCCAGGCAAATTGGAACTGAACCTGGAACCGACGACCGGCTATTTGGGCCAATTGCTGGACGACAAGGGGGAGCCGATTGCCGATGCGCTGGTGAGAGCGCGGGTTGAACTCGATCTCGGTTTTGCGCCGGACATCCAGAATTTGCGGCTGCTTCGGGGAAACACGATCGAAACGATGACCGACAAAGAGGGACGATACGTGCTTTCGGGCATTCCCGTTGGTATCCGTTTCGTGCTTGAATGGCAGCCGCGCGACGGCTCTTCGACGGCAACCCGAATAGGTGAGCGGTTCGTGACATCTGGCGAGAAACGGCCTCTGGATGTATTCCGCGTCGGCGGGTCGGCAAGCAAACAGGCCTTTGACGAAGTCATGGACAACTACATGGCTGATTGCCGAAACTACGGAATCCATGCCCTGATCGCAGTCTTCAGCGACGAACAATCTCGCGACTGGGCAAATGAGATTCTCAATGCCTACGACGAAAATCGGGCGATCCTCGGATACTTGCCGGCGATGATCGATACATCAAAGACCGACGAACGCGAGGCCAGAATGAACTTTGTTCACAGCCTTGATTTGACAGCCCCCGATTCCGGGCATGTGACTTTGTGCGTGCTCAGTGGGGACGGAAAACAAATCGGCCGCCTGGACCTTGAGTGTTCCGATCCCGATGCGGCGGTCCTCGCCCATGATTTTATCAGGGAACACGAACCTGCTGCCGGCGATGCTCTTCAAAAGCTGAATGCGGCCCTTTCGGAAGCAAGAAGTACCGGACGGGTTGTCTGGGTCCAGCACAGCCAGACGCGATGCGGTCCCTGCTTCCGGCTCTCCCGCTGGATCGAGGAACATCGCGCGGTGCTGGAGAAACAGTTTGTATTCGTAAAGATCGACGATGTGCGCGAAGCCAACGGCATCGAAGTTGCGAAGCGGGTGACCGGCGATCGCCAATTCGGCATTCCGTTTGTGGCGATCATGGACCCCAGCGGCAACGTCGTGATGGATTGGGAAGGCCCGCTCGGCAACATCGGCTTTCCATCCAGTTTCGAGGGGAGCCAACACTTGCGGAAACTGATCTCCGAAACCGGCGATCAGATCAGCGACGAGGAACTCGACGCGCTGATTGATTCGTTGCTGGAAAAATAGCATAATTGGTCTTGTCGACAAACATTATCCGGAATGAGAGGTGGGGGCATCATGAAAAAGCACTTGCAAAAGGCCTTGTCGCGTCTGAACGGGTTTCATCGGGATGAAAGCGGCGAGCAGAACATGTCGACCGTCATGTTGCTCGGGGTCGGGGCTCTGGTGGTCGTCGGCCTGATCGCCATCGGTGTGTTCATCTTCAATTACGCCAAGGGAGGCATGGAGGAAGCCGTGAAGGAGAAAGACTTCCCGACGCCGAAATGATGCCGGGCCCTGGGCCTTGTCGGCTGTCTGTTTCGCCCTGAGCCATCGGCGACGGCGGAAACCTGGCCAACCATTGCCCGACTCTTTCATATCCGCGCTTGCGTAAATGGTTCCGGTCCGAATTCCGGCGAATTCGGCTACCGTGAAACGCCATCTAATAATGAATTCCCGGAATCACCGGCAGAAGTGAAAGAACGGTCCCGACCGCAAAATGGGCCCCCAGCGGAACGCCCGTTTTCAACAGCTCGTCTTTCGGCATCTCCGGTCGCGGATAGAGTTTTGGAATCAACAGATAGCGGAGCCATGCCATCACGCCGCGCGCGATCCGCGGCAAACCAAAATGCCAGAGGCATACAACCAGCGACCACGTTCCCGCCAGGATATAACCGAGCAGCATCGCCAGCAGGCCGTATTGCACGCCGAGAAAAGCTCCGATCACCGTCATGAGCTTGACGTCTCCCCCTGAGCTGCGTAGGAATCCCGACAAGACCACCATGGCCGCAAAACAGCAAAATGCCCCCAGCAAGCTGGGCCAGATGCCGATCGCACCGAGTGATGCCGGACCACACAACTCCAGTCCGCTGGCCATTTCGACCGGAGCGGCAACTTCGGCGGCGGGCCTTTGTCTTGCCTCAAGGACCGTCGCGAACAGGTTGATTGCAAGAACCCAGGCAAACACCGGATACGTCGCCCAATTCGGAATCTTTTTCCATTTGCCGTCAGTGAAAATCACCGTCAGCAACATGACAAGCAGGGTCAGCCCGCAAGCGGTCCCCCACGGATAGGGAATGAGCTGCCACGTTGCCGCGATGCCGATTCCGGCCGTCAGCGCGGGAATCAGCCAGCCCATTGCCCAGGCGATTCTTCTCGGAGTCCAAAAGGACAAATGTTCTCTCCGGCTCGCGATTGCCACAGTGCTCATGATGCCCGACCTGAAACCGGCCCGAAACGCACAAAATCAATCGTTGCGTTTTCCTGCCGGCAATTGGTGTTAGTTTGATGGAGACCCGTTCAATAAAAAAGCCGGCTCTTGCGAAGGCTTTAATTCGCCAGAGCCGGCTGTCATTTCCGCTTTTCCCCCGTCTACACGGCGGGAATCACTACGCTGGCGTTTGGAATCCCGGATCTTCCGTGGCACTTTCCATGCCGTCTTTGGCATAATTGAAGATGAATACGCCTACGGCAATCAGGCCGACGACCACGAGGGCACCGACACCGAGCAACATGACCGTCGACATGTTTTGCTCTCCGCGTTCGTCCCGATTGAATCGACGGAGCCGGACCAGGGTTTTGTTCAATGTGCGTTTCATGGTTTTCTCCCCTTTTTTCGGGAAATTTCCCGATTCAAGAAAACGCCGTTGAAGGCGTCTTTTATTGGTTTTGCTTCAGAAACCGTTTGAACCTGCTGGTTCGTTTGACTCCGGTTTCCTGCGGCTTGAGGGGAAATGTTCTTTCCCAGCGGGGTCTTTCAGAAAAAATTCTGGTCGCTTTTTTTCAGAACGTGTCAAAAACACAAGTTATTGACGAACCGGGGGGCCTGCCCTGCCTTGTTCCGATTTTTTGGAACACGTTCTCAAAGGAATTCGCCCTTTATGACATCCTCTTTTGTAAAAGCACGAACCGGACACCCATCGCCAGGAGCAAAAGGCCATGTCTGCCGCCATGACAGCTTTAATCGTATTCGCCATCGGGGCCGCCCTGGTCGCTTTTTTGATGTGGATGATGTTGACCGAGTGGAGCTATCTGGGAAGTAATTTTGTACGGCGCAGCTACGACTGCCTCGCCCCCTGGTACGAGAAGAAATGGAAGTCGGCCCAGTATCAGTCGGCAGAATCCAACCGGAAACTGTTTGTCGATCCCCTGTTGAACGCGGCAGGCCATCGCACTGATACCAAAGTCCTCGATCTTGCCTGCGGCACTGGCCGCGTGAGCCTGATGTTGCTGGATCAGAAGGAGTTTTGCGGACGAATCGAAGCGATCGACTTCTCTGCCGGCATGCTCGACCGGTTCCGGGACCACCTGTCGGGGCACGACCAGCCCGCCCGCGACCGGGTGGCCCTCAAGCAGCTCGATCTGGGGAAGTGGGAGCCGGCAGAGGCCGGCACCTGGGACGCCGCGGTTCTCATGGAAGCTGCAGAGCTGATCCCCGACCTTCCGAAACTTGTCGGCAAGATCGCCTCGGCCTTGAAACCGGGAGGAACACTGGTCACGACCCGCGTCGGGAAGAAGTTTGTCTGGCTTTTCGGAGGCCGGCACCAGCGGGACAACGGGATGATGCAGTTGCTCGCCGACTCGGGACTGGAAGTGGTCAGCGTCAATCCCTGGCGGGATCGCTATGATGTCGTTATCGCCCGCCGTCCGGCATCGCAGGAATCCTGAACCGCAGCCAGCATTTGTGACATGAATCCCGCTCCCGACATCGACATCCTGTTTGAAAGATGGCGCGCGGCACACGATTCGGGCCAATCCCTGTCGCCGGATCTGCTTTGCCGGGATCAGCCAGGCTTGCGGGAGGAACTTGCCCGGCGCATCGGAGCGTGGAAACGGTTACACCAGTCGTGGAATTCGGAAAACGTCGACAACAATTACCAGGGCGATCTGGATGATTCCCCCCTGACCGGTCGCGAATCGGTACCGCTTGAAGTCCGTTACCGCGATCTTTCCCACCTGGCAACCGGCGGCCTGGGAGTCGTCTACCGCGCCACCGATCCGACGCTGGCAAGGACCGTGGCGATCAAGACCATTCGCTCCGCCCACTCGGATGTGGAAAGTCGCGACCGCTTCCTTTCGGAAGCCCGCATCACCGCCGGGCTGGATCACCCCGGCATTGTGCCCGTGTATGGAATGGGGCGAACGGAGACCGGTGACGCCTTCTATTCGATGCGATTGATCAACGGGATGACGATGGAAGCGGCGATTTCTGCGCTGCACTCCGGTACAGAAAGAAAGGCAAAATCTCCCGACTACGACGGCCGCGCTTTTCATGACACTCTTTCACGGCTGGCAACGGTATGCAAAACCGTCGCCTATGCCCACAGCCGCGGGATCCTGCATTGCGATCTCAAGCCCCGCAATATCCTGTTTGGCAAATATGGCGAGACAATTGTGCTCGATTGGGGAGCGTCGCGGGCGGTGCAGCGAGAAGTTGCCGACCGGGCCACCGGAGAAAAAACGCTGGCCGTCGTCGACAACCCCGCCGGAATGTCCGATTCCGAACGCTGCCGGATTTCGGGAACGCTTCCCTACATGAGTCCGGAACAGGCTTCGGGGCAGGGAGAGTTGACCCGGCAAAGCGATGTTTTCAGCCTTGGGGTCACCCTGTACGTGATCCTCTGCGGAAAGCAGCCCTACACCGGAAAGTCCAATAGCGAACTGAGACAACAGATCATTCGCGGCGATTTCGAAAAGCCGTCGCGCCGTCAACGACGCGTGTCACGCGCCATCGAGGCGATTTGCCTCAAGGCCATGGACCTCGATCCGGCAAGGCGCTATTCGACTCCTCTCGACATGGCGGAAGACATTGAACGGTTTCTCGCCGACGAGACGATCGACTGGTTTCGCGAGCCGCTCGACCGGCGCGTGGCCCGATGGGCAAGACGAAACCGCCAGGCTGTTTTGGCCGGATGCGTCACGGCAGCTGTTCTCGCGCTGGTACTTTTTGGATTACTCTCGTGGAAGGCCTTGTGATTCCAGCGCTTTGACATAGATCAGCTTGTTGTCGCCCGGCGAGTAAAAATCTGCCAGCTCGGCAGCAAGGGCGTAGCCGCAGCGCTTGTAGAATTTCTGCGTCGGCTCATAACGGGGGGTCCCCGAAGTTTCGATATAGATTCGCCGGCCCCCCTGCGCGGCTATCGCCGCTTCCGACTCGCGGATCAGTCTTTGTCCGAATCCCTGGCCCTGCCAACGGGAATCGACGACGATCCAGTAAAGGTCATAGCTGCCGATGGTGCAGGGAATCTCGCCAAAACACGTGTAGCCGACGGTCTGGCCTTCAACCTGGGCGAAAAGAAACTGATAGGTGGAGATTTGTCCGTCGCGGATCCGTTCCATGACCAGTTCGACGGCGATCTGGACTTCATCCGCCCGGAAGAACCCGGTGGATTCGGCCAGCTGGCGGACAATTTCGCAGTCGACCGGTTCAACGGAATGACGAAAGGCAATTTTGGTGTTTTGCAGGACCATCTTTTCCCGACCGATTGATCTCTCTTTCAACTGTCGACGCGATGCGCGGTGCCGGCTGACAGAACCCGCCCGGGCTTGTCCTCGTGCAAGAGTGCACCCATCACTATTCTGCCGACGAGTTCGGTAAAGCCAAGGCCGGCTTGTTCGGCAGCCGCTGCCAGTCCGGCGTCGGGCGTCAGGCAAGGATTGGCATTGATCTCCAGAATCCACGGCTTGCCGGCAGAATCGACGCGAAAATCCACCCGCGCGTAACCAGAAAGCTCAAACACCTGCCAGCAGCGGCGCGCCAGTTTCGCGAGCTCTTCAAGCAATCCGTGGTCGTCTGCCGCAAATTCAAACGAACGCGGCGTTTGCTGATACTCCTCGGACTGACCGTCCCACTTGGCGCGATGCCCGACGATTCGCGGCCGGTCTGCCGGAAAATTTACAAACCGGATTTCCGCCGGCGGCAACACCGTGCACGGAGGGAAATCTGTCGTCGACTGGATTACCGACACATTGAACTCGCGGCCATCGATGAATTGTTCGGCAAAAAAATGCCGCCCGGTTTCCTTCTGCCGACGTGCGACCATATCTCTCCAGTTGTTGCCCTCGACATTCACGACCGAGCTGTCATCCATTCCGAAGGAGGCATGTTCCCACACCGGCTTGATGATCACGCGACTGCCGACGGGAAAAATCGTCCCGGAACCGGTTTCTGCCGGATTGAACCAGGGTGCGGTTGGAAGACCGGAAGCGCGCAGGCACTCCTTGGTAAGCAGCTTGCTGCAAGCGCGGTACAGAGGCCAGGTCCGGGTCCCCGTGTAGGGAACGCCCATCGCGTCGAGCAACATCGGAACCAGCGGCGCGAGGCGGTCCGTTTTCGCCAGCGATTCCACGAGGTTGAACACCAGATCCGGAGCCCGGGAGATCAGGCCTTCCCGCGCCTGCGCAAGGTCGAGGTCGCAGGCCTGAACCTCCGTTTCGTGTCCCAGTTCAGCCAGGGAAGACGCTACGGCCGAAACCTGGTCCATCACATCCTGCTCGTCCGCCAGGGCATCGTGCGATGGACGATTGTGCAGGATCAGGACTTTCATGACGAACCGGAATTCCGGGGGGCGATAACACCCGACAGGCCGGTTATTGTACTCCCGCGCCCATCGGCAGGGAGTTCCGGATGAACGACAGGTGCGATGAGACCGGGCTGCTGCCGGCCAGGCGGACACGTGCCGATGCGGATTCGACGATTTCCCCCACCAGTTGCGTGAACGTCACTCCCTGAAACATGCCGATCATGGGAAGATCCGAATGCGTGGGGTGGAGCCCGGCAAGCGGGTTGGCTTCGAGGAATTGCGGCTGATTCCACGCGTTTGAGCGGAAATCGATCCGCCCGGCATCGCGGCATCCCAGGGCCTGCCAGGCTTGCAAGGCGCTTTGCTCCGCCTGGCGAACTTCTTCATCCTCGTCCGGCCGAACCAGCCGGTAAGTGCATAGCTCCTCCGAGTACTCCTTGTTCGTGTAGGAATAGACTCCCTGCTCGGCCTGGGGGAGCAAGGTCACTTCCATGGTGCCAAACACCCGGGCCCGTGAGCCGGTTCCAACGATTCCGACCGTCAATTCGCGGCCGGGCAAAAACTCTTCGACCAGCGCCGGCTGGCGGAATTCTTCGAGCAACCAGCTGCAGACGGCTTCCAGCTGGGCATAGCTCGTGATGATCGAGCGGCCGTTGATCCCCTTGCCGGTCCCTTCGGCCACCGGTTTGGCAAAAACGGGAAAATTCAGCGATAGTCCATCGAGCTGGGAAATCTGTTCGACAACCATCGAACGGGGGGTCGGCACCCCCGCCTCGGCAATCACCGATTTGGTGAACCCCTTGTGCAGACAAAGGGCGAGCACGGACGTGTCGGAAAACGTGTAGGGGATTTCGAAGGCATCCAGCAGTGCCGGAACCTGGGCTTCCCGCCCCAATCCGTACAGGCCTTCACAAATGTTGAACACCAGGTCCCAGCGATCGCCATCGGCAAGCCGCCGCGTCAATTGCCAGACGTTGCCAATCCGGTCGGTCGAGTGTCCAAGGAGTTGCAGTGCCGAGTCGATGGCGGCAATCGTATCGGGTCGGTCAAATTCGGCCGTTTCTGTTTCGCTGAATCCTGCGGCGATGTAATCGTCTCTCAGGTCGTACGTGATTCCAATTTTCATTCGGATAATGGTCCTGCTGGGGTTTGAAAGCCTGGTCGGGAAAGTAAAGAAGAAAAACGGGTCCCTGGGCGCAGGGAGCGGGCGAAATCAGGCTGCAAACGGCTACTTTCGAACGACCGGTTCGTAACGGGGCAATCGGTCAGCGAAGTTGTCCAGCCGCCCTGAATAAGGAAATTGCGACTGGAAAACCGGCAAACGGTGCTCCGAAACAGGCGCGCAAATGCCGTCGGGAGCCGAAAGATCAAATCATTTGCCGGGCGGCCCCATTGCAACGCTGGGCGAGACGAGCATCACGCGATTCAGCAAAAGGGTGCAATAGCCAAAAGAGGGCTGATGGCCGGCATTGGCCGGACGTGAATCAGCAAGCGAACCATCCATTTTGAACCATCCTTCCGCGACAGTTCTGGACCATTCTTGTTGAACTGCTCCTCGACACTCCTGGTTTCAGGTTCCGTCCACAATTCCCTGGACCGGCAACTCAAAAGGTTTTTGTCAGGCGGCAGTTCGGAGACCAACCGGGGGTACACAACCCGAATAGCGTTGGCCATATCCGCCGGAATTAAATGACGTCCGGCGGAATCCGTCAATAGGTTATCGACCACAATTTGAACAAAATAAATACAAATAGTTCACCGACATCGAGCCGGATCTCATTTGAGAATTGAGATCCGAAGTCCCTGCCTGAACCTCATCGAAAGACAAACGAGCCGGCTGGCAATGGAGCGCATCCCCGACGGGCGGTCGTGCCAACTCCCTTTACCGGCGAATTCCCGTGTTTTTCCTGCGACAACGCCATACGCTGGCAATATGCCGCTTCCTTCCTTTTCCAGGTTGATCTGGCAATTTTGGCGAACCATCTGTTTGATAGATCGTAGTACCCGGACCCGCCAGGATCGGCGGAGATTGACTTGAATCAAAGGAGTGATCATGCCAGCCAGCCCTTTTGTCGCATTGCCCGTTCTGGTTTCAGCCATTTTTGTTTTCACATCGGCGGCCAGATGCCAGTCCGGCGACACCGACGCCCCGCCCCCGACAAGTCCGGAGACCGATTTTCGCATCACGGTTGGCGTTAGCCTGTCACTGAGTGGCGTGGATTACTCTTATTCTCTCGGTCTGGCCAGCGACAACGGCTTCCAATACGACACCTGGAGCGTCCTTCAGGCGAGTCCTGCAATGGCCGACCAGATCGGTATGGATCCGTCGCAGCAGGAAGCCATGCAGGAGCTGTATCAGAAAACAATAAAGGATCTGACTTCCCGGATTCCGGGGGCCGCTGTCAGCGATTCCCGCCGGGAGGAAATGGAACATCAATTCCACGTACTGGACAGACAACTGTTCAATATGCTGACTCCCGGTCAGCAGACCGCATTCGACCAGGCGCGCACGGCGCTGGAAGTCAAGTCTGTTGGTTTCGAAAAGTTCATCACCAGCTCGCGAACCATGTCGGCACTTGGCATTGATTCGCAACTGTCGGATCGTCTCGCCGAGTCGTTTCGCGATGCAGGCAAGAAGATCGAACTGCTTCAGGCCGATATTCTCCGCGATGCCAACCAGCAACTCGTCAACCGGCTCGACACTCGACAAAAGCAAAATCTTGACCGGCATCTGGATGACGCGGCGATGTCAAGGATTCTTTCCGCGCCGTTGTTTGCCGGCACTTCTGCTCGCGAGTTTCGCACCTTGAAATCCTCCTGCCTCGAGGATGTTCTCGCTGATGATCGATCCCTCCACAAAAAACTCGGGTTGTCGAAGTCGCAGACGGATCAGCTTCTTGCGGCCGCAAAAGACGGGCGGGGAGAATCCGGCGACCGCGTGGATCTGAAAGCCCTGCTGGAACCAGGCCAGTATTCGCAACTGGTCGCCCTGACCGCCCGGAACGAAGCCGGACGGTATGGCACCGTTGCGGCGTTCAGCGGCGGATGCCTGGCAACCGAAGCGGGTTTGTCGGAAAAGGAAGCCAGGGATCTTTTTGAAGCCGGATGCGAGATCGCCGAAACGGCCGACCGGCGTATCGCGGAAGCCCGCGGCAATCAGTTGAGAGTCGCCCTGGACCCGCTACCTGTCCAGTGTCGCGAACAAATTCTGGATTCGCTTTCCAGCAGTGAATGTGCCAGTCAGGCAGTGCTTGTCCGGTGAAATCCGGGACTTGGATGCATGGCGAACCGCATAGTCTGGCAAATGCGCTTGCTTCGGGACTAGACTGGGTGAATGCTGGAATCGCTGAATTTTCTGGCGGCGATTGTCCGGCAGAAACCCTCCAGCCACGATTCCGAAACAAGCGCAGAGAAAATGCCCATCTCAGAAAACGACATCGAGGCCATCAAGCAGGCCGTGCGGACGATACTTCGCGCCGTGGGAGAAGACCCCGATCGGCCCGGTTTGAAGGAAACCCCTCGCCGCGTCGCGAATATGTACAAGGAAATGTTCGCCGGCCTGCACATGGAGCCGGAACGCCATCTTCGCGTGATCTTCCCCGAAAGATACGACGAAATGGTGCTCGTAAGGGATATTCCCTTTACCAGCATGTGCGAACACCACCTGCTCCCGTTCAGCGGCGTCGCCCATGTGGCGTATATCCCGGACGGCAAGGTTACCGGCCTGAGCAAGCTGGCCCGGGTCGTCGATGAAGTCGCCCGACGTCCCCAGGTCCAGGAGCGGATGACCCAGCAGATTGCCGACTTGATCGATGCGCATCTGGAAACCACGGGTGTGGCCGTGGTGATCAGTGCCGAACACTCCTGCATGTCCATCCGCGGAATTCGCAAACCTGGCAGCCGGACCGTGACCAGCGCCTTGCGCGGCATCTTCAAGACCAATGAGTCCACCCGCGCCGAGTTCATGAGCCTGATCGCCGACTAGTGCGTCAGTTCACTGCAGCTGGAATCGGTTTGGCCGGCCTGGTTCTTGCTTGTGCTCCTGGGCGACGTGGGACGAGCACGAGCAGGAGCACGAGCACGAGTAGGAAAGAGGACTCCAAGAACGCATTGTTCAGTCAGCGGATCACTATTTGCCGACCCTCGTGAATTTTCCGGACATGAATTCCGTCCACGATCCGTCGGCATTCCGTACACGTGACCTGAGCAAGTAGTGATCCTTGTCCACGACCTGGAGAATATCCTGGTACTTCGCCATCGTTCCATCATTGGCGAGCGCCGGTCCCTCAGTATCGAGAACCAGTGCCTTGCCGGTCCGATCGAGTTGACCGTCGTAGCGCCACAAATGCGTCATGCAGGAAGTCACAAACGTCCCCACAAAACGCCCTTTCGCCGGGTCGAATCCAAGCGTCATCAACGAGCGGGCCGGCTGTCCGTCGGGAAGGGAATTGTGCATTTCGCCGACCGTCCAAAGAGATCCCAGCAATGTCGTTGTCTGCTTCCCGTTTGATGTCGAGGGAGGTTGATCGGGGCCCATCGAGCATTCGCTCTCAAATTCCCAATCGCCGACAAATTGTTGCAACCAGAGGTGTTCGGAAGTTGGCTCTGGAATTTGCATGGTTGATTTCCTTGAAGTCTGAAAACCGTTGAATACAGCAAATCACTCTGGACGGTAAGGCACTTGGCGGGACAAGCATCTTTCCTGCTATTGTAATCCGGCAAGCAAGGATGCATGCCGCCACGGCCCGGGCTACAATAGCGGGTTTCCGGTCACCCGTATTTCGCCAAATCCCCGGTTTGTTAAGGTCCATGCCCAAATCGCCTCACACGATGACTTCACTCCGCTTCATTGTGCCATTGCCATTGATAATGGTCTCTTTTGCCGTTACTGGCTTGCGCGCCCAGATTCTTGACCTGCCAGCGAATGCCCGCATCAGCGTTATCGGCAACACACTCGCTGAGCGGATGCAACACGACGGGTGGCTGGAAACGCTGGTTCAGGCCCGTTTCCCGGAAAAGAAAGTCGTTTTTCGCGAACTCGGCTTTTCCGGCGACGAACTGGAAACGAGGCTTCGCAGCCAGGATTTTGGCACGCCCGACGAGTGGCTCAAGCGCTGCCAGACCGATGTGGTCATCGCCATGTTCGGTTACAACGAGTCCTTTGCCGACGAAGCCGGCCTGGAGGACTTTGAAAATCGCCTGAAGCGATGGATCACGCGAACCCGTTCGCAAGAATATAACGGAGAGACGGCGCCCCGGATTGTGCTCGTTTCGCCCCCTGCATTCGAAGACCTTTCCGGTCAGCGCCTGACAGCCGGGTTGCCCGATGGGCGGGAGCACAATCGCCGTCTGGCCTTGTACGCCACGGCCATGCGACGTGTTGCCGAAGAGGAAAAAGTTCTTTTCGTCGACCTATTTGAGCCAAGCCTTCGTCGCTGGCAATCGGCTGGTGCCGATCCCCACACACTCAATGGGGTTCATATGTTGCCGGCGGGAAACCGATTCATCGCCGAAGTTATCGATGGAGCCCTGTTTGGCGCGGCACCTGCAGTCGACGAAAATCGACTGGAAACCATCCGCCAGGCCGTACTCGACAAGAACTGGCACTGGTTTCACCGTTACCGGACGACGGATGGCTATTCGATTTTCGGTGGCCGCGCCGACCTGGCCTTTACTGATGGCCAGACGAATCGCGAAGTCGCCCAACGCGAACTGGAAGTCCTCGATTACCTGACCGCCGAGCGCGACAAGCGAATCCACGCGAATGCCGCAGGGGGCGACTACACTCCCGATGACAAGAACGCTCCCCCCCTGATTCCCGTGATCTCCAACAAGCCGGGCGAAGGTCCAGACGGAAAACACCTTTTTCTCGGCGGTGAAGAAGCCATCGGCAAGATGAAGGTGCAGTCCGGTCTGACGGTCAACCTGTTTGCTTCCGAAGAGCAATTTCCCGAGCTTGCCAGTCCGGTTCAGATGTCCTTCGACAATCGCGGGCGCCTGTGGGTCGCCGTTTGGCCCACCTACCCGCACTGGCAGCCGCTGGTCGAAAAAATGAACGACAAGCTGTTGATTTTCAGCGACACCGATGGCGATGGCCGCGCCGACAAAATGAAGGTCTTTGCCGACGGGCTGCACAATCCGACCGGTTTTGAATTCTGGAACGGGGGTGTGCTGCTGGCGCAGGCGCCCGATTTGTGGTTTCTGAAGGACACGGACGGGGACGATGTGGCCGATGTGCGAACGAGAGTTTTGCACGGCATCGACTCTGCCGACACCCACCACACCGCCAACAGCTTTGTCTACGGGCCCGATGGGGCAGTCTACTTTCAGGAAGGGACCTTTCATCACTCGCAGATTGAAAGTCCCTGGGGGCCGCCGCTGCGACAGGTCAATGCGGGCGTCTTTCGTTTCGACCCGCGGCGGCAAACTGTCGAGTCCTACATCAGCTACGGATTTGCCAACCCGCATGGGCATGTTTTTGATGAATGGGGTCAGGATTTTGTCACGGATGGCACCGGGAATGTGAACTACTACGCAGCCCCTTTCTCCGGTCACCTGGACTATCCGGCCAAACACAGCGGGTATTTTCCTTTCTTTCAGCAATGGGTGCGCCCGTCCGGCGCCACGGAAATTGTCTCCGGCGGTCATCTTCCGGAGTCACTGCAAGGCAACTATCTGATCGCCAATGTCATCGGATTCCAGGGTTTGCTGAATTACCGGATTGAAGAGGCCGGCTCCGGATTTTCCGCGACGGAAGAAGAGCCGATCCTCAGTTCGTCGGACCCCAATTTTCGCCCCGTGGATATCGAAATCGGACCCGACGGGGCCATTTATTTTCTCGACTGGCAGAATCCGATCATCGGCCACATGCAACACAATCTCCGCGACCCCAATCGCGACAAGGTTCATGGTCGTGTCTACCGGGTGACCGCCAACGGCCGGCCGGCCGACCCGGTGATTGATCTTCACAGCATGCCGGTCGACGATCTGCTCAAACAACTTGCCGCGCCTCACGCGCGAAATCGCTATCGGGCGCGGATTGAACTGAGCGGCCGCGATTCGCGGGAAGTCCTCGCCGCCGTTGCTTCACGCGTGGGCGACCTGGACAAGTCCGATCCGGGGTACGAACACCACCTGCTGGAGCTGCTCTGGACAACCCGCCAGCACAATGACGTCCATGAAGAACTGCTCGAACGGGTTCTCACTTCCGGCGAGCCGCGAGCGCGGGCAGCTGCCGTTCGCGTTTTGTGTTATTCGCGACACCAAAGTGACAGATTCCTGGAAAGGCTCGATCGCGCGGTCAACGACCCGCACCCGCGAGTCCGGCTGGAAGCCGTCCGCGCGCTCAGCTTTGAACCGTCGGCGGCTGCCGCCGAAATCGCCTTGCGGGTTCTCGATCACGAAACGGATCCTTTTATCAACTACTGCCTGAAGGAGACCCTTCGCGCGACGGAAAAAGCCTGGCGACCGGCACTGGTATCCGGAAAGGCTTTTGCCGCCGGCCACGAAGCCGGACTACGCTATGTCCTGGCACTGCTCTCGCCATCGGAACTCCCTGGTGTCTTCAGTTCGCCGGTGGTGAACCGGGAACTGCTGGTCCGCGCGGGGGTCTTGAACACGGCGCGAATGAAAGCAGCTTCGCAGATTGCTGCGGAGCGCGGAACAGACGCCAGGAATGTGATCCTCGACGTGATCGCCGAACTGGACTCCGATTCCGGCTCCGACTCGGAGAGTGTGCTGGCCGATCTGACACATCTCTTTTTGCATGGTGACGGAAGTTCACCGCATCGGCCAGTCGCCGGTCAGGAGACCTTTGCACCCTACGTCGGCAAGCTCCGACAGCTCGCGGAAAGCGGGAACAAATCGATCACGCGGCAGATTGCCTATTCAACCTTGATGCAGGCAGGCCAGCCGGTGGAAGAGTTATGGCAGTCGGCCCAGTCGTCGCCGGCCCGTTTTCGCGATCTGGTGGCCGGCATGGCGATTGTCGATGCCGCCGATGTCAAGAAGGAACTTGCCGGTCGGGTCGCAGGCCTGTTTCGCAGTCTTCCGATGGCTCTGGAAGGTGCGTTATCCGAGGGGTCGTCTGTGAAGGGTCGCTATGTGCGAATCGAACTTCCCGGAGACGAGAAAACCCTGACGCTCGCTGAAGTCCAGATTTTTTCGGGGGAGACCAATGTCGCGCCCCGCGGAACGGCGACACAGTCCGCTGTTGCCCATGGAGGCGTTCCCGAGCGGGCGATCGACGGCGACATTAATCCGTTGTATTGGGCCCAAAGCCAGACCCATACGCCGGAGAACCAGAAGGACCCGTGGTGGCAAATCGATCTCGGCGAGGCCGTTGCCATCAATCGGGTCGTTGTCTGGAACCGTGTCGAAAAGGAATTTGGCAAGCGGCTTGACGGGTTCGTGTTGAAAGTCCTCGACGATGCGGAGCAGGTTGTCTATTCCAGCGAGCCGATACCGGCGCCGGATCGATCGGTGAGTTTGTCGATTGCCGGCGATCCGCGCGGCGACATACGCGAGGCGGCGATACTGGCCGCCGCGCATCTTTCACCGGGCGAGCAGGAGACTTTTGGCGCCTTTGCCGACCTGATCCTGGGGGGACTCAGTCGAACACAGGCCATTCGCGGCATGGCGCGGCTGCCGCGACGGAGCTGGGTCGAACCGCGCATCGAGGAACTTGTAAAGAACATTGTCGGCCATCTGGCCGAACTGACCGTCGCGGAGCGAACTCGCCCCTCGGCGCTTGATGAAATCTCTCTCGCCCGGAATCTGGTCACGGCACTTCCGCCGGAGATCGCTTCACCCTGGCGAAAACAGCTCGACGAACTCGGCGTGACCGTCGTTGTCCTGAGGCCTGTTCCGCACCGGATGCAATACGATCGCAACCAGTTCTACGTGGAAGCGGGCAAGCCGTTTCAGCTGGTACTCGACAATACGGACATCATGCCGCACAACGTCGTCATCACGTCGCCAGGCGCCTACGCGAAAGTCGGTATTGCCGCTGAACTGATGACCAGCGATCACACGTCATCCGGAACCAGCTTTGTCCCCAACCTGCCGGAAGTGCTGTTCGCCAGCAATCTGTTGCAGCCCGGACAGGTCCAGCAGATGGAGATTGTCGCGCCGAAGACACCGGGCGACTATCCCTATGTGTGCACTTATCCCGGGCACTGGAGGCGGATGTACGGCGTCATGCACGTGGTCGAGGATATTGCCAGTGCGCCGGTGGAGGCCTTTGCTCCTACCGTGGATTCGGAAGTCGCCTTGCGCCCGTTTGTCCGCGAATGGACGCTGGCTGATTTCCGCGAATCCGGAGAGGCCTTTGACGAGCCGCCCTCGTTTGAGAGAGCGAGAGCCCTGTTTACTGAATTGTCTTGCGCTCAATGCCACAAGGCAGGCGAGGTCGGCCAGGGTGACATCGGACCGAACCTTCATACGGTTCGCGACCGGCTGGCGAAAAAGGAAATTGACCGGGACAAGGTTCTTCAGAGCCTGATTGAGCCCAGTGCCGACATCGAGGAGAAGTATCGCACCTGGATCATGCTCGACCTCAACGGGCGGGTTCATACCGGAGTTGTCGCCGAACGAACGGAAACGGAATTGCGTTTGCTTGCCAATCCTCTCGACAAGGGCGAGCCGGTGACATTGCGAATCGAAGACATCGAAGAAGAGCGGGAATCACCGGTGTCCATGATGCCTGCCGGATTGCTGAACACCTGCTCGCGCCAGGAGATCCTGGAACTCCTCTTGTACGTCGAATCGGGGGGCGATTCCGGTCACCCCGCGTGGCAAGTCGAGGGATCAATCTCGAAATAGCTTGCCGGTTTTCCCGGTCGGGGATGGCGGCCCGCGCCTGAGCGCCGGGCCCTGCCAACCCTCCCCGCCGTGGGGGCAACCGCTACAATTGTCGAAGAATCCGTGGTATTCCCTGGATTAACTCCAGGATTTGCGCCGGCATGGCGAACAAGGATAACTCGCAATTTCACCACCTGGGGGCGATTCGATGAACGAATTCAAACCGATGCAGCCGGCGGATATGAAAAGCTACGAATCCGGCGGTCGCGCCTCGCGCCGCGGACTCGGTTGCGTTGGATTGGGTTGTATCGGTTCGGTCGTGTTGCTGCTGGTTCTTTGCGTCGGCAGTTATTTTGCCCTTTTCCATTCATCCCTCCCGCTGGCCATGATCAAGCGGGCGATCGAATCCGAGGGCGAAGCACGCGTGGAGGGAATTCGCGGCTCGATCAACTCCGGATTCGAAATTGACAAATTGCAGTTTCGCTCCGAATACAAGGGCAAATGGAATGAACTGGTCGGCGTCAAGCTGGCCTACAACGGCCTTTTCGACATCATGTGGAACAACCGCGTGGTCATCAGTGAAGCTTCTGTGCGGAGTGCGCTGATCTATTCGGAGTATGAGGAACCCGCAAAAAGTGAGCAGGAGCTGAAAATACCTTTCAATTGGCTGTTGGATGCCGAGCCGATCAGCTTCGGCGATGAGTTCAGCGAAATGGATACCGGAGATCTGCGCGAATTGAAAGAAATGAGGATCGACCTGGTCGACGTTGGTTCAATGACTCTGGTTGATCCGGAAACTGACGACCGCCTTGCAATCGACACCTTTCAGTACCGTGGCTTGCTGATCGAGAACGGTGAAGTAAAAAACCCGGGCCAATTCACTGTTCGAAGCGACTTCTTTGATGCGGAAACGAGTCCATCAGAGGAATGGCCCTCCTCGAATGCCGCCTGGCTGGTCAAGGGAGAGATCAAGCCGGCTGTACTGCGGATCCTGGTCAAACCGCTTCCATTCGAACTTGATTTCGCCCATCGTGCAGGGGGCAGGACCTCTTCAAAATGGAACTTGTTAAACGGCGCCCTGAGGGTCGAGGGCCAGGCGGACCGCGAATTGCGTGTGGTGATGTCGGACTTCAGTCCCGGAGATTACCTCGATCTCGGCACGCAGATGATTCCTTCGAAGTGGAATGTCAGTATCTCAAGCCTCCCCGCCGGCGAAGTGATTAATGAAGACGATGATCCGTCGGCCGAGGCACCTGATGTCGGTGGAGAGACGCCGCCGAAAATTATCGGCACGAAAGAGGATTCCCCGTTCAAACGAACCGTGAAATTCCTGCCGGGCGGAACCTTCATGCTCGCCAAAACCCGGTTCGACCTGGAACCGGCGACCTTTGAAGTCATCTCCGACAACGCTCCGCCACTGGTGCTGATCGCAAACGGCAAAATGGGTGAACGGAGTCTCAAGGCCGTGATCCGCTGGCAGGAAACCGCGCCGTTCCTGAATGTTGAACTCAGTTCACCTGGCTTGCAGCCGCGGGAAATCTGGTCGCTGCTGTTTTATGAAAAGCCTTACGCGGAACTGGATGAAGCCACTCAATCGCTGTTTGACAAGGTCGCTCCTCCGGTTGTGGAAACAGAGGGGGTCGATTTCTGATTCGGCCAGGGAATCGTGAAAACTTGCCGGGCGATTACTTCCTGGCGACTCTCCAAACGCCGATCTTGCCGGCCGATCCGCTGGCCACCGCCAGTGAACCATCGCGGCTGATCCCGATGGAATGGAATCCTTCCTCCGTCAGGGCGCGCCATGTCTGACCTCCATCCGCAGTGATGTCACAACCGGTCGGCCCGCAAATGACAAACCCCCTCCCCTCTGACTGAGGCACGGCAAACGCGCACGATCGATAGCCGCGAGGGGGTGTTTCCGCCGCGCGCCAATGCTGGCCGCCATCTGTCGTGAATGACGCGATCCGCGACCGCAACTCCGGCTTGTTGTAGTCGCCACCGATCGCCACGCCGTGATCGCGATTGGCCATTGCGATGGAAAAGACTCCGGCGGACTTTCCGGCAGCGATTCCCGAACTGCTCTCTTGCCAGGTCATTCCGGCGTCCTCGCTTTTAAGAATCCTGGCCCAGTCGAGTGAATCGTCGTCGCCACCCCCCAGGCCGAGGAACAGGCAATCATCGATTGCCACGAGGCACGTTCCCGATGCGGCAAAGGCAGCTTCTCCGGCCCGAGCCGTCGGGCGGTTTTCGCCGGGCAGCTCGCGCCATGTTCTGCCTGCATCGCCGCTCTGCACCAGCAGAAAGCGTCCCTCGATCGGGTCGCTGAATGCGATTCCCCCGGTCGCCGACTGGAAAGCCATCGCATCAAAAAAAGCCTCGGGCCGCGTGTCCTCGTAAACCAGCTTCCAGGTCTGGCCGCCGTCTTCCGTCCGGTAGAACCTCGACGGAGTCCCCGAGGACATTGCGATCGCCTCCCGCTCGTTCCATGCATGGATATCCCGGAAATCAAGTTCTCCGGCTCCGGGCGGGGAAACTGTTTGCCAGGTAACGCCACCATCAACGCTTCGCAGGACCGTCCCCATGCTGCCGCTGGCCCAGACCACGGATGCATCGACAACGTGCAAGCCTCGCAAACTTGCCGACGAAGGGTCGCTCACGATAACGGGTATCGGGTTTTGGAAAACGGGGGGCAGCGACGGCAACTCCTGCGCAAAAACAGATGCAGGATTCACGGTCAACGTGACAAGTCCGATGACGGAGACCGAAAACGCCGACAACATTCTTTCCGAACGCGTTGAAAACATGATGGGCAACCTTTGGAAGCAGATCGCCCGAATGCCGGGCGTGTTGCTCCATCATAATAACCGACTTGGGACCGGTTTTGGGCCCCGGGCCTGGTCAGGCGGCTGCCAGTTGCCGCAAGCGGTTGACGGCACCGAAAACGATTGCCAGTCCCATTTGAACGAGGGCGAGCAGCATCGCGGCTGCAATCAATATCAGAGGCCATGCCGTGTAGTTCTCGCCGGCTGACAGTGATTCGACAATCTGCCGTCCGGAAATGAACCCGGCACCGACAACGATCATGCTAAACAGCAGCTGTTTCATTGTCATGTGACGACGAAAGGCAGAGATCGACACCATGGCTGCCAACAGGGCGATCAGCATCGGAAGAACAAATCCGGCGGTTATGGTGATTGCGGCGATCATGGTACTTGTCTCGTTTTCGCTTTCTTTTGCGGCTTTTGGCCGGCGTTGTCTGGTGGAGAATGTCTCACTGCCGTCAAGTCTTTCCGGAATTCCCGAAACGGTGGAAATCCGGGCATCCAGGCTGGCTCTTCCCCTGATCCGGGGTTCCCGGCCAACCCGGGTGCGACAGCGGTTTCAAGACCCCATACAGCCTGCCAGGTCATCCGTGACAGTGAATTTGCAAATGCCCGGGCCTTTACTCGCGCCAAAGCCGAATGACCAAAACCGGTAAAGCGACTAGAATGGACTGAACAGTCCGCTTTTGGGCATTGGCCGGGCCAGCTCAAAGGCCCGGGCGACGTTAACCACCGAGGAACCTTTCGGCTGATGGCTACGGCAACAGGCAAAAAATCGATAACCGTTGCGCTTGTCGGCAATCCGAATACCGGCAAATCGACCCTGTTCAATGCGCTTAGTGGCCTCAACCAGCGTGTCGGCAACTACCCGGGAGTCACGGTTGAGAAAAAGACCGGCTTTTGCCGCCAGGGGGATTGTGAACTGCACCTGGTCGATCTTCCCGGGACCTACAGCCTATCTCCAAAAAGCCCCGATGAAGCGGTCGCCCTTCGCGTCCTGCTGGGGAGGCAGCCGGATGTTCCCGAGCCGCAAGTCGTGGTCTGCGTCACCGATGCCAGTAATCTCGAACGAAACCTGTTTCTGGTCAGTCAGGTGACTGACCTGGGCGTGGCGGTGATTGTCGCGCTCAACAAGAGTGACATTGCGCGGCGGCACGGGGTCAATGTCGATCCTGATCTTCTGTCGCGGAGACTGGAAGTCCCTGTCGTTGAAATTCAGGCCAATCGCCGGCTGGGAATCGATGCCCTTAAGCAAAAAATCGTCGAAGTTGTCGAGCAGGGCTGGGTTTCCGAGGGGCATCACTTCCCCCCCCAGGTCGAGGAAGAACTGGGCTTCCTTTGCAAGACCATCGATCCGGTGGGCTGTAATCCGCGAACACGGTTCCTCGCGCAGCGGCTATTGCTCGATGGCAGTGGAATCGTCAGTCAGGTTATCGGGCCGCATCCTTCCATCAGCGAGGCCGTCAATCAGTCCCGTGAACGCCTGGCCGTCGCCGGCCTGCAACTTTCGGCAGTCGAGTCTGTTTCCCGCTATACGAATATCGGCAAGCTGACCGAAAAAGCGATCGCTCGGCCGAAATTCAGGGGAAGATCGACCTCGGACCGCATCGACCAGGTGCTTACCCACAAGGTCTGGGGTTCGCTGATATTCATTGTCGTGATGATCCTTGCTTTCCAGATGATCTTTGTCTGGTCGGGACCGGCCACCGAGGCGATTGAAGCGGCCGTCTCGTGGGTCGGCACGAGTATTGGAGCGTCCCTTCCGGCGGGGGCCATCCGCTCGATGATCGTCGACGGGGCGATTGCCGGAGTGGGCGCGGTCGTTGTTTTCATTCCGCAGATCCTGTTTCTGTTCTTCCTGATTGCCTTGCTGGAAGACTGCGGGTACATGGCGCGGGCGGCGTATTTGATGGACAAGTTGATGTGCAAGGTCGGATTGAGTGGCAAGTCTTTCATCCCCCTGCTCTCTTCCTTTGGCTGCGCCATTCCCGGAATCATGGCCACCCGCGTTATCGACAGCCCCCGGGATCGATTGCTCACGATGCTCGTTGCTCCGCTGATGAGTTGCAGCGCGCGCCTGCCGGTCTACGTGCTCTTGATTGCCGCTTTTGTACCCTCGACAAGCGTGCTGGGAGGCGTGATTGGCCTTCAGCCAATGGTGATGTTCGGGATGTATTCGATTGGCGTTGTCGTTGCGATGGGGGTGGCATGGGTTTTGAAAAGAACGTTGTTGCGCGGCGAAACCCCGGCTTTTGTGATGGAACTTCCCGATTACAAGTTTCCGTCATTGCGAAACGCGGTGCGGAGAATGCTCGAACAGGCGTGGGCTTTTGTCTATCGCGCCGGCACACTCATATTTGCCGTAACGATAGTCGTTTGGGCATTGACCTGGTTTCCCCACCCGCCGGAGATCGGGCAACAGGTTCGGGACCGGCTCACGACGGGCGGCGAGTACGCCGATGCCGGAGAACTTGAAGAAGCCATCGAGCGCGAAACCGCTTCCGCGTACCTGCAGCAGAGCCTGCTTGCGAGGACCGGTCGGCTGTTTGAGCCGATTGTGCATCCGCTCGGCTGGGACTGGAAAGTTGCCAGCGCCGTCGTGGCTTCATTCCCCGCTCGCGAAGTCGTTGTGGGGACCCTCGGCGTCCTTTTCAATGCCGAGGGCGAGGTCGATGAAGCGTCGGAGCCTCTTCGCGAACGGCTGCGATCCGCTACATGGGATGGGACCGACCGGAAGCTCTTCAACCTGCCGATGGCCCTGGGATTGATGGTGTTCTTTGCGCTCTGCGCCCAATGCGTTTCCACACTTGCCGTCATGGCCCGCGAGTCCGGAGGCTGGTACTGGCCCGTGTTCACTTTCGTCTACATGACTGCTCTTGCCTGGATCGGCGCCTTCGCCACCTACCAGGCCGGGATGTTCATTGCCGGAGGTGGCTCATGAGCGGTCAGGAATGGACAGCCCTGGTCGCTGTCGCTATTGCCTCGATCTATCTGGTGCGCCGCGGCATCGCCTCCCTTCGGGGACGCAGGGGAGCCTGCGGCGATTGCGGTTCCTGCAGCAGCCCGCCGGAAACAGGCCGGTTGCCGGCGCGAAAGCAGCTGTATTCGCTCGGCCCATCGAAAACGAAGGAAACATGAACCGACGATTCTCGGATCGGCTGCGGGAGTTGCTCGACGATTTGCCCCAACGACGACATCTTCGCGAGACCGAACCAGCCGGACCCGGACGCGTTTTGCTCGATGGAAAGGACTGTCTCGATTTCAGTTCCAACGACTATCTCGGCCTCGCCGGCCATCCGTCCCTGATCGCAGCGGCGCGCGAATGGAGCAGCCGTTTTGGCGTCGGCGCCAGAGCATCGCGGCTGATTACCGGGAATCACCCCGCGAATGCACTGGTTGAATCGCATATCTCCCGGTTGAAGGGGAGCGAAGCCGCTCTGGTTATGTCGTCGGGCTTTTCCGCCAACAGCACCGTCCTCGCCGCAGTTCTCGACCACCGCCTGCACGGCCGCGAATCCGGTTCGCCGCGCGTTCGCGTCTTCGCCGACCGGCTCGTTCACGCCAGTATTCACTTCGGCATCGAAGCCGCCGGGCAGCGGCAAATCCGCTTTCGACATAACGACCTCGCACACCTCGAAACCCTTCTGGCCGAATCGGCGAGCGAATCGGTCGATACCATTCCCTTGATCGTCACGGAAAGTGTCTTCAGCATGGACGGCGACTGCGCGGATATCAGTGGCCTGAGAACGATTGCCAGGCGATTCGATGCCGTGCTGTATATCGATGAAGCGCACGCCACCGGAGTCCTTGGACCTGGCGGGGCCGGCCTGGCAGCCGGGTCGCGATCCGCCGGGTCAAAAGACATCGATGAAATCGTCGTGACGACTTTCGGAAAAGCACTGGGATGTTTTGGCGCCTGTGTCGCCTGCTCGAAAGAGCTTCGCGAATATCTCGTCAACCGCTGTGCCGGGTTCATTTACGCCACGGCGCTGCCACCGCCGGTATTGGGAAGCGTTCTGGCCGCTCTGGACCTGCTTCCGGAACTTGAGTCCCGACGCCGGCATTTGCAGGACGTGGCGGCGCGGTTTCGGACGCTGATGAAGGGATGGGGATTCGATGTCGGCAAGTCCAAAACCCAGATTGTTCCGGTCTTGATCGGCGACGACAATCGGGCGATGCAAGTCGCCGAACAGCTCCGTCAACGCGGGTATCTGGCAACGGCAATCCGCCCGCCGACGGTTCCGCCGGGTACGTCTCGCTTGCGAGTCAGTTTTTCCGCGGCGCATTCCCTGGAAGACGTCGAGCAATTCGCCGTCGCTTGTCGCGAGGTTCTCTCGTGAAAGATCCCGGCGCTCACTCTCCAGGAAGCAGAGTCAAAAGAATTCTGCTGGTTCCCGGCTGGTCCGGTGACCCATCCATCTGGGATCGACTGGTCGAGGCTTTTTCCCTGGAAGGCAGCCCGTTCGCCTGTCATATTGAGCGAGTCGACCCCGGATACTACGCCCCCCCGTCGCATCCGGACCTCTCAATTGAGTTTGATCTGGGTGTCGGACATTCCGCGGGTCTGCAGTGGCTCCTGCAACAGGACTCGCTACGATGTCGAGCACTCCTTTCAATCTGCGGCTTCACCCGATTTGTGCGGGAAGACGGCTTCCCTGCGGGCTGGCCCCGCAGGGTTCTGGATCGAATGATCCGGCAATTGAAAGCGGACCCCGAAGGATGCTTGCGGGAGTTTCACGAAAAAGGAGGCCTGTCTGAAATCGACGAACCGGCTTTTTATCGCCAAACGAAGCATCGCGACGAGTGCGCGCTGGCAGCAGGACTGCAAGCCTTGTCAATTTCCGATTGCCGAACACAATGGAGCTGTTTTAAGGGCCCTCGCGCCGTTCTCGCGGCAACCGACGACCCGATTGTCGACGCGAATTTGACTCTGTCCTGTTTTGCTGACGAAGAAATCGAGTGGATTCCTGCCCGCACTCACTGGTTGCCGATGACTCATCCGCACGTCTGCGCGACGATGGTGCGGAAGCTGTTGACGCGGCTCGACGAACGACCAGTCGCTGGAAATCCGATGTGATTCGCCGGTTTGACAGGGCAGCCGCAGTCTATGAAAGCGAAGCCCGGATTCAGGAGTCCGTTGCCGGGACACTGGACGAATGGCTGACCGGACTTTCGATCAGCCGCGATATGCAACGCGGACTTGAAATCGGTTGTGGCAGCGGTTTGTTGACACGCCGCCTGTTGAAAAAATGGCCGGCGGCAAGCTGGATCGTCTCGGACATCGCTCCGGCGATGGTTCGGCAATGCGCTACGTCGTGTCGTCAACTGTCGGCCAGTACAGTCCGTTTCCTGGTCGGGGACGGCGAAGATGCCGGTTGTTTCCCCGGCACGTTCGATCTGATCGTGGCCAATCTGGCTGTGCAATGGTTCGAGAGACCTTTTGATTCGGTGCGCAGTCTGGCCGCAAAGCTGAACCCCGGCGGCTGGCTGGTCTTTTCAACCCTCGGCAATCGCACATTTGAGACGCTTCGCGCGCAGACCGGCTTGTCGTTCTACGAATATCCGCCGGCGGAAGCCTGGAAATCAGAAGTGGCTCGCTGGAGTCGTGACTTTCGGGTTGACGGACATCTTTTGTCGGAATCGGCCACCGATTTGAAGTCGTTCATTCGGGAACTAAAACGGATCGGCGCTGCGACCCCGCCAGGTCGCCACTCCCTGACCCGATCA